>Ga0123355_10015105_pt1 | contig 12118 bp, 6 predicted proteins | sample TergutEmb28metaG_3_FD_89872 | JGI IMG/M metagenome (GOLD analysis project Ga0123355, IMG submission 89872) | Embiratermes neotenicus P1 segment gut microbial communities from Petit-Saut dam, French Guiana - Emb289 P1 | ecosystem: Host-associated > Arthropoda: Insects > Digestive system > Gut ... | reverse complement strand
CTGGTGTGAAGGGGGTTACTGAGGTGCTGATTGTGAGAAGGATAGGGGTGTGGTCAGAAGATAGGTCATAACTTGGTTTGATGTCGGTGTAGGAGGGGGAAATTCCTGATGTTACAAAGAAGTTTAGCAGGTCTCTTACCAACATGAGTGAGAAACATAAGTTTGCATCACCTAATGTAATTCAAGTGACAAATTGGCAAAAGACAATTGGTACTGGAGAAATTGGATGTAAAAAGCTGACTTGAAAAAGGTGAACAGATTGTTGACATATGCCATAATGTTAGACTCACAGTAGTGTATGTACTTAAAGAAAGTGCGAAGTCAAGAACTGAAGTGAGCTCTAAAAGAATTTCTTATTCAAGGAGCTCAACTATGGAACATGCGGACACAATGTTGAGTACCTTGATAGAGGATGAGAATCAATGCCACGTGCCTGTAAGCATGCTTTTGGTTCAAGCTAAGTCTCATTCTGTTTATGAGGATCTATCAGAGGGTGATGATAATTTTGAATCATTTGATAGGTTCATGAAAAGATATAATTTTTATGACATTAAAATACTGGGGAGGCTGCTGCTGCTGCTGACACTGTGGTTGCCTTACACCATATAGGATGAGGTTGTCAATTTCCTAACCCCCAGGAAATATGCTGTTTTAAATGGGAATGTTACATTTGATTTGTACGTTTTCATTTGTGAAACATTTTTCAGGAATGTAAGCTTGGTATAAAATGAGACCTGACTATATCTGTTCTCTGCGAGCACAATACACAGTGAACATTTTAGAAGTTCTGCACACTGTAGTCCTGTTTCAAAATCAAATATTAATTCAACCAAATATGGTTAGAAATCAGTGTAATTTCCAGTCTGTCTTATCGCTGCCTATAACATTTGGTTAAGTTTTGTATTCCAGTCAACAAATCTTGTTTGTTGAAAAGTTGGGTAATTCCACGATATGCCTCCTCAGCAGGCATGTAGCCAGACTGTGAACACATCAGGTGCATTGGCTTACGATGTGGGTGCATTTATGTACATACATTTATATATGTATTTAATGCTTGTTTACATTACTGCATATGTATGTATGTATGTATGTGTGTATATGTATATATATTATGTATGCATGAGCGTACAAAGTGCCTCTGTTGGGACCACAGAATCAACACTTTATTTACATAAGGTGCTCTGTGACATTGCACAAAACATCTTCCATATACATGCATTTTTGAGAATGGGTTCTTTGTGACCATGGCAGTTCAGCAGAGACAACACATGGCTGTAGTAGGGTGTCACTACTCTTTCAGTGGGCTTATTTTTTTTTCCCCCCCCTATTATGCATATTACTGTTGGCTACCAAGTAGGTTTTGTTGGGTTAGTGGAATGTTTCATGATTTTTTTTACGTATTGAATGTTATAACTGAAGTGAGAGTTGAGCAGGGCTGGAAATTTTTCTGTGTGTTGTCTCCCTTGGGTCAGAAAAAGTGCCTTGCTTGTATTTGAGATGTTGACACATGAATAAAGCTAGCCTCTGTGTGTAAGATTACTTACCAAGTCAGTTTTACAGGATTAGTGGAATGGTGCATGATATACTGCAAATACTGGATGTTGAAGTTGACATGAGAGTTGAGCAAGGCTAGAAGATCATTTCCCAGGTGTTAGTTCATGTGGTTCGGCAAGTTTCTTGCTGGTACCTGAAATGTTGACTGTGTGTGACAGAAAATTCAGTAAGGTCATCTTAAGCTTAACAACCATGCCAGGTGGTTCAAATCAGCAGTCATTTCAGAGCCTGACTCTGCAGCCAACCTGGATTGTATATCGCTGCCAGGCTGGGGTTTGTGGTAGGGTGCTAACCAGCAGTGTTATTGGGTGAAGTATGAAAATTGCTATACCTGGCCTTGATGCCCTTTGGATGCCTCACTAGTCTGAGTAAATTAGTTATGGGATGCAACCAATGATATTTTTGTTGCCTCCATGACCAAGAAGTCCTGGTACCCTCTTGCCCTCTTCAGTATTTTGTGCCACAACAGTCATCTTTGATTGCCCAAGACGTAGGTGCCTCATATGTTTCTTGCATTTGGTCCCTGGTCCTGTCTGGCTATGCCACATGAACCCTAGCCCATTTGGATGGGATGTAGTACATGCTGGTGGTCTTGGTCGTCTTGAGGTGTAAACACTCCTTGGTTGACCTGAGTGTGTTGTTTTCTTCTCTATAATATGAATGATCTTGATTTTATGCTAGGCAGGCAACCTGCAGGCTTTGTAAGGGGTAGAATACTGGTATGGTAGCAAGGTCGCACCAGCAGGTTTCTCTCAGTGTCCAAGTCATATTCTTTGCATACAAGACCTGCTTGATTTCCTGGTTGCAGCACCAATTTTTGTCAAAGGTATGTTGTAGGTGCTTGGTTTCTTTTTCAATACTGTAAACATATGAACGCCAATATCTGTTGAACAGGATACAGGGTAGGCCCCATAGCCAGTCTGGACATTTTGGAGAAGAGAAAAAGCTCACCTGTTACCAGTAATTGAGCCTTGAGTTGTCTGGCCTGTGGCTTAGTATCTGTAACATCTACCCTGTCCTGACTATGCTTACCATTTTAATATTGTAGTTGTTCTGTTACCAAGCAGGTTGAAATCATGAGGCTTGAATTGGCGTGTATTTTCTTTAGGACATGATGGCTTTTAGTTTATTGGACTGTTAAAGAAAGGTAGTTTGTGGTTGTGTGAAGAACATACTCGGTATGCTTGGAAATTGTTTTGTCCATTTAAACATGTTGTGTCAGTCACTTACAGTGTCATTACTCAATCAGTTTGTAGGGAAACATTTTTTTTTGGTTATGTCTGTATTATTTGGAATTGTTCAGAATCACTAGTACAGTATTTGTATATATTCAAGCCCATGTACTGTACATATGGCCATGTATGTGAATGGTTTCTAGTGTTTTGAGCATAGTGAGCATATTTCATTGTGTGGTTTCACTTCCATGCTTGATTAAATTCCACCAGAGTTTTGTTATGATTAGTAGCTATCAGATATTAGAAGCTGAATATTCACAACTGTTGATATAATAGCCTACCAGTGGAAATGTTTCTATATCAGTTCCAAGATATCTTAAAATACAGGCAATTGAAGATACCTTATTTGATCTTCACGTAAAGTGGGCACTATATTGAACCAACCTGACAACATTTAGTGTAGACTTCCCTCCCCACCCTCGTCTCCTAGTGCCAAGTTTCTTGAAATGTGCATAATAGTGTCAGGAGTGAAACATGGTCAGATATGGCCTCCCCATTACGATTTTGTTTTGTGCATGTTGTGCAGAGAATGTGTAAAGTGTTTTTTATTAAAGAATGTGTCTGATGGTTACAACTTTTGCACTTAATGTCCACTCCCAGAGTTTAAAAACAGTGTGTTATGTGCATCGGATTTTATGGGTCAGTTCTGAACAGTGGAATGGTGAACTTGGTAGGACTCCATCTGTGTTGAGCTACTCTATTTCTTTGTGATGTTACTTCATACTAACAACTGAAACTGAACTACCACTACATGAAAATATTTTACGAGGGTTGTCCCAAAAGTAAGTGTATTGATTTTTTATTTAAATGTCTATTGGATCCACCTGAAATTACAAGTTATCTCTTTCAAAGTATGACCCTTGGGAAGTTACACGGTGGTTCCAGTGTTTCTTCCACTGATCATTGCAGTACCGGAAGTCATTTTCCGTAAGTGTGTGTATCTCATCGGTTACAATGTTTTGTATGTTTTCCATCGTCCCGAAATGATGACCCTTCAACTTCGATTTCAACTTAGGGAAGAGGTAGAAATCGCACGGAGCTGGATCCGGGCTGTAGGGAGGATGTGGAAGTACGGGAATGCTTTTCTTCACCAGAAATTCTTGAATTGAAAGCGCAGTGTGAGCTGGTGCGTTATTGTGGTGCAGCACCCAATCTTCTGCAATGCCCGTTTGGACTCATTGGACCCATTTTTGAAGTCATTCAAAGACATCTTTATAGAAGGTGTGATTAACTGTCTGTCCTGGAGGTACAAATTCTTTGTGCACAATGCCACGGCTGTCGAAAAAAACAATAATCATAGTTTTCACCCTGGATCTGCTCATGCATGCTTTCTTCGGATGAGAACTTTTTGGGTGCCATTCTGCACTTTGCCATTTGGTCTCGGGATCGTAGTTGAGCATCCATGACTCATCTCCTGTTATTACTTTATCCAAAAAATCTGGCTCAATTTCGAGTCTTCCCAGCAAATCCTGACAAATTTCCAACCGGTTCGCTTTTTGCTCCACAGGCAAGTTTTTCGGCACTAGTTTTGCACAAATTTTTCGCATGTGCAAATGGTCTGTTAGAATTCTATGAACTGCATTTTTATCCAAGCCTGTTTCTTCTGCAGTCATGCTGACATTCAATCGGCAGTCTTTCACTATCACAGCTCGCACCACTTCCACATTTTGATCATTTGTTGATGAGATTGGTCTTCCAGAACGAGGGTTGTCTTCAGCATTTTCTCGGCCCTCTTTGAAAGCTTTGTGCCACTTAAGAACCATAGTTCTTGATAGAATGGCATCTCCATAAGCTTCGGTTAAAGAAGCAAATGTCTCTGTGGCAGATATGTTGAGTTTCACACAAAATTTGATAGTGTACCGTTGTTCGATATTTTCCTGCATCACAAACAGAACGAGGTTATAAAACACAACCATACACAAACAGCAGTAGCGCACAACTGGCTCAACCAATCCAGTTGAAACTACAAGGTCACTACCATCGCGCCAATATACATCAATGAGGTGCTACATTACCAATTCGTACATAGGAAAATCCTTACACTTACTTTTGGGACAACCCTCTTATGCAGTTTAGGTGGTATGCTGTTTTGTATTAGGGTACAGCTGCCAGAATTTTTTGTATGATGGGGAACAGATAATTTATACTCTACTCATACATGTGAGAATCAAAGGTGTAAAGTTGAGAAATTGTAATTAATTTTGACTTCTTGGATTTTGGGACACTAACAATATGCAGTCACCCTTGTGATATCCTTTTGTCACCTAAACCTTCTGGAAAATTTTATCTTCTGTGTAATCCTCGGACCAAATGTTTATAATTCACTGGTTCAAATGATTTATTAATTTGAAAAATGATATTCCTTTTATTCCCTTGGTATTTATTGATTGTATCATGTGTTAGTGATATGACTTACGAACAAAAATATAGTTATGTGCAACAGCATATACTTTAAACTTGATACTTAGAAAGTGCAGTGGACTGCACTTCCACAACTGAGCAGAATGCTAGCATCAAGGCTGGATTTGTGAACTTACAGAAGGGTCTTCTGAGGCTAGGACACAATGGCAATGATGCCACACATGGCATAATACTTAAATAAATTCCACTTGATGGTGGTTGGTGGAGGAAGGAATGAAAATGCACTGTTGGCTTTAACCTTTTGGCGCCGGAATTATTTTTTTAAATTTTAGCACACCCTGTATATAAAATGTGAATAAAACAGGAACCAAATAAGTTAGAATTATGAAACAAACTGCATTTTTAAGAGAAAAAAAAAACGGAGAGTATATACCATGTTTAAAATATTCTGTATCTGTATTTGTTGAATAAATATATAAAATGCAACGTTTAGAAGTTAGCGGTGCGGTACGACCACTATAGGGGTTGTTAGGCGTCAAAGGGTTAATTGAGCAACACTGGTGCACAGCACACACCACTTTCCATGGTTTGGCATCACCACTGGAGAACAGAAAACTATGTAGGTGCAGGAAGAAATGTGCATGCAGCAAGTTTACATCTCTGCATGTGATGCCAAGCGTAGCTGCACCAGGTGATGGTCACATGATCATTCAGTTGCATAATATGCTGGTGGTGTTAGTTGGATGGGGAATCAGCTGTGTTGGAACTACAGCTTATCCAATGAAAAGAATGTTTTGTCAAAAACCTGTCAAGTCATATAACATGGGTGAGATTTCCATGTAGTCTGACAGGTGGTAACATTTGTTAGAGAAAAATACTGCGTCAATCTTCAGAACATCTGTCCCCCATTTTTATTCGTGCATTCACAATACATGGTCGGACAATAAAGTTCGTGAACTCATTGCGGTAAAAGTGCTACATGCCTCATTGCTGAATACCGCCGTGGTCGCCTTCAAAGTACTCCCCTTGGGAAGCTATGCACTGATGCCAGCGCCTAGTCCATCCTTCAAAACAATTTTGAAACTGTTTTTGTGGAATGGCCTTCAGAGCTGCTGTTGTATTACTCCTGATGTCATCATTGTCATCAAAATGCCTTCCTTTCAATATTTCCTTTATCTTCGGGAACAGAAAAAAGTCATTGGGGACTAGATTCGGTAAGTAGGCAGGGTGTTCCAACACAGTTATTTGTTTAGTAGCTAAAAACTCCCTCACAGACAGTGCCGTGTGAGCAGGTGCATTGTCGTGATGCAAGATCCATGAGTTGTTGGCAAAAAGTTTGAGTTGTTTCTAACTTTTTCACGCAGCCTTTCCAGTACGTTCAAATAGTAATCTTGGTTGACTGTTTGTCCAGTTGGTACAAATTCATAATGAACAATCCCTATAATATCAAAAAAAGTCAGCAACATTGTTTTGACTCTTGATTTGGACCGACGGAATTTTTTTGGTTGTGGGGAATTGGCAGTCTTCCATTGTGCACTTTGCTGCTTTGTTTCAGGGTCGTATTGGTAGACCCATGTTTCATCACCTGTGATGACACGGCCCAAAATGTCATCTTGCTTCTCCAAAAGGTCTTGGCAAATTGTGACTCTTCTTTGCTTTTGCTCTTTGGTGAGCTCCTTTGGGACCATTTTTGCACACACCTTCCTTATGTCAAGATCTTCAGTTAAGATTTTCCTAACTGTTTCTCTGTCGATGTTCACTTGCTCTGCTATGCTCATGACAGTCAGCCGACGATCTTCACTCACAGTTTGATGAATTTTTGCAATGTTTTTCTTCAGTTCTGCTTGTTGCTGGCCATCCTGATCTCTCGTCAGTGACACTTTCTCTTCCCTCAGAAAAACGTTTCACCCACTTGTAAACTGCTGTTTTCTTCATAGCATTTTCCCCGTAAACTTGCACTAACATCTCTATGATTTAGTTTCCACTCTTTCTAAGTTTAACAAGAAATTTAATATTTGTTCGCTGCTCTAATTTAAGCTCCGACATTCTCGCAGTGGCACACCAAAACACACACAGACAGTAATAGATGCCACTCAGAAAGAGACTGCCTTAGATCAACAACAACACAGCTGTGAAACGCTGATATGTCAGTGTCATCAAACCATATTAAGGCTTTTGTCTAGTGCTGCCACAGCAAGCACACGGTGGCGGGTTTGTGAACTTAATTGTCCGACCACGTACACTATGTAACAATGTGTAAGTTTGATGTATGTTGGAGCTTCAGAACCACTGAATGGATTTCATGAAGTTTATTTCCATTCATGCCAAAATTGGATAATATTAGTAGCAAACATTTCACATTCCCAACATGCAGTTCTGTGTGTTCTAAATGTAGCTTTTTTGCAACTGGCTAAATTAACAGAGTGAAAAATTAAATTGGCCTCCTATGGTGGATACACCTTTTACAAATCTTGGTGTTTTCAGATTAAGAAGGCAAGACAGTCATTGGACTGTAATTTTTGTACTATAAGTTCATTTCCTAAGTTGTTATATTAAGCTGTACTGAAGTACTGAAATAACTTATTTAATGTGACAGTCCTATGAATGTATAGTACCATTGCCAAATGTTCTGTTATTAACTGTCACAGTCATTGTTTTATGCATTAAAGAGTTGCCAATCACAGTGCCTGTTTTGTGCTATACAGTGGCTATGGTTGCCCACTAAACAGATCAGAACAGGATAAGTGAATCATAGGATTTTGTATATAATGCAGTATGCAGGTAACTGATATTGCAGGGTCGTATAGTTATGGTTCAGAGATGAATGGTCAAGGCATAACTATCCCAGTTTATGTTTCTTGGCCCTAGAACTTAGCATCAGCAGTAAGGATGTATGGCTTGCTGCTTCTTTTTCTCCTTCCTCAGTTTTTTCTCCCCCCTCTCGTGGGTTCATGGTTGATATGGCCAACACTGATTTTGCCCATGTTGACACTGAAAGTTAGGAATCTGCAGTAAATTGATTTTCCATGTGAGATTGGAGATTATCACAGGAGTGTCGAAGATTCAAGTACTCTGAGATGTTATGCCATGAGGAATGGTAAATAATTACAGATATTTCAGAAGAGTGTAGTACCTCCCTTTTAGGCTCAAGCAGCCCAAGAATTTTCTTGCTGCCATGCCACCCAGTAAGTCGTTACTGACCTTTCAGAGGTACTGTACTCCCCCAAAACATCAGTAACTCTTTCCTTGTTGGCACAGTGTAACGTCCCAGAGCTTTGAATTACCTTCATTTGTTTTGCTTTCTTTTATTTGTTTCATAATTAAAATTTAAATAAGGCACTGAAGTATGCTGTATTACACTGTACGTTTTATTTTGATTTTCCTACCAGGGAGGGGCCGGTTACGTATAAAGCCAGTATTCCTGGTACTTGTAATAGTCCTGTGTATGGATCAATCACGTGGTGCAAGTGTCTTTACACTTGATGAAATTGATTTCTTATTTGCTGAAAATGGATGCATTGAAGGTATTATATTTTTGTTCCTTTTATTACACATATGCTGAGTGTCATAAAGGTTGTTTTACTGAGATAGTGGAGTGCTTAACTCTTACTATTTTCACTTGCGTTCATTTTTATTTTATTTGCAGCAGGTGATAACACTAGGGTTACACCAGCTCTTGTTTCTATCACTTGTATCATTGGCAAATGTACTCATTGTCACTCAGCAGGTGGTTGGTTATAAATAAAATAGTGTTTTTCTATAATGTGAGCATAACCTCAGTAAAGTGACTTTTAGGACATTCTGTATATTTACTGTACACTGCCTCACTGTGTTGTTTTATGTTTCCATCCTGTGTAAATGACCTTTACCATGCCCAACAGGTGGTGGCAGTTGACATGACTACATTGGATTTCAGTAAGCTCTTATAAACCCACAGACAGTGATGAATACATGATAATGAAATTTCTATTCAAGTTTCAATTTTACAGTTCCTGTGTTTTGAAATTGGAATTCTCTTTAAAATTTTCTGCCTTTTTATTCACTAACATGTGCAGATCTGTGGTCATAATGGTGGTAACTAATTGTTATACCATTTGAATGCTCTTAAGAGGGGCCGTCGTTTAGTATGTGTTCATTGTATTTCAGGACACAGTCATTTGAACTTGACTTTTGACCTTAATTTATGAAACACCCACACATTTTTTATTAAGTTAGCCAAAAATTTGAATGAAAGCATCACAATGTGCTTGTAACATAATATAATGTTATATAATGAACGTCAGCACAATCACTTTATTATTTTAGGTAATACCAGGCTACATGTTCCGACTAAAACTTAGTCATCCTCAGGCCTATGTTAACAATTGTGTACACAATTGTTAACATAGGCCTGAGAATGACTTAAGTTTTAGTCGGAACATGTAGCCTGGTATTACCTAAAATAATAAAGTGATTGTGCTGATGTTCATTATGTAACATTATATTAGCCAAAAAAGTTTTATGATTCTTCAAGTACATTAGTGGACATTCTTGTAACTGCTACTTTCGTCTACTTGGATTAAAGCTATTAATAGCCATTAATACTAAAGGCAAAAGAAAGCTGGCAGGCATACTCATTCGTTAAAAGACTGAAGTTAGTTTCTCATTTAAGTAAGGGTGGCTAATTTCAGTCTGCAGTGCCAGGTTTCTGGCTTTTTAGTGGTGCAACAGGGTTCCTTTTCATTGTTATGGATGTGCCACCTTTTGCAGTTTCTAGACCCACTTTAGTAGGCTGTATTCAAACTGGAACCCACAAAATATTGGGTAGTGGCAGATTCTCAAAAGATGTATTGGCTTGAAAGGAATGATATGGTGTTGAATTCCTAATTTGTTAGGTGTGGTGTTCATTGGAACAATACACAGAGGTGACCTATGGAAACCCTTGCAACAACTCACATGCTGCACAGGTGTTGTGGTGTTTTGATCTGCTCCTAGTAATGATTTTGCACACTTGCCATGCATGCTAGCCTCGTAATTGTTGTATCAGTCCTGTCACATGCATGCTAGCTATGTTATGTTGCTTGACATCCATGTTGGTGTATTCTTCATGACATCTGTTGTTCACAAAATTATTTTTCATTTTTTACGGTGGGATAACACCATCAGAAAAGTAGTAAATTTGGTCAAATATTGAATTTCTTAGAAATAAAGTTGTATATTGTGCTTTTTTCCCCATACTACATTGAGTATTTTCGATTATGTGCTTTGTCTCTGTACACATCCCCTTGTTCTTTGTAGACCATTACACTTTGTACATTACAAAGAACTTAGGACGAACTCTTGTCAGATGCTTTAACTGTGCTAATTTTCAATGAAATTATGCAATTATCTGCCTAGAGTTAAAAGTTTCATGGCCTGATGTGTGCATACTACTCACTCAAGCCAATGTGGTTTTGTGGCAATGACTGCATACTTTGAAAAGTGTAACATATTCTCCAGATTCTCTACTTTATAACTTATACCTTTGGTGCCAGAATTAAAAGCCTACTGCCCAGTGTAGCATCCAAAGATGGGAATTTAAATAAGGGCCACATAAGAACAGCTGAGATAGGCTATTGCCACAGGATGACATTTGGCAAGTTGCGCATTACACTGCACATTATCAGTTGGTGGTGTTCAGTGCCGAAAGGTTAAGTAGGCTTCTTTTGAGTTACAAACTATCAGTTACCTTGGGCAATGTATTTTGTTCCTGGAATAACTGTGATAATTTCATCAAAAACAAAATTACATGACTGTTCAATCTGTTCCTGGTTGTAGCACTTGCTTGATTTTTTATGTGGCTTAAATGTTCTTTTCATTGCCACAAATTCCTTGGCAGTCTGAACCACATAATTTGAGGCTTGGAACTTTGGATTTTCCTAATTTAGGATCGCTTTGCATGAAGTGTCAAAATTTGACCTTCTCATTCTTGTGTGTGTGTGTGAAATGTTTCTGCCAGTTTTTCTATCATTGTGCTCTTACCTGAACTGTTGCTGCTTTTGATTTAAATACTTTTGTTTTTATGGCTATCCTAACATTCTTGAATTGTTCCTTTGGGTACTTTACCTGCGACGTCTTTTTAACAGATAGTGGCAATTTTTGTTGGCCCTCTTGTGTTGTTCAAGGAGGAAACAAGGTGTGGCTGCTGAATTGTAAAACTTCCAAGGTCTTGTTGATGCTGTATTCTGAGCCCTTCATTTCCAAAACTTTCAAGCAAATTTGCGGCCAGCGTGTATGTTTATCACAGATTTTTGTCCTTTTTGAGTACTAGGAACCTTTGTGATCTAGTTTGCCCCTGGTCATATGTTTGCTTGGAACTCACAATGTGACTGCCATTCAAGGGATTACAAAACTATTTTGAAACGTCCATTTTTTTGACATGCGTAGCACTTGCAGCCATTTCTGAAATGGTCAAAAATGGAAGTTAATTTTGCTCTGGACAAAACCACTACAGATCATGCCAGACAAGGAGATACAACATAACTCCACTGCAGTCTGGCATGAACTGCAACGACTGGAAGAACAGTGATCCCCAGCATGATGTCCATAGGTCACAACATGACTCACCCTAACCATTTGGTGCATTGTTTAATTACTTTTGTGTCCAACATCATACAGTTATCTCTCACTTTTTATAGGGGTTGGCTTCCGAAACCTTTAGCAGAAAGCAAAAAATCCTCGAACAAATTACTGCCCAAACAATGTTTCAGTATTTGTTGATTGTTTTTCTTTATAATAATGTACACTAACATTTATTTTTATACTCAAATATATTTTAGTTATTTAACCACAAAATAATGAAAATGAAAATTATTTAATCTTATGTGTATTGGACCATGCATCATTGTGATAGTTGAAGAATAAAAGACCAACTTGATGTCACTTGCTATTTTATTTCACTTCTTATGTGCTCAACATGTTTCGGACATTAATATATCCATCATCAGGAG
>Ga0123355_10015104_pt1 | contig 12118 bp, 9 predicted proteins | sample TergutEmb28metaG_3_FD_89872 | JGI IMG/M metagenome (GOLD analysis project Ga0123355, IMG submission 89872) | Embiratermes neotenicus P1 segment gut microbial communities from Petit-Saut dam, French Guiana - Emb289 P1 | ecosystem: Host-associated > Arthropoda: Insects > Digestive system > Gut ... | reverse complement strand
GGGCTACTGGAAAGATACGGTGTTTTTCATCATCTGTGATGATTTGGGAGGCTGGTACGATCACGTGCACCCCTTCTTCGAGAAAGGCCCCAACCAGAGCGACTACCAGCTTGGTTTCCGGGTGCCCCTGCTTGTGGTTTCGGCGTATTCCACCACCCCCGGCTACATCAGCAACCTGGACTATGACTTTGGCTCCATCCTGAAAGCGACCGAAGAAATCTTCGGGCTGGGCACTCTCGGGTTTGCCGATCAGCGCGCGACCAACGATCTCCACGACTTCTTCAACTTCAATCAGTCTCCAACCGCGTACAAAGTGATTCCGGCACCGCTGACCGCCACGTTTTTCCTCGACAACATCAAGACGGAAGTAGCTCCGCCCGATGTCGATTAGGGCCGCTGGTTGAGGAAAAGCCGAAGGTGTCCGCTTCCAAGAAAAACGGGGACAGTCGATTGACGGCTGTCCCCGCATGTTCCTGTTTCTTCTCGTGCCGCTTTTGGATTCGCGTGCTCCGGTTTCCTTCCTCTTCAACACACGGCCGAGGTTTAACCCGCCATGTGTCGCGGTGCCGGTGAAGGCGCCCGCGACAGCCCGCCCGGATGCCGGCCGGGTGCGCCGACGGTAACGCCGCTTCGAGCGGGGGCGGCGGGGAAAATGCGTCCGCCCCCACACCAGCACTTACTGAATCAGCGTTCCTCCGTTCCCGTTCCCTTCTTCTTCCGGCGCGATGACCACGGCTGCGGCCACCTTGTCCCCCGCTTCCATGTTAAGCAGCCGGACGCCCTGGGCGTTTCGTCCCGACTCGCGGATGGTCGTTGAATCCATGCGGATGATCTTGCCGTAGTGGCTGATCAGCATGACCTGCGAGGTTTCATCGACCTGTGCGATCCCCACCACCTTGCCCGTACGCTCGGTCGTCTTCACGTTGATCACGCCCTTGCCGCCCCGGTTGGTCAGCCGGTACTCGTCTGCCCCCGTGCGCTTGCCAAAGCCGTTCTCCGTGACCGAGAGAATGAGATCACCTTTCATGGCTTCGTCGATGGCTTCGGGCTCAGGCACGGAAGCGTCTTCCGCAGGCGTGGCGCTCGCCGCTCCGCCGCCTTCGCCCGGCTTCGCCGTTGTTGCCATGCCCACCACATAATCTCCCTTTTCCAGGTCGATTCCACGAACGCCAAACGCCGCGCGGCCCATGGGCCGGACGTGGCTTTCGTCAAAACGAATCGCCATGCCTTCGTGTGTGGCGAGGAAGATGATCTGGTTGCCGTCGGTTATGCGCGCGGCGACAAGTTCGTCTCCCTGGTCGATTCCGATGGCGTTGATGCCGTTCGAGCGCACGTGCATGAATTCGCGCACTTCCGATTTCTTGACCGTCCCGTTGCGGGTCGCGAAGAAAACGTATTTGTTCTCTTCCTCGAGATTGCGAACGGCGACGAAGGTCCTTACCGTCTCTCCGGGTTGCAGCCCGACGAGATTTCCGATGTGCTTGCCTTTGCCCGCCGCGCTGACGTCGGGAATCTCGTACACCTTCAGCCAGTAGACCCGGCCGGTGTTGGTGAAGATCAGGATGTAGGCGTGGGTGGACGCGATGAAAAGATGTTCGACAAAATCCTCGTCGCGGGTCTTCATGCCGGTGCGGCCCGTGCCTCCCCGGCGTTGCATCCGGTAAGTCGAGATCGGGGTGCGTTTCAAGTATCCCGAATGGCTGACCGTTACCGCCACTTGTTCGTCGGCAATCAGATCTTCCAGGACGATCTCTGCCGCTTCGTCTTCAATGCGCGTGCGCCGGTCGTCGCCGTAGAGCTTCTTCACTTCCTCGAGCTCTTTCACGATGACCCCGCGCAGCTTCTTTTCCGATCCCAGAATCGACTCGTACTCGCCGATGTTGTCGCGCACTTCCTTCAACTCGTTCGCGATTTCGTCGATCGAGAGCCTGGTCAGGCGATGCAACTGCAGTTCGAGAATCGCATCGGCCTGCCTGGAACTGAAAGGTTTCTCCGGATCGATTGCGGGCGGGCGCCCGGTCGTGTTGATCTCGATCTTCCTGCCCCCGAAGTAGGCGATCAGGTTTTCGCGGGCATCCGCGCGATTGGCGCTGCCACGAATAATCGTGATCACGTTGTCGAGGTGATCCAGCGCCACCAGATATCCCTCGAGGATGTGCTCCCGGTCCTTCGCCCTGGCCAGCAGGTAGACAGTGCGGCGCCGCACCACGTCAACCCGGTGCTCGATGAAGTACTTGATGGCCTGGATCAGCCCCATTTCACGCGGTTGTCCGTTGACCACGGCCAGCAGGATCATCGAGAAGCTTTCCTGCATCTGGGTGTGCTTGAACAGCTGGTTCAAAACAATCTGGGGCTCGGTGCCGCGCTTCAGCTCGATGACCACCCGCATGCCCTCGCGGTCGCTTTCGTCGCGAACGTCCGCGATGTCTTCAATATCTTTGTCGTTCACCAGCTGCGCAATGCGCTTGATCAGGACCGACTTGTTCACCTGATACGGAATCTCGGTCACGACAATCGCCTGCCGGTCTTTCGTGAGATTTTCAATGGCGGCCTTGGCGCGCATCAGGAAGCGTCCACGGCCCGTGCGATAGGCCTCGAAAATTCCCGACCGCCCGTGGATGATCCCAGCCGTCGGGAAATCCGGTCCTTGCACAAATTTCAGGATTTCCGCCAGCTGCGCGTTGGGATTGTTGATCAACGTGATCGCGGCATCGACAATTTCTGTCAGATTATGCGGAGGAATCTTGGTCGCCATTCCCACTGCAATGCCGTCCGAGCCGTTGATCAGCAAATTCGGAATGCGCGCGGGTAAAACATCAGGCTCGACTTCGCTGCCGTCATAGTTCGGATGGAAATCAACCGTTTCCTTGTCCAGATCCTCAAGCAGCGGCATCGCAACTTGCGCGAGCTTCGCCTCGGTATAGCGGTCGGCTGCCGGAGGGTCCCCATCGACCGAACCAAAATTCCCCTGCCCGAAAATCAGGGGATAGCGCATCGACCATTCCTGCGCCAACCGCACCAGCGCGTCATAGACGGCAAGATTTCCGTGTGGATGGTACTTGCCCATCACATCTCCGACGATGCGGGCGCACTTGCGGGTGGCCCTGTTCGGCTGCAGCCCCATCTGCTGCATGGTGTAAAGAATGCGCCGATGCACCGGCTTCAGCCCGTCGCGCACATCGGGCAGGGCGCGGCCAATAATGACCGACATCGAATAGTCGAGATACGATCGCCGCATCTCCTCTTCAATGTTGACCGGTTGAATGTTGAGCGCGCCGGGGCCGTCGCCGCCCGGCGGAGGAGTCAGGGGAAGTTCTGGATTCTGGTCGTCAGCCATGTTTGCGCTCTCGCGCTGTCAGCCTTCAGCCGATCAGCAATGCATCCTTCAAATCGCATGCAAGTGATTGCATTTAAAGGAGGTTATGTGCTCTAGGAACTGTCGTGATTATATCACAGCCAAGGGCCTCTCCGGGGTTATCACAAGGATGCAAGGGGCGTCGCTCCCAACCCGTTTTCACGCAAATCGAAAACCTGACCTGGTCATTTCGAGCGCGGCTGGAGCCGTTACGGCAAGAAATCTCAACGGACTTACGGGATCCAAGGAACAAATACAACCTCGGAAGCGGAGATTTCCGCCACGAACCTTCCGCTGAGCGTGTGGGAGGTACACGTATATGCCCTGGAAAAGAAACCGTTGTACCGGCCGGAGGTGAGGGGTGTGACGGGGGTCTTCACGTTACTGCCGACAGAGCTTCCTCTCACTGATCAACCGCTACGGCCCGACAATGACCTCATTCGGCGCCGACGGCAAGCGGAACCTCACTCCGCGGGACTGATTGGCAGCGAGGGTTTCAGGCAGGTTCAACGCCGACAGCGCAATCTTCTGGTTCCACACTCCGGAGTTGTAGTAATCGCTGACCGCGTACAGTGTGCCGTCGGCGATGGTGTAGGCAGACACTTCCTGACGCTGACCGTTGCGGAACACGAGAATCGTGGAAGTCAGCTGCGCTGCAGCCGTGGTTGCCGCGCGAGAGGGCACCGCTGGTTGCACCGCGGGTATGCGATCGATCATCAGCGAGGGTGAGACGGCATCGCCGCTCACCTGCACGTACCGGTCCCCCTGCAGTTCGATCATCAGTGGCAGCGCCGGAGCTGCAGGGTCCGGAGCCGTGGCTGGGGCTGCAGCCTGCATCAGCAAGACCATTGGCTGAGGCGCGGGGGACGCGACATCCGAGTCATAGCCGGAATAGAACGGATCGAACCAGGGAACCGGGTAAAAAGCGGCGCGCCCGAAGCCCGGACGCCTGAACCCTCGACCGCGCCCGGAAAAATGCGCGAACCCCATTCGCTGCGCCGTCATGCTGAAAGGCGCGGCCAGAGCCAGCAGCAGCGTAATGAGCAGGAGTTTGCGCATCGTCAGTTCGCCTTTAGCGACGATGGAAGCTGGAAGACTACCCCGCGGTCGTCATTCTGCTTGCGGGTCGCATCCAGATCGAGATCCGCCACCGCGATCCGCCGCGGATGCCCGGGCGTGAGATCAAACAGCGTTGTGCCAACGATGGCGTAATTCCCTACTTCAGTTTTGTGCCCATCCTTGAACACAAGAACCGTAGCCACTTGCGGAGGCTCAGGATCCGCCGGCGGATCGTCGGGATCTCCCGCATGAGCGGGCGGCGCGTTCCTCACCGGGGGGACGTACGAGCTGGCTCCCGACCCGCGGCGGTCAAAAACTGGCGGCCCTCCCTGATCGTCGGGGTCGTTATCCGTATCCGCAACGTCGCTGTCATCATCAACCGCGCCGTTATAGGGCGCGTACGGAACTGGCACCGCATAGGGAACAGGATAAGCGTACGACAGGGGCCCAGCGGCCTCTCCGTCGTTCCGGCGATGACGATGCACTCCGCCGTGGTGCAATCCGTTTGCCGCCGAGGCCAGCGGAATCTGCGGGCCCGGCACGCCCCGCGGACCGAGCGAGGTTACGCTGGGAGGCGTGCCGTTGATGGGCCGTCCTCCGAATCCGGGAGACGTAACCGATGCCGGAGGACCGTTAACTTGCGCTTGAGCTGCCGGCAGGAACAGAAATATCGCCAGAACGGCGACGGTGGCGACCGAAGATCGAATCACAGGCCGCATGCTCACATGATACTCCAATCCACAGGCCATGGCCTACCTCGAGCAAGAACGCCTTCGCCAGTTAAGATTGCGCGGATAGGGACGAAAGATGCCCAGCCCCGGGCAAACCACGCCCCCCGCTGCCACCCGTGGCACTCAGCCCCCACGAACTCCCCGGACAAGCACCACAAACTTGACTCTGCGCCCCGCAACCCCGTACTGTTCCACAGAGCGCGAAGGGCGCCTCCAGTCCGCGGAAAGGGCCGTGCCCACCTTCCAGGCAAAACCATAGCGCGGGCGATCCGCCGGCTGTCGTGAGGGTGATTCTCTCCCGGGCCGACAGCGCCGCGCCGGCATGACGGACTTCTTTCAGCCTGACCGTGCGGGCTCCAGGCAGCAACACGAAAGGAGCTTCGTATGTTCGCACCACAAGACGCACTCCCGCTTCCGCCCAATCCCGATCTCGACCACTACAAAAAACGCGCCAAAGATTTGGTCAAAGCTGCCAACGACCCAAACCCCATGGCCCTGGCAGTCTGGGCCAAAGCCTGGATCGACTCCCTAATCCAACTCTCCAACCTGCACATTACCCCAACCCTGCCCGTGAGCACCGATTCCTGGACCGACCAGCTAAAGCAATTCGCTCTCGAGCAGAAATCCGGCGCCCAACTCTCTCTTACCAAGGCGCAATTCGTCCTCGCCCGCGCCCACGGATTCGAAAGCTGGCCCAAGTTCGCGAAACACCTCGCGGCCATCGGGCTAAAAAACTCCGCCACCTCCGCCTTCGAACAAGCGATCGAGTCGATCATCACCGGAGACCAACCCAAGCTCGAATTGCTCCTCAAGACGAATCCGGCTCTAACCCGCGCCCGCTCCACACGCAAACATCAAGCCACCCTCCTCCACTACGTGGCCGCCAACGGAGTCGAAGGTTACCGCCAGAAAACTTCCGCCAACGCGGTCGAAATTGCCGAACTGCTGCTCGACGCCGGCGCCGACGTCAACGCCACCGCCGAGATCTACGGTCCCCACGCCACCACGCTGGGCCTGGCCGCAACCAGCATCCACCCCGAACAAGCGGGCCTGCAGCAGAACCTCATGGAACTCCTCCTCGCCCGCGGAGCATCCGTGAACGATCCAACCTTAGTCACCTCGTGCCTGGCCAACGGACGACTCCCGGCCGCCGAATTCCTCACGCACGCCGGCGCCCCCTTAACTCTGGAATCCGCCGCAGGTCTAGGGGAACTCGAAAAAGTAAAGAGCTATTTCGACAGGAAGGGAAACCTGTCTCCGAAGGCCACGACCGAACAGTTCCACCGCGCCCTGCTCTGGTCCTCAGAATACGGCCGCAACCAAGTAGTCGAATTTCTCCTCGATCACCGCGCCCCGCTCGACGCCCGCTCCAACGACGGCCAAACCCCGCTCCACTGGGCCGTCATCGGAGGCCACCTCGACACCATGCAACTCCTGCTCTCCCGGGGCGCCAGCCTCAACGAAAAAAACGCCTACGGTGGCACTCCTCTGGGCCAAGCCCACTGGTGTCGAGAACACGGGCCCAAACACATCAACTACGCAAAAGTGATCGAGACTCTTGTCCAGGCCGAAGCACGGTCCGACAAAAACAAACAAAAAACCCACGACACACAAATCAGGTGAGAAGAATTGATGCTCCCCACGTTAACCACCCCCGTACCCCCCATACTCCGTAACCTTCCCGTCCACAATCGCCGCCACATACTTCTGCGTCTCCAGATCCCGCACCTGCACCACCTGATGCCCGTCCCGCGCCAGCTTCCCCCACCGGCTCGGCTTTTCCGGATTCTGCTCAATCCCCTGATACTCCCTGCCGTTCATGACAAACCGCACAGTCCGAAACCGCCGCGAGCCGGTTCGCGCAATGCGAAAGGCCCTGCCCTCGACGGAAACCTCGCTTCTGCCCATTAACTGTTCCGCGACGGATCTTAAAACGTCATGATCCAACATCACCAAAACCCCCGCGCGTGCCCACTTCCGGCCGGGTTTGCCAGAAGAAGGGATGCTTCAGTCGCTCCTCAGTAATTCGCCCACACCCCCGGACTTGCCAGCTCGACCAGATTGTTATCCGGATCCCTGAAGTAGATACTCCTCCCTCCCAGTTCCCAGAGAACCTCAGACTCCACCGCGATTCGCCGCTCCTCCAGCACCGCTCGCCACTTCTCGAGTTCGTCGTTCGACACCGCAAAGGCAAGGTGCCCGGCTCCGACGGTGTTGTGGGGTGGAATAATTCCATGCGCGAGTGGAACCGGATTGTTCGACGCTCCCTCGGTAAAAAGCAGCAAAACATCCGCGCCCACACGAAACGCGCAGAATCGCTCGCTGTGCACCATTGCTTCGAATCCAAAGAGGGACTCATAGAACGCGCGCGCACGATTCATGTCAGCAACGTTGATGCAGGTCTCGACGATCCCACGGACAGCAAGATTCGCAGTCATAGCGCCAGTCTCGTCTGCTATTCGAAGCACTCAAGAATATGGCGTGCGCCATGCCAATGAACAAAACAGTGCCTATACCAGCAAACTTACAGGCACAGGCTGAGAATTCCCCAGAGGGAGCCGCCCCGCCTTCCGTGCATGGGGAAACAAGCGACCTTATCGAAAAGCGCGCGCGCACGGCGGGATCAGATCTCGGCGGACAACCGGGACTACTTCGTCCCCCGCAGCATCTCGACGACTCTCTCATAGTCGTCCACGGTGGAGTACTCAATGACGATTTTCCCCCGACCCTTGCGATCCCGAATCCTCACCCGCACTCCCAACATCCTCTCCAGATCCAACTGAGCCGCGCGCACATTCGGATCCACCCATCGCGCCCCGCTAGTCTTCTTCTGGACTCCCGGCATGTCCGGCAGCGGATCGAGCAGTCCGTCCATGCGCAACACCAGCGATTCGATCTGCGCAAGATTCATTCCCTTCTTCACCGCGTAGAGCGCGGCTTCGGTGATCCGGTCATTTTCTCCCAGCTTGAGCAGCTCTTTCGCCTGCGCAAAGTTGATGCGCTTCTCGGTCAGCATCTGCATCACTTCGCGGGGCAGTTTCAGCAGCCGCATGTAATTCGCTACCGACTCCCGCGACAAACCCACCCGCGCCGCAATCTGTTGCTGCGTCATCGAGAACTTTGTACTCAAGACCCGAAAGGCTTCCGCTTGCTCCAGGGGACTCAAATCTTCCCGTTGCAAGTTCTCGACGATGGTCATCTCCGCCGCCTGCTGCAGCGATACCTTCCGCACCAGCGCCGGGATATGCGTCTTGCCGGCCTTCTTCGACGCATGCAACCGCCGCTCCCCGAGAATCAGGACATACCGGGACTCATCCTCCTCGGAGGGGCGCACCAGTATCGGCTGTACGACCCCATTGGCCTTGATCGACTCCGCCAGCTCCTCGAGCGCCTCATCATGCTCCACGTAACGCGTCTGAAACGGATTCTTGTCGATGTCGACGATCGCCAGATCGATGACGAGATTTCCCGGCCCCCGGGCCGGCTCGGCCATCGCTCGAACAGGAATGGGCTCCCGACCATCGGCGGGCGAATCTGTCGCCACCTCCGCGGCCTCAACAACAGCAGGAATCGCTCCCTCCACCCGATACCCCTCAATCCCGGGGCGCCGCAAAGCAGAATCCACCGCATGCGAACCCCCGGCAGATTCGTTGTCACTCCGAGGCGGCGACGCCGGCCGGGGAACCTGCTGTCCGCCGGCCCCCAACCCACTCTGTCCCGGAGGCACGACCCGAGGTCCGGGCAGCAGAGAATCCAAGCCCCGTCCCAACGCCCGCCGTTTCTCCGCCTTCTCTTTGTCCTGCCCCACCGTAGCCGTAGTCATCATTTGTCCTGGTAAACGCCCTTTCGTGATTTCGCCAGCTGAACCCGGTCATCATCTCGGAACCGCAAAGATTGTCATCCTCGACCAAGCCGTGAGGAGTCGAAACAGCCCCCATACCACCGCACCGCCACGATCCCGGGAGCGTTTTCTGCCCCTGATCCCGCCCTGAAGTCGAGCGGGGAAGGTATAACACCCACGGCAGTCTCCCCGAGCTTTGTGACGCCAACGCGCCGCGAAGCGACCCGGGACGAATCTTGCGGCCCCGCTCTCCCCGCACACATAGACGCGCATCAATATATTATATCGATGTCCATCAATATACTAGGCCGTCTTGTTCATCTCCTCCGCGCCCGCCGGAATCTCCTCGGCAGCTTCCCCGTACTTCTCCCCAGCGGAAGCCTCCCCTGGCCGGGGAGGCGCGGCCGCCGCTTCTTGAGCCGCAAATCCCAGGTCCGCGGCGCGCTCAATCATCTCCTTCGCCAGCCGTATATAACTCTCCGCCCCCTTCGACCGCGGATCGTACGCCAGGGCCGCCTTGCCATGGCTCGGCGCCTCAGCCAGCCGTATGTTCCGCGGAACGGTCGTCCGGCAAAGCTTCTCGCCAAAGAAATTCTTGAGCTCAGCCATGACCTGCTGGGCCAGGTTCGTGCGCTCATCGAACATGGTCAGAACCACACCCTCGATCCCAAGTGATGGATTCAACCCCGCGCGGATGCGCTCGATCGTGTCGAGCAGCTCGCTGATACCTTCAAGGGCGAAGTACTCCCCCTGCATCGGAATGAGCACCGCATCCGCCGCGACGAGCGCGTTGAGGGTGAGCAGATCCAAAGCAGGCGGACAGTCCAGCACGATGAACTGGAAGCGATCACGCAGAGGCGCGAGTACATCCCGCATCCTGAACTCACGCCCGTCCGCGTCAACGAGTTCGAGGTTTGCGCCGATCAGGTTCTTGTGGGAAGGAATGAGCCAGAGCTGCTCGAGTTCGGTCGTGAGCAGCGCCTCTTCGGCTGAGGCCGCGCCCATAAGCATATGGTACGAGCTGACGCGCTCAGGATCTTTGACGAACCCCAGGCCGCTGGTGGCATTCGACTGCGGATCGCAGTCGACCAGCAGTGTGTTGACTTCCGCAGCCGCGAACGACGCAGCCAGGTTGATGGCGGTCGTAGTTTTCCCCACGCCGCCCTTCTGATTGGCAACCGCGATGATTCGTCCCATGGAAATTGTCAGGAGAAACCAGAGTCACTCGCAGAATAGTTCCGGTGTAGTTTGAATTGCAACGATAATCTACGGTGCAGGCAAGAGAATCATGTGCAAAACAGGTCCAATGTTCCCGCAGGAACATTCGCAAAGTAAAACCCATCCGGGAAGCAACCAGACAAGCAGGGGGGGTGTTCCGCAGGAACACGGAAGCATCTGCGACTCAAGCGGAGCGCCGGGGCTATGGCCCGGTAAGGCCATGCCCAGTGTTCCTCGAGGAACACTCGTCACATGTACGGGGCATCCGCATGAATCCGCTTCGTTCATGGCTTTCTTCGCGAGTCATGCCGGATGTTTCTTCAACGGCATTTTATTACCCGGCAGAGCCGCGCGCACAGTGCAAACGTAACCGGAGTTCGTCACCAAGCTGTGGAAAATTCGGCTAACACTTTTGGAATCAGCCTGGGCAACTACGGAGTCTGCACTACATTTGAGTGTAAGCGTTCGCCGAGTTGGCGAAGAAGGGTCTTCTGTTCCGGGGAGGGCTCGGTGACACGGCGAAGACGGATTTCTCGCCCATCGGCGGTGGGCAGGACAGTGTCAGCGGTTGGCAGTGTGGAGAGCCAGGAGATGGCTTTCATGGGGGGAGAACGGCTGAGCGTTTTCCACAGCCCTGGCGGTGGGTTCGGACCTAAGCAGGGCAGCGACAGGCAGGTTTGGTCTTTCCCGTCATTGTTGCGAGCACGGCGCTCGCAGAAACATTCCGCGCCGATTCTGTCATTCTCCCCGGAAGCCTTCGAATGGGTAGGTCTGCACTACATCGCTGTTTCTGACCGCCTCATTGCAAGGCCATCACTTAGATCAATTCTTGATTGCGATAGTCGAGAAGCCGCTCGCTCCGTGACGAACTTCGGTCAAGGTTACATGGATAAGTCTTGACCGGGGCTCGAGGTACAAACTCCCGTGCTGCTACCGAGAACTGTTCCTGCAGGAACATTCCGTGCAGTGGCGGGCGCGCCAAGGGTCAGGAGGGAAAACGATCGCGAGTAGGACTTTCCTCGCCCGCAGATTGGCGGAAGAAGTGAAAGATCGATCAGCGTTCCTGCAGGAACACTTTGTCTGAAAACTATGTCGTGGACGAACTGTTCCTGCAGGAACATTGTCGAAAACCTCTCAGGAATCTTCGGGCGAATTTCCGACTGCTTCCCACTTGCGAGGGCGCACCCGACATGGTTGTCTCTTTCGGTCGCCGATTTATAAGAGATTCCCGGTATTGTTTTTCCACTCATTACTGTTCTGGTTCGTCGTCAATCACAGTTGCAAACCTTGGGTGCCGATCAGCAAGACTCTGGACTGGGATTGGGGGATGGGAGTTGGGTCGGACCAGGCCATCGTCGGCAGGGCCGAGCGGGCCTCGAGGATCTGTGCGGCTCCGATCAACAGGGCCAGCCGGCCTGCGGGGGCTACCAGCCCGGCGGCTGTCGGCAGGATGGATTCGAAGCGCTCTACCGCGCGGAGCGTGGCTACATCGAACTTTTCTTTCTTTTCTTTCAGCGCTTCGGCGCGGGCAGTTTGTATATTGATATCCGTCAATGTAAGCGCGCGGGCGACCTCGCGGAGGAACGTCGACTTTTTGTAGTTGGACTCGATCAAAGTGAGGTGGATGAACGGCGCCCAGAGTTTCAGAGGGATGCCGGGAAATCCGGCGCCGGAGCCGATGTCGGCTACCGCAGGCGAGAAAGGCCCGCTCATCGCAGCGCCCGAACGCGGCCCTTCAAGAGCCGCTCTTTCACGGTCGCGCTCCGAGGACGCTGCCTCACGTCGATCGCATGCGGCGTTCGCAGGCCCCGGCGCTGCGGACATGGAGGAGCGCACAGGAAACAGGCTGCGGGCGGCGAAAAGACTCTCGCCGAAGTGGCGCGCGACAATTTCTTCCTGGTTACGGATGGCGGT
>Ga0123355_10015103_pt1 | contig 12118 bp, 10 predicted proteins | sample TergutEmb28metaG_3_FD_89872 | JGI IMG/M metagenome (GOLD analysis project Ga0123355, IMG submission 89872) | Embiratermes neotenicus P1 segment gut microbial communities from Petit-Saut dam, French Guiana - Emb289 P1 | ecosystem: Host-associated > Arthropoda: Insects > Digestive system > Gut ... | reverse complement strand
AGCATGACCGCCGTATCGCCCAGAAGCAGATAGCAGGTAGGCTAGGAATGTCTAAAGAAAGAGTGGGCTATATCATTGGTTTACTTGGCTACACAAAAGTCTGTTCTCGATGGGTGCCATGCATGTTTACGCCGGAAGTTGACGCTAAAGTTTGAGGTTCTCTCCCATCCGCCCTAAAGCCCTGACTTGGCGCCAAGCGATTTCCATTTCTTTCCTCACCTCAAGAGGGATCTCAAGGGGACTTATTTCACCTCAGATGATGAAGTGAAGCAAGCTGTGACGTCGTGGATCAAAGAAAGAACTCCTGAATTCTTCATTGATGGCATGTGTAAACTTGTTTTACGTTGGGAAAAATGTATTGAATGACAAGGCGACTATATCGAAAAATAAGTATGTCAATTTGTAGCTAAAATATTGTACTTTACTTCCTACTTTCGTTTGTTTAAATACATGGTCTCTTTTTCTAGATATTTCACTGTGTGCATTACTTATCAGACGCCCCTCATATATATATATATATATGTGTGTGTGTGTTTGTGTGTGTGTATGTTTGTGTGTGTGTATGTATGTATGTATATGTATGTATGTTTGTATGTATGTGTGTATGTATGTATCTATCCCATCTATCTATCTATCTATCTATCTATCTAGCTATCTATCTATCTGTCTGTCTGTCTGTCTGTCTGTCTGTCTGTCTGTCCGTCCGTCTGTCCATCCGTCCGTCCATCTGTCTATCTGTATCTATCTGTCTCTGTCTGTCTACAGACATATATATATTTGTGTGTGTGTGTCTGCATGTGTGTGCGTGTCTGTATGTCTGTGTACGCACACGTGTATGTCTGTATGTCTGTGTACGCACACGTGCATGTGTAGTATGTATATATGTATCTACGTATGTATGCATGCATGCATGCAAGTATGCATGTATGTATGTTTGCTTGTATGAATTTATGTATGTATGCAGAGAGTCTAACTATAGCAATTGCCTACTCTCAGTGTTTAATTGTTTTCTGAATGCGAAATCATTGACCTTGTATGTTCATATTTGTGCACGGAACACAGATTTTATTACAAAAATCATAAAGTATATCCAGAAAAGTGACTCACATTTTGAAAGTGTTCCATTGTTAGGGGAAGAAATGGACCCACGTGTATTAAGCATGGATGTTGGGCTCGCATGATGACCATTTGCAGCATCTTCTTGAATTTGGTGGAATGGTTGTACCATTGCACATTGTAGGCTGCATCAGTTACTGAAGTGCTCTGCACACAGAAATCAAGTAAGAATTTAAAGCAAGATCATCATTAATTTGGAGGTTCAATTAGGGAAAACGGATCAGATTATCTGTATGTAGTGTGTGATTCATAACGTCTGTCTGTTCATTTATAACTTTATGTTACACCTGTGACCTAATGCAATAGATTTGTGTATATTGAACAAATACTTTATGCCAACAGTGGAAGTTACATAAATTTGAAACCCCTATTAATTATGATAAAATAATGCTTTCAAGGAAAGGAAGACAAGTAGTACGCATTTCTTTGGAAAAGGACAATTTACAAAGTAGAAAAGTATTGTTATTTCTTGAGTTACAGTTTCTGACATGTATAAAACAGTGGTCTTATTCAGTCATGTTTGATTTCGATATCTTTCAAACCTTTGCATTGCATTTGCTCCTCCACTCTGGGATTTACTTAACCAAAGATTTAGCTCACAATTTTGTGAAATTTTTTAGAACAAGTTTCATCTCACTCTTATTCTGTGTCTTTCAACATGAACTACTAGTAAAAATCAATTGCATGGCTTCAGAGCAATTGATAGAGGAGGCCACGTTCCCCTACTTGTGATTCTGTTTCCATAAATCCTCTCTAATAACAGCAAATACTTTGAAAGTGATTTACTATTCCTACTTTCACTCTATAATAACCTATGTTTTAATATTCTGGGGGAACTCCCCAGACAGTACTAAGATTTTCAAGTTACAAAAGAAGATTATCCAAATCATGATGGGCTGTAGAAATAGAAACTCATGCAGAAAATTGTTTCCTAACTTGGAAATCTTACCCCTCCCTTCTCAATATATTCTTTCCCTTCTATTGTTCATGTTAAGAAACAAGAACCAATTCCAGGTAAATTCTGAGATACATCAAATTAACCCTAGACAGCATGCAAACTTACATCAACCCTCTGTAAATGCAACAAAATACCAGAAGGGAGTACACTGTATAGGTGTTAAGGTGTTTAACATGCTTCCCTCTTACATAAAAGCATAGTCTAATAATCCCAAAAAATTTAAAGCATTGTTACAAAAATACTTACGTGAAAATTCCTTTTATTTGCTGGATGAATATTTTGAACACGAAGTTAAATTTTGACATATGATCTGAATTGACATATGAGGGCTTTGGGACAAATGTTCTTTCTTTTTACTTGTAAGTCTGTATTATAAATATGTCAGTATGTCAGTATATATCCAACCACTATCTGTAACGAAGGAAAATTTCCTACTAAAAGAGTACCTCTAATTGCTTCTAACTTACCCCACTATTTTTATTTTTTTATTTTTATTTTTACTTTTAATTTTTATTTGTATCCGTATTATATTTTATTACACTAAACAATCTGTATTATCCTCTCTTATCACATTTATCATACTAAATAACCATGTGACTTGTACACACTTGTGTTGATGTCACCCCTTAATCCCACCAAATATGACGATTTCCATATCCATATGGATTATGTAATCCTGTACGGATTTACGGAAGGAAAATAAATTAAATGAAATAGCACAAATGATTTAGAATTGTAGCATGCAAAAACATGCGTAAAACATGGGTCCAGTTATCCTCATTCCAATCATAGCACAACACACACCTATCATACTGTAATGTATAGCACTTTGTGGATTAACATGGGAAACCTGTTATTATGATAGACACACCCATTAAGTTTGGTGAAGCATCAGTGCTAACATAACAAGTGTGGGGTCTATCGCTTCATGTTATCTCTTCTTATTAAGAAGGTAACAGTTCATGATTTTTGTCATGGTGTTTGTGAATTACAGATGTGTTATGTAGATGAAGTACACACTTGTTTTCTGCATGTTATCTTGCTGTCTAGAATGGAGTGTACTAATTGAAAACTTGTTGCATGTTTGTAAATTATTGCATGAATTTACATGACACTTCCTGTACCAGCTGTTTTCTATTTATATATTATAAGTAATGTACATAGCATTTACTGTGACTCAAAACCTCTGGGATAAGCAGCAGGCAATTCAGCCGATGTGTGGGCAAATGTGTATAACACAACGAAGGCAAAGAGAAGTAACTAGTGAGGGCTTTCAGATTAAATAACGTCCTTTACAATTACGATTTTTTCATAGCTTGCAGTAACATAAATATTATTGTTGGTTGAATACATCACTTCATGCATGTGTATAAAGCATACAACACATAACTCTTTTTAAGTTTTATCTTTATTTACAGATACAATGTCCTGCTCAGATTAGCAATTTTCTAGGTCATGTGCAATGTATGAGAGTCATTTCCAAAGTAATTAACAGTTCACTGGTATGGGCAGAATGATGAATCCTTTCTCATTTTCACTCTTGAAAAATAGGACGTTTACATTAGCTTTGAAATGACTCATACATTAAAATTTTTTTGTCTGTGGATACATAGAATTGTACCTCCGTTTTGACCATTTCACCCAAATAACAAGCCAGTCCACCTGTGCCAAAACTGTAGCCTGTTCGGAGTACAGCCTTCAGAGTAGTGGAGAAGTCTACATTCTGAAATGAAGATTAGTGCAGCCATTAAAGATTACTACAAAATTCTTGTAAGCAATTCAGAATTTTACTGACTTTAAAATATAAGGGCATCCAAACTTCACAGCAGTGCCTGTCTTCATCTGACCATTAAACCTAGGAAGTTAAATGTAGGGTTCATAATTTTTGCTCATAGTCAGGGATTTTTAATATGATTAAATTAATTGGATCTGACATGCAGTATGGCACAAGTAGGAAATGCATACAGAATTTTGGTCATAAAGTGATGCAGAGGGAACATTTACAAGACAGAGGTGTGGATTAGATGATAATATTAAACTGGATCTTATGAAGCAGTGTATGAGGGTATGGACTGGATTTATTTTGCTCAGGTTAGGAAACAGCTGTAGACTTGTGAACATATTGATGAATGCTACATTTCCATGAAAGGTGAAAAATTTCTTTATAACTTAATTAATCTTAGTTTCTGCTGAAGGATTCTGCTCAAAGGTAGTTATTAGTTCTCAAGACTGTAAGTATTGTCTCATTCCCAACGAAATGGAAGTTCTGTCTTGGGTTTGTGCAGTATTTTTGATTACAATACACAAAATAGCTTTCTGTGTCTGAGTTGAACTGGTTCATTTGAATAATTTTAAGGCAATTAAAGCCTGTTGTGCTTTGTAACAATTAGAATTGCAATAAATCCAGTTAAGACACAACAATTTATTTTATTATTTTCTACTGTATGTTGCAGCCTAAAAAGTCATCATCAGATTGAAAACAAGAATAAAAGCATTAAAAAATAAAAATATCAATCATAGTACATTTTCAAATTGCAGAGTCAAAAAATAGTGTTCCACAAGGATCAATTTTACATCCTTTACTTTTTATTCTATACACAAAAGTTCTATCAAATCTATTAATGAAAAATCTAAACCAGTTTTATTTGCAGTTGATAATAATGTACTATTTATCAAGTCTAATTTTGAAGAGTTTAAAAATGATACAAATAATGAATTTTCATAAAATCTGTTTCTTACAATTTACACCTAAGAATGGTCCTGAAATTGATCTGGACATTAGATATGCTAGCAAATTAATTTCTCAAGAATATGATACATAATTTCTTGGAATATGTGTAGATAATACACTTGTCATGGGAGATTCATATTGAACAAATTACACACATTTTAAGTGCATCTTATTATGCAATGAAATCAGTCAAGTCCTTCATGTCACAGCAAACACTGTAGATTGTTTACTTTGGCTGTTTTCAATCAATTATGTTATGGATCAACATCTTGGGGGAACTCTGTGCATACTCCAAAAAGTTTTAAAATTCAACAGAATATATTCACTTAATTAGCACAGCAACTAATGCACATACATTAGTTGCTGTGCTAATTAAATGACTCTATGAAATGCATGGTGCAACGATAAAGATAATCAACAGAATGTAATTAAAATTATTAGAGGATGCAGAAGTAGAGAATCATGTAGAAATTTATTAAGAATCTAACAATTCTACCTCTTCAATCACATTCTGTACTACCACTTATCTTATTTGTGGTTAAGAAAAATAATTCAAATTCTGATATGTGTAACATAAATACTAGACAAACTATAACTTTCAGCAGCCTTCATCAAATTTATCAATGTATCGAAAAAAGAGTCTACTCAATTGGCATAAAATTATATTAGTCTCCCACAAAATATCAAGAATTTACTGATAACCCTAAACAATTTGAATCAGCTCTAAAGAACTGTCTATACACGTATGCTCACTCCTTCTACTCTGTAGACAAATACTTTAATGCAAAGAGAGAATGATGAACTAAACTTGTATTGTACCAAATACTACTGTATATTTTCATGACTTTTTTAATGTCCAGAATATTATCCAAATTTTGATGCAATGTGTGTAAATGAATACAAATTCAAATAACAGCATATATGCAACAGAGAAACTGTGTATATGTGTTCTTCCATTCTAATATGCAACCTGATGATGGCCTCTCAGTTTGAAACATGTAGTTGAAAATAATAGACCAAATTGATGTGTTTATACTGGATTTATTGTAATTCTAATTGGCTTGTTTTACTTAGTGCACTGTGTAAACTGCTCATCAAGTATGTTTTATGCTGCAAAGGATAACACACTACCATTTACAAATTTAAAAAGGCAAGAAAACAGCTGTCTAAAAATATTGTATCACATGAGAGAATGAGTGTAATGGTAATTGTAATTGGAATTATAACTATAATTGTAATTGTATTTTATTTCACATTGCAGAGATCTGTGATAGTAACAAAACTTTTGGATATAGTACAATAGTAACAAAACTTCTGGATATAGTACAAGTCATAATATAACACATTAAAGTTCCTACTACATAAAAATATTCTAGTCACTATAAAAGCAATAGTATTAAGATATTACATATACATGTAAAAAAAAAAAGATTGAAATTAAAAGCTTAATAAAGTAATGAGAACACAATGGCATAAGGAAATAATAAGCATATATAGACTGAGAAGATAACAACAAATAGGCTTATGTCAAGTGTTAAAATGTATAAAAATCTGGATAAAGTTTATATAAAACAGGAAGATTTAACATTTGTTTTAATTAGAATACTCATCTAATGATTAAAAAGAATGTAGGTGGAGAAAACTTTCTGTAGCTAATTTAAATTGTTTCATATTATGAAACTGATTTTTATTTCTATTTACAAATGTCCTAGTGAGAGCATATACTGTGGCCGTAATGGTAAAATATTTAATTTCTTGAAATTTTCTCTACAAGAGTCTGTAGTTGTAGTACCTTTTACAATTATGATAATCCTCTTTTGTAGCTTAAAAACAGTATTACTACATGAGGAATTTCACCCAAGAATTATTCCACAATTCATGACTGAGTGAAAATATGTTTAGAGTTTCCAAACATGTAAGTGGGTTGACCATTCTAAATAGAAAACATTCTGCTCTTAATTTTGGTTCAATGGTATACATGTATGACTTTTCTATGAGTGTGTGTTATCAATTTTTATTCCAAGAAACTTAATATTGGAGATAATGGATATTCCTTTATCACAATAAGTAATATTCAAATTAGTAAGAGAAATATTCTTAGTTGAAAATTGCATGAAGTAAGTTTTATCAACATTTAAAGAAAATAAATTTGCTTTAATCCACTCATTTATGTCTGTCAATACTTTATTAATTTTATTTACAAAAGCTAAGGTTTGGGTTTAGTAATTATTATAATACTGTCATCTGCAAAAAGAAGTATTTTAGATTTATTATCTGTGATGTTAGGAAGTCATTAATGTAGATTAAGAAAAGGAATGGTCCCAATATAGATTTTTGAGGGTCACCATATTTTATTTTTCTTCAGTCAGAGTAAAGTAGTGAACTAGTTTTGTCCTGTCTATTAATAATTCTTGTGATCAGGTTTGTGTCATATACCATAAAAGAACAGATTATTTGGAAGAATGTAGGCAACAGAAAATGGACGTGAGATTTGCGTTTTGACTATGTGGATCTTCAAGACAGTTTGGGGGAGAATGTGGTGGTACACGGACTGGCTTGATGTGACTCAGAACACAGACAAGTATCAGGTTTTTGGAATACAGTGACAAAACTTTGGGTTGCATAAAATGCAGGGAATTTCTTGACTAGCTGAGGAATTACTTAGCTTCTCAAGAAGGAAGGTGCTACATGTAGTTAGACAGTTCGTTAGTTCAAGGAAAGTTATGATGTTGCTCTGAAGGACTCAATCTAGAATCCAGAACTGAGCCTTTATTCTTTAATGCGTTGTGAGTTACTGTGTTTGGTTTTCAGTATTCCACTGAACTACCTGTTCTGCTGTCATATTTCAGTGTGAGCACAGTAGTGATGAGCTTCACATCAACACATAAAAACCTTCAGTGTTGGATTTGTGACTGTATGTCAACTACACATTCCCTATAATCAGTTTATATTATTTATATATTGATTGAGATTGTCATTGCTAGGTTATGATGTAGGGTTTTTAATGCATGGGCTTTTTAATTGCTTCATTTTAACTTGCGTGTGTATAAATATGTGTGGTGGACACCGCGGGCTAGCCCATCCACGTAGCCAGGATAGTTTATTGCACACACGCCACCTCCTTATAAACACTGAGTCAGATTCGCAAATGAAGTGGCTAGTGGAAAATTGAAGTCAGTGTGTGTGACGCGCAGTGAGTGCAGCAAGCAAGCGGCCGGCAATATACAGTGTGCACGCGAAGAAGTGCTTACGTGTGTGTATTGTGTGTCGGGAATTACATACCAACCACAACCACAGCAGAAACCACACTGGTGACCCCGACGTGATCTAAACACACACCGTCTGCCGACGTGATACGTCATGCAACAAAACGCGGACCCTTCAACACGGCCGGCGCAACCGCCCGATTCGTCTTTTACGCTGAACCACGTCGGTATTCGCGTTCCGCCTTTCTGGCCTGAAAAGCCCGCCTTGTGGTTTGCGCAGCTAGAGGGATAGTTTGCTTTGGCGAACGTCACACAGGACGCGACGAAATTTTACTTCGTAATCTCACATCTCGAAAACAAATATGCGGCGGAGGTGGAGGATGTCATAACCAACCCCCCACCCACAGGCCGTTATGAGAGAATCAAAGTTGAGTTGATTAGACGTCTGTTACTATCCGAGGAGCTGTGCGTTCGCCAGCTCCTGATGCACGAGGAGATGGGTGACCGGAGGCCAACCCAGTTCCTCCGGACTCTCGCCGGCCCGTCAGTACCATCCAATTTTCTCCGCACTTTGTGGACGAATCGCCTGCCGCCAAATATTCAGGCCATTATCGCCACGCAGGCGCAGGTTTCCTTAGACGACGTGGCACAGCTGGCGGATAAAATAGCGGAAGTCACGCATCCTCCCTGTGTCGCCCGTGTGTCTTCATCTAGTGATGACATGTGTACTTTACTGACGTGCTGGCTCGGCAAGTAGCCGCACTTTCCGCGAGCCCCTCGACAGCGTTCACCATCGCAGACACGATGGCACGCAAGACGTTCGTCATGCCTTGCGGGAGGGTCACCAGCCCCTGACATCTGCTGATACCACCGCCGTTTTAAAGAGTGTGCAAAGAGATGCACTGCGCCCTGTACGTGGCAGCAGGGAAACATGGACGGCAGTCGCTAGTGGCGACGAGCAATTGCAACAACTCAGCAAACCGCCACTATGTGACAGATCGGCTCAAGAAGATGAGTTTGTTGGTCGACACAGGCGCCGATCTCTGCGTCTACCCCCGTTCCCGCCTTCGAGAACGCCGGACACAGATTAGTTATGAGTTGTTCGCAGCAAATGACACTACTGTACACACCTACGGTTGCATCACTCTGCGTTTGGATTTCGGCTTACGACGGGGGTTTTCATGGCGATTTGTCGTCGCGGACGTAACGGGACCAACCATCGGCTCGGACTTTGCTTTTACAACTTACTCGTCGACATGAGACACCGACGCCTCATCGACAACATCACTAAACTTACTGTCAACGGCACCTCGGTAGGAACGTACGGCGGCCACATTAAAGTCCTCGGCGGAAGCTCTCGCTATCACGCACTGCTCCAGGATTTTCCGGATGTAATCCGTCCTGCTGGTATACTCCGGGAACTCCGGCATTCTACGGTCCATCACATCCGCACCACGCCTGGACCACCTGTAACTTCGCGCCCATGGCGGCTAGCACCGGACCGCCTCCGAATCGCGAAACCCGAGTTCGAGGAAATGCAACGAAATGGCACAGCTCGACGTTCCGATAGCCCCTGGGCTTCGCCCCTCCTCCTCGTCCCCAAGAAAGAAGACGGCTGGAGACGCTGTGGCGACTATCGTGTTCTGAATGTTAGGACGATCCCCGACCAATATTCCGTTCGGCACATTGCCGACTTTGCATAACAAATAGCTGGCCGGAAAATCTTCTCCACGATAGATTTTGTGAAGGCATTCCATCAGATTCCAGTTCATCCGGACGACGTCGCAAAAACAGCCATAATCACGCCCTTTGGGCTTTTCGAATTCCCATATATGTCCTTCGGGCTCCGAAGCGCCGCACAAACATTTCAGCGGTTCATCGATGAGGTTCTCAGAGACCTGGATTTCTGTTATGCATATATAGATGACGTGCTGGTCGCCTCCACCTCGGAGAAAGAGCACGAGCGGCACCTGCGTACATTGTTCCTGCGCTTCAACGAGTACGGTGTCTTGCTAAATCCAGCCAAATGTGTTTTCGGCGCGACGGAAGTGACTTTTCTTGGCTACACTGTGTCCGCTACAGGTATTCGGTCACTGGAGGAGAAGGTTGCAGCGATCAACCCTTTTCAACAGCCCGTCTTGGTCAAAGACTTCAGACATTTCCTTGGCATACTCAATTTTTACCGGCGGTTCATACCACAAGCCGCCAGCATACAAGCGCCACTCCACGCTGCGTTAGCTGGTCCCAAGGTCAAAGGATCCCAAACGATGGACTGGACACCCACCATGGTCCAAGCTTTCGAGGAATACAAGGCTAGCCTCTCCCGTGCCACACTTCTGGCTCACCCGGACCCATCTGCTACGTTGGCCTTATTTACAGACGCTTTTGATACTGCTATTAGTGCCGCCTTGTAGCAGCGCGTCTGCGACGCTTGGAAACCCCTGGCTTTCTACTCCCATAACCTCAGCCCCACTCAACAAAAGTACAGTCCGTACGACGCAAGCTCCTGGCAGTGTATGAGGCCATCAAGTACTCCCGACATATGGTCGAAGACCGTCACTTTGTCATTTTTACGGATCACAAGCCTCTCACTTATGCTTTCAAGCAACGGAGAGATAAATCCTCTCCACGACAATTCCATCATTTGGAGTTTATTGGACAATTGTCTGCCGACTTCATCCATGTCTCATGGCAAGACAATGTTGTGGCAAACGCCTTATCGAGAGCGAACTCCTTCACGACGCCTCTTGATTACCATGCTCTTGCGAGTTCCCAGGATCAGGATGCGGAGCTGCAAGACGTTCTGATAAATGGTTCCGCGCTTCGATTGGAACGAGTGCACATTCCCGGGACGGACGTAAATATCTACTGTGACACGTCCACTCCACAAGCTAGGCCATTTATAACCACGCGTTTCAGGCGCCAGGTCTTTGAAACCCTCCACGGCCTTAGCCACCCCCGGGCCAACGCCACCGTCAAGTTGGTGTCCCATTGGTTTGTGTGGCCGGGAGTGGGTAAAGACTCCCGCGCATGGACATGCGCGTGTACACCTTGCCAACTGTCCAAGGTAACGCGGTATGTGAAGGCCTCTCTCGGGAGTTTCGACCTCCCGTCGGCGCGTTTCTCTCATGTGCATATCTACCTGGTCGGGCCGCTGCCTGTCTATTCCGGCGTCCGGTACTGTCTCACTGCCATCGACAGATACACACGTTGGCCTGAGGCACTCCCTCTGTCTGACATTACCGCCGAAGCAGTCGCTAAGGCCTTCGTATCTGTGTGGATTGCTCGTTTCGGCTGCCCTCAGTAAATCACAACCGACCAGGGCAGGCAATTCGAGGCCCGCCTTTTCAAGACTCTGGCTACCATTACCGGATCCTGTCTAACCCGGACTACTGCATGGCATCCCGCCTCCAATGGCATGATCGAGAGGCTACACCATCAGCTGAAGGCCGCCCTCATGTGCCATGCCGATGAACACTGGGCTGAAGCTCTTCCGTTGGTCCTGTTGGGGATTCGCAGTGCGTGGAAAGAGGACTTGAAAGCCTCATCAGCCGAACTGGTGTACAGTTCTCCCCTGCGATTACCGAGGGAATTCTTCGCCCCTTACCCCTCCGAATGCACCAACGTCACCGAATTCGCGTCCCGGCTGAAGGTTCACATTGGAAAGCTTCGCCCCATACCAGCTTCCCGGCATGCTGCGCCATCCACGTTCATTTTCAAGGACCTGGCCACCGCCTCGCATGTCTTTCTATGGCACCGTGCCCTCCGGGGAGCCCTCCAAGCCCCGTATGTCGGTCCATACAGGGTCCTCCACAGGGGCGACAAGACCTACACCATCGAGGTGCAGGGCGCTGCAAAGACAGTCTCAATTGACCGCCTGAAACCGGCGTACGTCCTCCATGTTGACACAGAATCAGCTTCACCACCGGCCATTCCTTCTGGCCTCATGACTCACTCTGGACGACGGGTACGCTTTCCGGATTACCTGGGGTTACAGCGGTCTCAGCGGGGGGGGTGGGGGGGGTGGACACCGCGGGCTAGCCCACCCACACAGCCAGGATAGTTTATTGCCCACACGGCACCTCCTTATGAACACTGAGTCAGATT
>Ga0123355_10015102_pt1 | contig 12119 bp, 8 predicted proteins | sample TergutEmb28metaG_3_FD_89872 | JGI IMG/M metagenome (GOLD analysis project Ga0123355, IMG submission 89872) | Embiratermes neotenicus P1 segment gut microbial communities from Petit-Saut dam, French Guiana - Emb289 P1 | ecosystem: Host-associated > Arthropoda: Insects > Digestive system > Gut ... | reverse complement strand
GGGTGCGGCGGATGGCATTTGCCATCTGTAGGGGGTTTCGGGGGGAGCCGGCGGCGCGGAGGGTTTGATAAGCCAACCTGGGGCGAGCACGTTCTCGGTTGAGGCAGATGAAATCAAAGTCGTAGCCCAGGTCGCGTAAAATCTGCTCTTGCAGTTCGCCGTAGTAGCCATAGCGGCAGCCGGTGCCGGTTTGGAAGAGGCGGTTTGCGCCGCCCTCTAGGGCCTGGATGAAGTTGCCCATGTTGTATTTGAAGGGTTCGCAGATGAAATCCGGGCTGTGGCGCGCGCCTAGGGCCGCCGTCTCCTTAGTGATGGGCGGAGGCGGGCGGACTTGGGCCTCTGGGAAGAGGTACTCCAACAATCTGCGGATGGGACGGTGGTAGTCGCCCATGTGGGGGAAGGAGATGACTTGATTCATAGGGGGTCACCTGGGGCGGGCGGGGGTGGAACCCCGCCCCTACTGCGGATCATGTCCAAGAAGCTCTCCAGGCGGGTTTGCAGGCCGGTGTGGCTCTGGTGTTCGTCTAGTAGGATTTGGGTCACGGGGAGCTTGTCTACACGGCGCAGGACCAGTTCGCTGGATAGGCAGTCTGAGCCGCAGGGGAAGGCGGTGAGGAGGATGACGCCGTCTACCCGCTCACGGGCCAGGTGGATTGCGCCTAGAATCTCACGGCTGAAGTGCCAGTAGAGGTCGGTGGAGAGGGCACTAGCCTCTTCCCGGCAAGTGGCTTTGGGCCAGCCGTCTACAAAGATGGGAACGGCCCCTAAATCGCGGATGAGGCGGGCGACGGTGCCGCCTAGAAGGGGGTCATAGGTGATATAGGGGTTTGCGGCGATTAAGATTTTCGGCAGTCGTGTGCGCAGATAGACCCGGCCCCGGGAGAGGCGGCGGAAATCAGCCTCCAACTGCTGGGTCAAGGCCCTCTGGTAGGCTTTTGCGGTGTAGAGGGAGCCGATTCCCAGGGCGTAACCCATGCGGAGGAAGGCTCTTTGTTGAGCTCTGGGCTTGGGGGATTTTAATTCGTAGGTGAGGAGATCTGTGTCCGTGAAGGTAGAGCGGACTGTGTCGGGGAGGCCCCAGAAGCGGACGCAGAACTCGTCTCGTTTGCCCAGACGCTCGAAACGGGGGACGAGGAGGAGGTCACAGCGGTCTAAGAGGGAGGCGGCGTGGCCCAGGTAGAGCTTGAGGGGCAGGCAACTCTCATCCACGGCGTGTTTGACGCCACCTGCCAGGATGTGCCGATTGGATTCGCCGCTGACCACATAGGAGAGGCCGAGTTCTTTGAAGAAGGTCTCCCACAGTGTGCCGTAGCGGTGGTAGCCGAGGGCTCTCGGGATGCCGATTGTCATAGTTTATCACCCAGGATAGGATAGCCCAAAAGTGGTAAATCCATTCATTGGTAAAAAATTAGAACGGGCGGGACCGATTGTGTTGGGGCTTGTAGGGGCGGCAATCTGCCGCCCGTAGCAATCTATAGCCGCGGGCGGCAGATTGCCGCCCCTACATCAAAATAAACTACTTGACGTGACGTAGTAGTTGTGTTAAACTGAGTACAACGTCAGACGTAGTAGTGAGGTGGGAGGTGGGTCTTTGGAGCATATGACGATCAGCAGTGACGTATTGCGGGGGTATATTGACCTGATGATTCTCCGGGTACTCTGGGATGGGGATTCTTATGGATATGCCATCTCCAAGCGGATCACGGAGATATCGGAGCAGCGGTACACCATGAAGGAGACGACGCTCTACTCGGCCTTTGCGCGTTTGGAGAAGCTAAAATACCTCCGGGCCTATCCCGGTTCTTATTCCGGTGGGCGGGAGCGGACGTATTACGCTTTGACGGCGGAGGGCAGGCGATACTACCGTGAGAAGTGTGCGGAATGGGAGTTGACCCAGGAGTTGATTTCGAACTTTATCTTAAACCATGAGGGGGAGGATGAGAATGGACGCGATTAAGACCTATTTAGACAATGTATTCACCGCATTTCCGCAGACGGAGCAGGTATTGGCCCTCAAGCGGGAGATGCTCGGCAGTATGGAGGAGAAGTATCACGCCCTCAAAGCTGAGGGAAAGAGTGAGCACGAGGCCGTGGGCTCTGTCATCGCCAACTTCGGCAGCATTGATGAGATTGTGGCGGAGCTGGGGCTTGGGACAACTCAAACAGAGGCGCCGCCTCGGGAGGAATCGCTCTACTTGTCCCATGAAGCGGCCCATGCATACTTGGGACAGACGCGGAAGAGTAGCATTTGGATCGGCTTGGGGATTTGGCTGATTTTGGCCGGTGTCTCTGGGATGATTTTATTCGAGGGTGCCCTGGGGTTGTTCCCGATGTTTACGGCAATTGCCATCGCGGTGGTGCTGTTTGTTGTAAATGGTGTCAAGCTCTGGCGCTATGAGACCTATGAGAGCACAGCAATCCGGCTCGACGCCGGGACGCGGGCGGAGCTTGAGGAGATGAGCCGTCGGTTTACCACACGCTTTACGGTGCAGATTGCCGTGGGGGTGGGGCTGATTATCTTCACCTTGGGGGCTCTGGTGTTCTTGTTTCAGACCGGGCATGTGGGTGTGCGGGTGTTTCCTGTGATTTTACTCTGTACCGTTGGCTTTTCCGCCTTCCTGTTTACCACAGGGGGGATGCCGAAGTCGGCCTTTGATATTCTGCTGAACAGGGGGGACTACAGGAACAAACTGCACAATCGGAAGATGGCCCAGATCATCGGAACCATTGCCGGGGTGTACTGGCCCATTGTTGTGGCGGTTTATCTGCTGTGGAGTTTCCTCGGCGACAGCTGGGATATTAGCTGGGTGGTCTGGCCGGTGTCGGGTGTGATCTTCGGCGCGGTCACCGGTGGGATCGGTGCCTGGTTTGGGATGAAGGAGAGATAGTGGGGGGATTGGGATAGGGGCTGGCGCATTTGTGGTGTGCTGGCCCCTGTTTTGTGCTTTGTAGGGCGCGACGCCCTCGGCGCGCCGGGGGCGTCGCGCCCTACGAAGGGCGGTCGCTCCTACCGGCCCAGAAGCGCCTGGAGCTTCGGCGAAACCGGGAGCCCCCGTAGGGGCGGCCATTGGCCGCCCGCGGGCGCGCAATGCGCGCCCCTACAAAATGTCCCTGTAGGGGCGACCGCCCTCGGTCGCCCGGCCCTTGACCATGTTGCTATGTACGGGGCCTATACCTGGCCCAGGAGCGCCTGGAGGTGCACTTCGGCTAGGGCGTATACGCCGTCCCAGTCTACGTGGGGGTTGTAGAGTTGTTCGATCTCGTCGTAGAGCTCTTTGGCCTCGGTAAGGGTGGTGACGACCTCGCTGATGAGGAGGGCGAAGACCTTTTTGGAGAAGCGGATTCGCGCCCGGTGGTTTTTTAGGCACTCCCTGTCCACCATGGCGTCGAGGCGGATGTGGCGGTAGGCGGGGCCTGTATAGCTGATCTCATGGTTGGAGGAGACGAAGGCTAGATCTAGGGCGGGGATCAAGAGGTGCTCGTACACCTCGGGATCCATGGGGGAGGGACAGAGGACGCAGTCGAGCCCGGCGTCTGTTGCGGCTTTGACTAAGTCGGAGAGCATGTGGTGGGCCAGGCCGAAGTTGTTGTCTAGGTGATAGACCCGGGTGGCCAGGGCTTCCACAGTGTCAAAGCGGGTGACGTAGCCCCTGTGGGTGAGGGCGGTGAGGAAGCGGTAGGTGATCTTGCCTTGGCCGCGCCGTTTTTTTCCGATTTCCCGGGCAATGATACCCCGTGTCCGCTTCTGCACAGCGGCGACGGTGTTCTCATCAACGAGGGGGGCCGCCAAGTCACCGATGACGCCCTTGGCTGCGGCGAGACAGTCATAGGCGCGGGCGTAGCGTGTCTGATAGGCGCGAGTCTTGTCGATAACCTCTGTCTTATAGGGGCGCAGGGCGGCGGTGTCGTAGAAGATGCCCAGGTTTATGTATTGATCCATAACAGCCATGTAGGCAGGTTCCAGGATGTGGGGACTTGTGCCGTCCGCGTAGGCGGTCTTTAAGGCCGGGATGTAGATGGCGTCGAGGGAGTCGGGCTCTGCGGTGCAGTGGATTTGTTCCACGGCGAGTCCGGCATCTTGGAGGCCTTTTGTGATGGTTTTTAAAAAGCTCGATTTACCCGAGCCGGGGCCGCCTTTTAGGATGTAGAGGGCCTCGTCTGTATGGGGGTCGACCAATTGGTCATAGAGGGAGTAAAATCCCGTCGGCGCGTTGGCACCGAGGAAGAAGTGTGTGTGCATATCTGTAAACCCTTTCGCTTGCATTGGTGATATTCTCACTACAGGGTATGCAGATGGGGGTGGATTTGCGCATTTGGGTGGGAAATGTGGGTAGAGTGTGGTAGAATAGTTTATAACTTGCTGGGATCATAGGAGGTCAAAATGGTGGAACTGAACATAAAACCGAGCAGATGGAGACGATGGGGGAAGACATGCCTGTTCTATACGCCTATTGTTCTCGTGTTTCTGCTATTCCTGGCGACGGATTTTTTGCATACCTCAGAGGTGATTACGAGAGACACATTCTTTTATATGTTTGAGATTCAACAGGGTCTCCTGTTCTCTATCGCTTGGCTTATAGCCGGTTTTTTGCATGTACGTTTCGGGGGGAAGTTGTTTTGGCTTGTTCCCACAGCGGTATTTGTGTTCGTGACAGTGAACACTGTGTTGGATATGGGTGGCGGACATAGTTGGATGGTGCTTTTGGGTTATTTGAACTACATCTTTGGCACGTTAATCCCCTCTCTGCTGGGCATAGGGCTGGGCTTATTGGCAAGGCGTGTTGTGGAGCTGTTTCGGAGACAGATAATGCGCTCCTATGTTCCACTTTTGCTTGGGCTGATTTTGGTAGTGGGGCTTGTGATCTTACAGAGTCATGAAATTTGGGAATCTGACCAATTCCTGGAGGATATGGGCCGGCATATCAATTGGTCTGTTTGGATACCGCTACATGTCTCGGGTTTGGTGGTGACCTGTATTCTGCCTGCGCTTGGTTTTTTCACCTGTGTTCTGCACGGCCAGATTGGTGTACGAACGTCTTGGGCCAGTCCGCTTCTCGCCCTTGTGCCATTTGCTGTTGTGTTGGTGTTTGTTCGGGATGGCTGGTTTTGGTTCGATGCAACTTGCGCGGGGATGACCCTAGTGTTGTCATGGATTGGCTTGTGGCTGGGGAAGCGGATTCGTAATCGTAATGGAGAGACATCCGCGCAAGCTGAACCGGGGCTGTAGTGGCTGTTTATAGGCGCAAAAGGGCGGCGTAGCAATATGCTACGCCGCCCGGATTGTTTTATGAGACCCACGACATAAGTTGCGGGTGTTTTTTTCTGGGGTCTTGCCCTACAAAAGCTGCTGGCCGTTAATCGTCAGCGTAAAACGCAGGTTCAGCATCTCGGCGGCGCGGCGGCAGAGGGTCATGCGGCTGAGGAAGATCTCGAAATAGTCCATGACGGCGCATTGGGCGGTGTCGATGGTGAGGTCTAGGTTGATGATTGTCTTGTCGTCGTTTATGGTGAGGCTGGACTCTTTTACGGCGTAGTTGACCCGGTCGTGGATGTCGAAGGTGGGGATGTCCCGGTTTCTGACCCTGGTCATACGCACATCGCTCTTATCGGCTAGGATGACGGCGGCGCAGATGGGGTTTACGGGGGCCGAGGTGTGCTCGTCGTGGTTGCCGATGGCGGTGATGACGGTGGCGATATCCTCGGGTTCGCCGCCTAACTCCTCTAAGAGTCGGAAGGCCAGGAGGGCACCGGTCTGGGCGTGGGCCGTGCGGTTGACCACGTTGCCGATATCGTGGAGATAACCGGCGATCTGGGCGAGCTCTGCCTCACGCTCTGTGTAACCCATGGTACGGAGGATATCCCCGGCCTCTGTGGCGACCTTGGTCACGTGGGGAAAGCTGTGGTCGGTAAAGCCCTGGACGCTCAGGGTGTCGTCGGCTTTTTGGATGTATGTTTTGATTTTCGCGCTGTTGCGCACATCGGTGAAACGCATCTATACTGTACCTCCTGCTGTTTGGTTGGGGCGAACACAGTTCACCCCTACTACTATAGCGTGATTTTGTCTCTGTGTAAAGTAGAAAAGAGTCGGCGAAGTAATCGGAGATAGGATATGGTAGGGCGCGGCGACCCGACGCGCCGTTTCGGGGCGTTGTAAAGGGGCGGTGCGGCGCGTCGAGGTCGCCGCGCTCTACGGCCATGGATTGCACAGCACAATGTAGGGGACGCACACCCGGGCGTCCCGCCCTGCCACCACACGGGATACCCGGAACGCCATCCCCTACGAAATTGCCCGATTGTAGGGGCGGGGTTCCATCCCCGCCCGCGCGCGAACTGCGGGCGGGGGTGGAACCCCGCCCCTACGGACAGGGACGGCGTCCTCGACGTCCCGCCTTTTGGTTTTTGCGGCAACCAGGCGACACGGGACGCCCAGGACGTTATTCTACAATGTACAACACGGTACTGTAGGGGCGGCAATCTGCCGCCCGCGGATTGCGAAAGGGCACGGGCGGCCAATGACCGCCCCTACGAAAAACGGTGCACCTGTAGGGGCGAACTGTGTTCGCCCGCCATATAGCAGAAATTTGTCCACCGTGCTCTGCAATACGACTTGACGCATCTGGTTTTTGGTGATAGAATGAGGAGCTTTGCAAACATCATAAAACGGATAAGTAAGGAGAATCAGACAACATGGACAGCGTGGGGAATGCACTCTATGCCAAAGGCATAGAAGAGGTAATGAATTACGCAAAAACTGACAGAACAGGACTTACAGCATCGGAAGCGGCGGCACGTTTAGAGCGGGACGGGAAAAATGCCCTAGAGGGCGCGAAGAAGATTCCGGGATGGGTGCGCTTCGTAAAGCAGCTCAAGCACATTATGATGATCGTGCTCTTTGTTGCGATGATCCTGACGGCCATCACTTCGATCCTGGATCCGCCCAACCAGAAATGGATCGGCGTGGGCCTAATCGCCCTGATTATCCTGGTAAACGCGGGTATTGGCTACTTCCAAGAGAACCAGGCGGAGAAATCAGTGGAGGCCTTGAAAAAAGCCACCAAACCATTTGCCCGGGTCTTGCGCGGCGGAGAGGTGACCAGCGTCAAAACCGAGGACCTTGTGGTGGGAGACGTGGTTTTGCTAGAGGCGGGAGATATCGTCCCCGCGGATATGCGGCTCATCGAAACGGCCAGCCTAATGGTGGAAGAGGCGGCCCTCACCGGAGAGTCTGTACCTGTTGAAAAGAGTACGGATGCCATTGTTGGAGAGGATCTGGCTCTGGGTGATATGAAAAACATCGCCTTCATGAGCGGCATCATTACATACGGCCGTGGGAGAGGCGTCATCGTCGCCACAGGCATGAAAACCCAGTTGGGGATTATAGCGGGGCATCTCGCCCGGGAAAAGACGCCGGAGACGCCTCTTACAATCAGCTTGAATAAGACTATGCGCATCATCACCGCCATTGCGGGCTTGATCGCGGCCTTTATCTTTGTCATGCGGGCTCTGTCGGGAGACTCCTTTATCGACAGCATGTTGATCACAGTGGCCATCGCCGTCTGTGCCATACCGGAGGCCATTCCCATCTGTGTGTCTGTGACCATGTCCCTCGGGGTACAGCGGATGAGTAAGCGCAAGGCCATTGTGCGCAACTTGCCCGCCATTGAGACCTTGGGGAGCACCCAGATCATCTGCTCGGATAAAACGGGCACCATCACCCTCAACAAGATGACCGTGACCGCCGTCTATCCCCAGGTGGATACCCGGGAGGGGGACAGAGAGAGAATGCGTGAGTGTATGATCTTGTGCAATGACACCCACGCCAAATATGCAGATGACGGTGAATTAGAGACCATCGGAGACCCGACGGAAGCCGCCCTGGTTCATTACGGCTATACCTTCGGCCTCAAAAAGGACGAGGTGGAACAGAAAAATCCGCGCAGAGATGAACTGCCCTTTGACAGCGCGCGGAAAATGATGTCCACGGTAAACGAGACACCGGACGGGCTCATCATGTACACCAAGGGCGCCTTTGAGATCATCAAAATGCGCTGTACCCAGATCTTAGATCACGGCAAAATCCGCCCCATGACGGACGCGGATATGGCGCGGCTCAACGGCGAGGCCACCGGCTTTGCCAAAGAGGCTTTGCGTGTGTTAGGTTATGCCTACAAGCCATTTGAGGCAGGGAAGAAACTCACCCCTGAAGAGGAAAACGACCTAATCTTCATCGGCTTCTCGGGACTCATCGATCCGCCGCGAGAAGAGGTCATCCACAGTGTGGAGGTCTGTAAGGGCGCTGGGATCATGACGAAGATGATCACCGGCGACCACCGGGACACCGCCTATGCCATCGCAAAACAGGTGGGCATCGCAGATGACGAGTCCCAGGTGGTAACGGGTGCGGAGTTACAGAAGATGTCTGACGCGGAACTGGCCGAAAACGTGATGAACTATCGCGTCTATGCCCGTGTGAACCCAGAGGACAAGCTGCGCATCGTTAAGTCCCTCAAATCCTTAGATAAGATTGTCGCCATGACAGGGGACGGCGTCAATGACGCGCCGAGCATCAAAGCTGCCGACATTGGCATCGGCATGGGAATCTCCGGTACAGAGGTCACAAAAGGGGCGGCTGATGTCATCTTAACCGATGACAACTTTGCAACTATAGAGTCAGCGGTGGAAGAGGGTAGACGGACATATAGCAACATCCTAAAGATCGTCGTGTATCTGATTTCCCTCAGTATTGCTGAAATTGTGCTCCTGACTACCTTGATCGCTGTGTTTGGACTCCCATTTTTTAACCCCCTGCTGATCTTGTGGGTGAATGTGGTTACGGATACCTTGCCCGCCATTGCCTTAGGCTCCTTGCCGGCTGAGCTCGATATCATGCGCCAGCGGCCAAACGCGACGCGGGGGAGCTTGTTCCGGGGCACAACAGGGGTTACCATTCTTGTCCATTCCGTGTTCCAATCCTTGGTCGTGTTTGCGGTTTACTTTGTGGCTATGAACGTGTTTAACTGGGAGCCGATCATCGCTATCACCATGAGCTACGTGGTGCTGGGAACGGTTGAGACGGTTCACCCGTTTAACTTGATCCATTACAAAAAGTCTGTGTTTAAGTCTAAGCCTTTCCAAAGCAGGGCTCTAAACTGGGCGGTGCTATCCACGGTTGTCCTTGTGGTGGGTAGTCTCGTTCTGCCGCTCCCGGCCTTCCAGCACGCCTTGGGGATTACGCGGATTTCCCTCTCCCAGTGGGGGATCGCGGTGGCCGCTGGGATCGCCATCATGCCGATGATTGAGATCTATAAGGTCTTCAAGAGACGGTATTATGCCAAATTGGAACAAAAAGGTCCGGATCGCCGCGTGGTGTAAACCGCAGGCATCGTTCGGAACAGGTGCATAAAAGAAGCGCCGAGCTGCTGTCAAATAGCGGCTCGGCGCTGTTTTCTTTTTATACTGTGCCTTTGACGAGAATGCGGCATTTTGTTGTCTGTGTACGGTTGTCGCACTGTTCATGTTGTGGTATAATAATTTATGATAAAATTCGACAAATCGAGGTGAGGGAATGTGATGTATGCCTCTTGTGTGTTCAAAGGCGGTACGATTGTCACAATGGATGATAAGGCCCCCACGGCTGAAGCTGTCGCCACGCATGGGGATGAGATTTTGCTGGTTGGTTCGCTTGCCGCGTGCAGCGAATTAATCGGGCCTGATACGAAAGTGGTAGACTTGCAGGGGCGGACAATGCTGCCGGGGTTTTATGACCCCCATAGCCATATCACGCTCTATGCCTCGTTTTCAGATGCGGTGGATTTGCGGCCTACGAACAAACGTCCCCTCACTTCGATTGCGGCCTGTCAGGATGTGTTAAAAGCCGCCCTGCAAAGCCGGGAGGGTGCGGGCTGGCTCATTGGCTGGAACTTTGACATGACCGGGTTTTCAGAAGATCCGCGCCCGCTAAACATCCGTGATTTAGACGCCGTATCCACTGCTGTTCCCATCGTGGTGTTCCATCAGTCGATGCACAGTTGCATGGTGAACAGCAAGGCCCTTGCCCGGTTTGGGATTAGCGCTGATACAGACGACCCTAAAGGCGGCCGGATCGGGCGTTTTGCCGATGGCACACCAGACGGTGTGTTATACGGTGCCGCGATGCATAATGCGCTAGGTCATTTAGATCATATTCTGGCCCACACGCCGAAGGCCTATGCAAAAGCCACCAAGTGGTACGCATCTAAGGGTATTACCACCGCCAACGATGGAGCCACCCGCACCTTAGATACCGTGGTAGAAGCTGTAATAGGGGCCGAAAAAGAGGGCCTCCTGGCAACGCGCCTCATGCTAAACCCCTCCGTAGGACACAGGGGGCCGCTGAGTGTAGAGGAATTTGTCGAAAAACTTAAGGCTCTCAAAGGAAGGCTTGCAGAGAGCAGCGCATTCCTCCGAATTGGCGGGGCGAAACTGCTCTTTGACGGCTCGATCCAGTTGGGCACGGCGTATATGTCAAAGCCCTTCCACAATAACCCCGAAAATTGCGGCTTCACCTTTATGTCCTATGAAGATCTTCTCGCCAATATCCACACGATACATAAGGCGGGCTATCAAGTCCTGACTCACTGTAACGGAGACGCCGCCATCACCGGCGTAATTGACGCCTACGGCGCGGCATTTGAGGCAGAGACCACCCCCGATCTGCGCCACACCATCGTCCACGCACAGACGATTACAGCGGATGATCTGGAGCGGGTGCGAGATTTAGCGGAAGTCGTCGTGATTCTATCCCTATTCCCGCCGCATATTTATTATATGGGGGACAGCCACGCGGACACCTTTCTCGGGGAAGAGCGGGCGGCGCGGATGAATCCCGCGGGCTCCGCTCTGAAACTCGGTGTGCCGATTACCATACATGATGATGCGCCTATCTTTGATATCGACCCCCTCATGACGGTTTGGTGTGCGGTGAACCGCCTCACAAAAAGCGGACGGGTATTGGGATCTGATGAGCGCATCTCCGTTTGGGAGGCCCTGTGTGGTGTCACCATTGGTGCGGCATATTCCCATTTTGAAGAGGATATCGCAGGGTCTATTGCGGCGGGGAAACGTGCCGACTTTGTAATCCTAGACGAAAACCCGCTAACCTGTGACCCGCTGCACATCAAAGATATTGGCATTGTGCAGACCATACTGGGCGGGCGCACGACGTATCAGAATAATGCAATGAGCTGAAATGGAGCCGACTTATGATTCATATCGACAAGGGCTCTAGAAGGCCCATTTACCGCCAAATCTATGAGCAAATAAGAGACAGTATTTTAAACGGTACCCGTATAGACGGAAGTAAGCTTCCGTCTATACGGGTGCTTGCAAATACGCTCTGCGTGGCGAGGAATACAGTAGAATACGCCTATGCACAGCTCTGTCTGGAGGGCTTTGTCATGAATCGGCCGGGGGCGGGCTTTTTTGTGAGTAAAGTGGATCGAAACTTTTTGCCAACAACGGATTCGGGTACGGAGCAGCAGATGGGGGCAAATAAAAGCCCGGGCGAGTCAGTTTGCCGTGATCAAAGCGTCTCTGAAGATTTGCTCTCCTATATCTATGAGGAGGGGGCAAAATATCAGTATGATTTTCAATTTTCCAGCATTCCGGAAGAAGTATTTCCCTACTCCGTATGGGGGAAATTGACGAATGAAGTCTTGAAATCCGCTGAGAGACATAAAATAAATGTCTACAACGACAAGCAGGGTGACGCGGCGCTGCGAGAGGAAATCGCAAACTATCTTCGATTTTCCCGCGGTGTTCAATGCTCCTACGATCAGATCGTATTGTGCTGTGGTATGCAATATGCCCTCAACATCATATGTATGCTACTCGCAGACAGTATCACAAGTTTTGCCATAGAAGAGCCGTCTAATGATCGGATTCGAACTGTAATTATCAACAACCGACATAAGCTCAGGCCGATTCCGGTACGCAGTGATGGGATTGATGTGGAGGCTCTAGCGCATACCGAGGCCAATGCCGTGTTTGTGACACCCTCCCACCAATTTCCCAGCGGCGTCCTCATGTCGATCCAAAAAAGGATGCAGCTATTAGAATGGGCGAGCCAGAAATCCGCCATT
>Ga0123355_10015101_pt1 | contig 12119 bp, 5 predicted proteins | sample TergutEmb28metaG_3_FD_89872 | JGI IMG/M metagenome (GOLD analysis project Ga0123355, IMG submission 89872) | Embiratermes neotenicus P1 segment gut microbial communities from Petit-Saut dam, French Guiana - Emb289 P1 | ecosystem: Host-associated > Arthropoda: Insects > Digestive system > Gut ... | reverse complement strand
GGGGGGGGGGGGGGGAATAAATTATGTACTGGAGCAGCAGGTAAAAATATGCTGCAATTTAAACGAATGTCTCAGTGTAATTACAGCTGTTGCTATGATTTTGGCATATTAGAAACTGGTGAGACGGCAAGGTATTTGTGTAAAGGTATAAAAAACACAATTAACAAAAGTGCAATGAAATGCTGCAGTACTGTATCAAACGGTACGCAGTGCCGAAGCTTGCACCACATTCCGCAATTTCGTCGCTACAATCCGAACACGAAACATGTGCTGCTCTCATTTATTGGTTTCTCTTGTCTGCGACGTTTGGGAACCTCCACTGCGTCACTTAGCCCAGAAAAATTGTATGCTGCTGTACATTCTATATAACTGAATTTTTAATTCTACAAAAAACCGTTCTGCTTGCTAAGTTTGCGTTAATAGCTCTAGTTTTGAGCCTCAATGGAAGATCTTAAATTGAACTTACACTTCGTATATAGGTAACAAAATATTTCAATATACTAGTTTGGTATTTGATTGTAGAGGCGAAGGAAATTTACGAAGAATTTTACGACAGCCGGAAACCTGGTACGACACGCAAATTCAGAGATTTGTTTGCTGCACTGATAGGCACTTTCAAATCCAGTTGATGTTGGTGGCAGTTAACCATGAGCAACCTGATCCGACCAGTCATCAAGATATCAACACGTGGCGCAGTTGAAGAGGCGCTGCGCTACTGGCCGCAAGGTCAGGAGTTCGATTCCCGATTGTGTCATTTGAATTTTTCACTTAATGTAGCACTGAGGTCGACTCAGCCTCTAACAGAAAAGGGTACCAGGAATATTTCCTGGGAGGTAAAGGCGGCCGGCGCGTAGGGCTGACAAACTTACCACCTTCATGTGTCGACTATCTGGAAATCTGGGAGTCTCAGCCTCATGAAACCCTCAAAGCCTCTCCAGGCCTGTAGAGGCATTGCTTTATAACAGGGGTATCTTGATATTAACTTTTCCTTGCTTGTTTCTTTTATGTAGGTACTTAACAATCCTGTATTAGTATGGAACCCAAAGTCAATCACTGCGTTTAACCACCTCCTTTGAATTTAATCCTGAACTCATTCACTAAAGTTAACATGTTCTTGACCTTCGAGTACCTGTTTGGTGCCTTCAGTGGAGTTTCACAAGCCGATTTTTGTATTCATTAATCAATGTTCCTGTTACGTTGTAAACCTCTTAAGTAAGTTTCTCGTAAACTGTGTTTTACGATACCGTTTTCCACATATTTTATCTGTTTAATCGGACTCATTTAACCGTATTATCTACAAATAAGGATAGGGAATTTTCCTAAAACAAAGACCGAAAGGACGCGGTGAGGGAATATCGCGGTCAAATGGGTAGGACTCTTGCTTTGTATTTCAGCGTTTCCTGTTTAATTTTGACCCACATAACGACAAAATAGTTCGAGGTCTTTCGTGCTTCTTAAATAAATGAATAATACTCGACTTGGTGGGTGACTGAAGGCATAGAGATAAAAGGAGACACAAATTTATGCGATGCGGTTTTTTAATTATTTTTTTCTTTTTTACTGACGCTTTCTGCAGCGTCACTTTCACTTCGTGACTTTCCATAACGTTGACAGACTGGGTGATTAACGTACTTAATTTGCGGGGTGTGGAAGGCAGATATTTTGACCTAATTTAATGTGTTATATGTCAACCATACTTTATTGAAGGGACTGAGTTAGACTTCGAAAAACTCAAGCTTTCGGTCCCCGGGCACGATTTGAGCCGACAACTCGCTCATGCGGAGACAGACAACACAATTCGATAACGATGCAAGTGGTTCTAATCTGAGAGTAATGATTCATGTGCGTGGGTACCATAAACGTTTATGTTGATATGTTTCGAAGGCTGACGCCTCACGAAATTGTTAATTAAATTCAGTCTTAAGCACTATATTTTGCCTTTATTTGCATTAAATTTATCGTACTTCAGTATCTAATATAGGCCCACTGTTACTTGTAATTACAATTTGAAATTCTAAATTGCTGAAATGATATTCATAATGCAAGCAGTAAATATTGCATATTTATTTTATTCGCGTTATGCCACAATTACGACAATTAAAAAAAATATATTTTCTTAATGACCAGCGGATAGTGCTCCTCATATTTTCTGCAACATTTTTAATAGTTTCGAATGAGCAAGAGTAAGCTTATGTTACCAGTAATCTGAGCGAACTATCAATACGCCGCTCTTAGTATATCGATTTTGCTACCTAATACTTTCTTCTGATGTGTGTCGAGGTACTAAATCCCAAATCATGTTAGGAATCTCGTGCAACCGACCGTATTTTCAACATATATTTTACTACTTATTACCTTTGACATAACTATGAGCATGCATTTACGTATTGCAATTAAATTTACTCTCGCGAAATACGCAATTTGTCATTGGTGTAATTTGCCTAGTTAACTGAAATTATGAAGGCCACATTACCAGCATCATACCATGAAGAGTGGCGACAAGTTCAACCTCAACGCTTTAGAGTTATAGAGTTAGCCGTCATTTGTAATTGTGTTGTATTGTAATCAGTACCTTTTAACCCACATATAAGAACTAGAGGGTAATGGTTTTGGAGCAGAATTGAAAAATAAGCTCCTATGTCCGCGCAGTCTCTGTGAAGCAAGTACCAAATACGCTATAAGATTTATTTTTTTATACCGTTGAGTTTAAAAATGTATTCTACTTAAGAAGCTGCCAACTACAGAAATGACACATTATAGGGTTCTTGAATCTCGCTTATCACTGGTAACCGCAGTATTATCTAATATATTTTTGTTCAACATTGAATTAAGACATGTAACTTTGAATTTATTTAAAATTTCTTTCATAAGTAGGAATTTGGGGACCGAGGTGACAACATCCCTTGTAAATTCGGCTCAGTAATTTTCCGCTTTTGTGCAATCATGATCTCTCCAGATATTAAATTAGATAGTATAAACCTGCCAGTCCATAGTACGTAAAGTATACTGACACTCTTTCAATTTTCAGCACATAATCTCACACATACTTCAGGCGGAGGAAGAAGAAATACACATTGATTATTGGCGTGGAATTCTCTTGGAAAGTTATCACTTGGAAGGCCGAAGAAATGGAAAAGTACACACAGAATATAGATAAGTGTGTATATTACTAACGTATTAACTGATTTTCATTGGCTCAGCATGCGGTCCAGTCACAGGCTAATGAGCGGAAATGAGTATCCAGGAATTATTGCCAGTTATTTCCCTATATTAGTTTGCATATAATGATTGTGAAACCGACTTACCACTGGGTTAATCTATTATTCAAGCAGTTTCCTTTACATTTTTTATCTGTGATCAAAATGGATATATACCCCTTTTGGTCGTACGCTGATAAGTTCCCGTCGTCGGGTATCAAAATGAGAACTGATAAGGTAGTTTAAATTAATTAATGTAAATTTTATCCAGAAGGAATTTATGGAACTCGGGCACAGCTGACTACACCTGGGAGAAATTCCACACTACCAAAGCTTACTGTTTCTGTGATAACATTATGGCAAAAAAAATATTCATATATTGTAATGAGCTACTGGCGCAGTGCCACTTTAGGTGTGGTCAAGGAGAGCGTTCCGAATTTGGTAGTAAGGGCATATTGGAGGAGATTTTGACCTACATATGAATGAAACGTGACAGGAAAAGGAACCAATGAGACTTCATTTTACTTTGTTCTAGCATGTTCAGTAATTATAAACCCCCATAACAGGCAAAACTTATTGGAATTTTACCAGATTTTAACCGTTCCAAAACCTTTACAACGAGGTCATTGTTTGGAAATACCTGGTTATCCTTTCCGAGATGGATTGTGAGTCATTCAATTTCGCAAGTCGAATTTGAATACACCTACCAATATCCGTATGACACTGCCAAAGACCTGCTGCCGCAGCGTTTAGTTCATGCACCATTGACACTCACCGAATGACATAGTGGCCACAGGGCAATAAGGAGCCTGTCTATCTAACGATTTTGTATCTGCTGATTAAGCTGTGGTACTCACATTATCATATATTGATTCTCTAAAGCTTTGTGACTCTGTTCAATGGCCTGGGCTTGGTTCGTTGTTTTTGAGGTTTACATTTAACATAAACACGCGACTTTTCGGGATGCGCCTTAACTTTGTATTCAAGTTGTCATTTGATCCTAGTCTTTTAGCGACTATCATAAAAGTGTGGTATATGAATGGTTTCCAGTTCGAATCTGTCACCAACTGTACAAGAAAAATGAAGAAATATTTTATAAAATAATTTCCCATTCACATGAAGGCGGAAATAGAGCAAATACATTAGAAGTCGTGCACATTAGACACAGCCTGTTTATTGCACATTGCGACTGTTACGTAGCTCATCTTTGTACATCACCAACATTTTAAAGCCATCTTTCCTTTATTTTCCCAGAGTGAATTTTCTTGCTTTCCGGAGCAAAAATATTTTATTTAGCGAATGGTAAGCATTTTATATGTATCATTTACCGAGCACGCTGATGTAGAGGTAATACTATAAAGTTGTGTTAGGAAGGCGCCAGTTTGAATCTCTGTCAGAACACTGACACTTCTGGCAGTTTTTGTGGTTTTCTTCAGCCTGTACAAACAGTTGCCTGTACAATATATTAAGCCACGATCACTTTTTTTTTTAAATGCTTCCGTTTTTATCGCTTGTTTTCCGTCTTACCATAGAGGCTAGGTTATACAGGGCGTCTCTAAAATCTGAGGCAAAATTTCGGGATTAGTTCCCTCATACCAAAACCATGAAAACCATGTTTATGAACATGGGGCAGGGAAGACTTTCTTCCAGATTTGTTAAGGAATATTCTGCTAAAATATTTCGCGAGGCGATTCTTTGTCACAAATCTTTATTTACATCCACAGCACATACTTCACATTGGTTACAAGAAACAAAGAAACAGATACAAGAAGTACTTACGTACCTTAGACACAAATGAGTATCACAGGCAATTTGCAGGCTTCAGAGGCTTGTGTTTCATAGGAATTATAGTCTGGGTGCAGTCAGTGTAGTAAAATAAAAACCACAAACCACATACTCAGAATATGACGGTTAAGAAGGTAGTTTCTTTGCGAGGTTGAAACTCTCCCTCTTTTCCCATATTTGTCATCGTTGTACTCTTTCATTTCTTCTGTGCGATTCTGTGTCGTGCTGCGTGAATGTCTGTTACAATGTAAACGGGCTTGATAAGTGACCGGTCCAGATGTCGTGACTTGTTTTGCGTTCTGTGAACACACTAAAATGAAATAACATCTAAAAATTGTTGCTGCACTTCATAAGAATATTTGTTGAGAAATTAGACGTGTCTGAGATGGGATGTTTTCTCAGTAGGCTGCAGAAACACCTGCAATGTTGTCTTAAGTATAACTGCATTTAAAGATTTACCAAACAGCCGTGGATGGCAATTGAATTATCGTTTCGAATCTTGATAAAAAGCTCGTAACACTTGTTTTCTCCAGTCTTTTAGGAAGAAAAATATATTTGAGTTGGTCATGATATTTTCTTCTGTTTTTCACACCGACCTCCCTTGATATTATATAAATTTGTGCAAGTTACTTTCGGACTTGTTTACTCTGTCTCACCCACACAACTATTTGACTTTTTCTCGGAATGCTTGAAAATTCTTGGCGTTACGGTCATATATCCAACACTATTGTCGATCAACTTTTGGAGACGTGCAAAAGTTGAAGTCTTAAAGTGGATTGACATCGGTATAAATTACAGCAGTAAACAGAGTAGTGTTAATAAGGTCTAAACGCAAAAGAACCCACCCTGTTTCTTGAAGATGCATTTTAAAATATTTCTTTCATTTACAGCTAGGTTTCCACTGTCGCTTTTTTAATGTTTGTGGGACAAAATTGTGTGTATTTTGCGCAGATTGCGTTGAATCAATCAAAACTTCTACGTTACTGTTTCATGATAATGTGGAAATACATTCGTATAACATTTTGTATCCTTTAGTTCTGTTTTACAATTAATTATAATATCTAATTTAATCTGCTCGTGTATGTACAATATATATCCAACATTATTTACTGCTACATCCTTTAGCACAGCACGTGGCTTCTAAGAGAAAAGCTGAAGCAGCAAATAAGCATTGAGCGTAATGTGTAGAACTTCAATGATCCGGGTGGTGGGACAATACTATATTGGTCATGAATACAAATTTTACTGTAGAGTTTACTTTCAACATATCTTTGAAATGGACGTACTTTTATTTAGACTGTTATATCAATGTCCCATACTAATTTTAACCAACAAATCTCGTCTACACCATGGCTGGCCTGAAATAATTATCTTCAGTTATTTGTTATCAGTGAGCTGACACAACGACGAAAATACGAATTACAAGCGCAACACTGGAACATAGGGGCAATCACATGAAACTATTCAGCACACACATGAAAACAGTAAAATAATTAAAAATAAAAATACAAACACACACAGTAATTCTAATTACGCTTCTTAAGCGGCGTTTGCATGAGGTGTCGAACTTGAAACCGGATGGACCACACTAAATGTTCAGTGTCACGTCATTTATTGGCATGCACAAGAATTGTGAAGTATAACTAAATGACAAATATTTAAAAGTATACAGAAAGATATTTCGACTTTAAATATCGAACAGCCTTATAATTACATAAAACTTGTAAATGTATTTTGATATGAGCCATCCCCTTGTGTTATACAATAAGATAAAGTGATTTATTCATTTTTAATGTTTTCCATCCTGAAGTGTTTATAACAAATAAATACTTTTCAGTCAATAACACAACACTTTATTTTATATACAATAAAAATAGTATATTGTCAGGGCGACATGTTTCGACTTATTAGGTCACCTTCAGGACCTCTGGGAAACAGATCCAAGAGCTATCTATATTTCAAAGCATTGTGGGATCCCAAATGCTTATAGATTACTTTATATGAATACGTAAGTTTGTATATATTGGAATTTGTGTGGCGGTCTTAGCATTAAAAGTTTAAAAATTGTCTGAGGTGGTGGTATATTAGTATATTAATATACCACCAGCTCAGATAATTTTTAACCTTTTAATCCTAAGACCGCCACACAGATTCCACTATATACAAACTTACGTATTTCACATTCATATAACATAATCTGTAAGCATTTGGGATTCCAACGTGCGATGAAATATAGACAGCTCCTGGATCTGTTTCTCAGAGGGCCTGAAGATGACCTAGTAAAGTTCGAAACATGTCGCCCTGACAATATACTATTTTTATTGTATATGAAATAAAGTGTTATTGACTGACACGTTGTACTTATGTAATTTATTCAGTCAAAACACAACGCATATATAGTCATTAATACACAGTTGACAAAATGTTTCGTTTCTAGTGAACCATCTTCAGGCTAATACTTAATATATGGACATGGTGTATTTAGCGAGTGCGTACATTATGGGATCCCATATTGTTTTAAAGATATATCGGCCAATAGATTTTAAACTTGAATTTTAAAATAAAAATGGGTTGTAGACAATGTGAGATCCCATAATGTATGCACTCACTAAATGCACCATGTCCATGTATTAAGTATTGGCCTGAAGATGGTTTACTAGAACCGAAACATGTTGCCATCTATGTATTAATGACTATATATGTGTTGTGTTTTGACTGAATAAATCTCTTTATCATATTGTAAATGTATCTGTAGACGTTTCTCTAAAAAACTACCCTGTAAGATCCAATGGCTACACTTGTCATTTTCCTGGTTATTCGTACGCCATGTTGCTTTAAGTGCAATGTCCCTGTCCCATTATGAGGCGCAGTAAGATCCACTGGCTACTCTTTTTTTGCCGTCTCTTTTTTTTCTGTCATGTTCTTCACGCCACCTTTTAGACAGCTGAGTTACGTCATCAGGCTGTGTAAATCAGCCAGTCACTGTTGCCATTACTGCCTTTAATATTCGTATTGCATTGTCCTTATTTTTATTTCAGCAACCAAATGCACTATTGTGCATTTGGTTGCTGAAATAAACATTAAGTACCATGCTGTAAAATGCAAAGACTGGCCAAATGTAAAATTCTTATGGCATTGTCACTATGCAGTCTGTTAAGCAATTCCAGTTTACGGTACCTTCCATGGAAATCCGATAAGTATTTATCTAATGAAGCTTGTTTCTGTAGTACAGAAGTGAAGAATAAAAAACCAACTAGATGCCACTTATTATTTTATTGTACTTCTTATAGGCTCAACATGTTTCGGGCATAGTATTGCCCGAAACATGTTGAGCCTATAAGAAGTACAATAAAATAATTAGTGACATCTAGTTAGTTTTTTATTCTTCAGTTATCACAATGATGCACGGTCCAATAAACATCAGGTTCATAGTCCAGAAGCTTTATTTCCTTCTTCAAAACACTTCGTCACTGAATTATATCCCGAATCAGTTCGAATCAGTTTTCTTTATCCAAACGTTGTTTATATAATCGTTCTCTCTTCTTCCCTACTACTTTTGTAACTTGAGGTTCTTCCAATGAAAACGCTATACGCATTTTAAATTTCTGCCACTTGGTCCTCCCTCTGTATTCGTCATCATTTAGTTCACTTCATGACATTAGGTAAGTGATACAGATGATACATCTAAACATTAATTTTTTATAAATAACTACAAGCATTTTTAATCGGCTGTTAATTATTTGGACGTCCCTTTGTGCCACTCCATTTCCTTTTATTTTCGGAACATGAAGTAAAATGCGAATGCTTCTTTTCGTGTTACTCAGATCATTCTGTTATAAATCCATGCATTTGAAAAAGTGTCATGTATATATAAATATATTTCTATAATGCCAAATCAGGGCATGCCTCCTGTAGCTGAACCACTGCAACGCAATGATATTTCGGATATCTTATTTTTTAGGGCGGGGGGGGATTAGAATCCCTTGGCTCTTGCCACAAAACACATAGTTAATGCTGTGAAATAGGCCACGAAGTCTTCCTCCAAAATCATAATTCAAAACAATCTGGTTTTTAAACAGATTATGTTATGCGTTGAAAGGTGAAATGCAACGCTGCATACTCGTAAAAATGCACAGATTTTTTTTAATGCTCTCTTGTGTAGGGTGTCACCAAATATGGTGTCGGTTTTCTTTGCCTCTGATGCCAAACAACTATGAGAGCCAGGGTAAATAATTGAGCCTGGACTGCTTATGCTCGGCACTCTTTACGAGCCTGTGTACAAATATCTGCCATTTGCGTCTATTTGTCTAGCAACGTGACGTAATAAATGTGGCAGCAACATTCTCGATTAACTTGCGGATAAATAACAATATATCATGTCCTAAATGCTGCCATAAATTAAAATCCTTGTTAGTGCTGATAGTGCTTTATATTACATAGGCTAAAGAGAAGAGGCGTATGGAAGATTCTTCAGCATACGGGTGAGCTCACCTGCTGCGTACAGGGTGATTCTGAATGTCGTATCCACGACTGTTGAATAAGTGGCTCGTGAAGTGACAATATATATTACCCGGATTTTGGAAACAAGAATATCTAAAGTTGATGCGAATGTGCGTGTATTAGCCAGATTGTGACGTGCGTGGAATGGTGAATCTGATAAATAGACATATATATATATATATACACGCACACCCATACACACACACAAATATATATGTTTGTGTGTGTGTGTTTATCGGTACCTACGGGCACTGTTCTGTGAACACGGGAGAATTAATATTTGAATGCTGGCTCCAAGACCAATAAAAACGCAATTTCCTGCCATTTTTGTCATCACAAGTAACGCAATTTGAAAAATATGGGTTTATAGCAAGGGAGATTACATACCCTCCGCTGCTATTACGAGTACTAGGTAACTCTCTTGTGTGCATGTTCGGATGATTCAACAAGCATACTACTACTAGTACTACTACTACTACTACTACTACTACTACTACTGCTACCAAAACCACTATCATCACCACCACCGCCGCTGCTGCTGCTGCTGCTGCTACTACTACTACTACTACTACTACTATTATACTGCTACCACCACCAAAACTACTACTACGACGACGACCACCACCACAACCACCACAACCACCACAACCACCACTACCACTACTACTACCAACACCACTACTAATACTACTACTAAAAGCGAGTTCTCCACAGAGTGCTATCTAGTGCTTCCTCCTTCAATTACCAGTATCCTTCGTTTCCTTAAGGTGATCCAGCAGCTGCTTACTTCTTCGTCTTCTTCTTGCCGTAAATCTTATCCTTCCTTCTGCCTTTCCTTGAGTAGCGTGTTTTAGAAGGCAGTTCCTACGCAATATGTGACCAACCCAGTTAAGGTTTCTTATTTTTATTATTTGTAGGGGATTCCTCTCCTTCTTGACTCCCTGTACGAGGGGTGCTGATAAGTCCTTAGCCTGATCAGGACGGAAACAAGCTACAGCGACCAAACTTGGGATTTATTCAACATACTCCCCACGAAGCTCAATATACTTCTTAGCCCGTTGCTATAACTTTTGCAAGCTAATCAAAAAAAAAATCGGAAGGTTTTCCGTCCAACCAGGTCTCCGCGGCAGCAATGACCTCCGCGTCGGACGAAAAATGGCGACCTTTCAATTGTTTTTCAAGTCCAGGGAACAGGTGGTATTCCGAAGGGGCCAGATCCGGAGAATAGTGTGGGTGATCAAGACATTGGATGCCCAGGTAGGCCAAGTTCTTCAGTGTTGCAAGTGCCCAGTAAGCCAGGGCATTGTCGTGCAAGAACAAGACCCCCTTGGTGACCTTCCAGCGGCGTTTTTCTTTCAAAATGTTCTTCAATTGCATCAGCAGAGATAAGTAACGCTCCGCGTTGATAGTTTGACCCTTTGGAAGATAATAAATGAGGAGGATGACGTCTTGATCCCAAAAAAATCGAGGCGAGAACTTTTCCAGCGGGTTTTTGCACTCGGAATTTTTTTGGGGCGGGGTGAGCCGCTATGCCGCCTCTCTATTGATTGTTGCTTTGTCTCCTGGTCATAGTGATATAGCCAGGTTTCGTCTATGGTCAACAATCGCGACCGGAAATCATTTGGGTCGCGCCGAAAAAATTCCAAAATTTGCTCAGACGACTGGCACCGCTGACGTTTTTGATCCGCTTTCAGGCATTTCGGGACCCACTTCACGGAGAGCTTTCGCATGTCCAAATTTTCATGAATGAAGGACCCATTCCGCTCAAGTGAGATGCCCAGTTTCTCAGCTATTGGTTTAGCCGAAATCCGGTGGTCTTCCAAGATTAGGTCGCGAATTTGATCAATAATTTCCGGGGTGGTCACTGTTTTGGGTCGTCCAGGACGATGCACATCACAGGTGGAAAAATCACCACGTTTAAACTGGGTCACCCAGTTTTGGATGGTGGCATACGATGGTACATGTTCCCCTAATGTTTCTGTCAAAATGGCGTGAATATCCTTCGGCACCTTGCCTTGCAGGAAAAAATTCTTGATGACAGTTCGGGTCTCCATGTTGTTGAAATCGCGCGCGTCGCCTGACATGCTTCATTTCAGCCTCTGTGACAAGAAAAGACTTGCAAATCTGCACATGAACAGACCCCTCTTTCCATCGACACTATTGATTCCTTCATACGACATTGGGAAGTAGGTCGGGCTAAGGACTTATCAGCACCTCTCGTAATGATGATATGCTTTCTCTGATGTAGGAACTGTATTATTGCATATTATTTAGCTAAAATTCACAAAATTAGCTAAGAAATTTGGTTTCTGTAAATTTGTCATCCTTCATTCCTGTGGATTTTGTCGTAATTAGATTTCGCTTCTTTCTGAAGTTTTTCCGCATTTACGATATTAAAAACTTTTTTGTTTTATGCTTGGACAGAATGACTTTCAGTGGTCATGCAGCCCCAACCGTACATCTATCATTCTTTCTGCTCGAAAGAAGAAATAAAATATATTATACCCTAGTTGCTTAAAGAGAAAAAACCAACTTGATGCCACTTATTTTATTATTTAATATTCATTCATTACTCAACATGTTTCGGCCGTTAATACGACCATCTTCAGGAGTCTGCGACTAACTGGTTTTTATTTC
>Ga0123355_10015100_pt1 | contig 12120 bp, 8 predicted proteins | sample TergutEmb28metaG_3_FD_89872 | JGI IMG/M metagenome (GOLD analysis project Ga0123355, IMG submission 89872) | Embiratermes neotenicus P1 segment gut microbial communities from Petit-Saut dam, French Guiana - Emb289 P1 | ecosystem: Host-associated > Arthropoda: Insects > Digestive system > Gut ... | reverse complement strand
TATAGTGGCACGGGGAGGTGAAACGAGAAAGCACATAAAGCCTAGTCGGTAAAACACATAACGGAGTGCGAGCTGCGGGGTTCTGACAGCGGCCTTGCTGAAAATGCAAGTCTTCTGGGACATGACGCTGTGTGGCTGGGCGAGTAACATCGACGTTTCGGGGACACAGTAGGGACAAGCATTTTCAGACTCGTCCAAGCACGCGTGTCACAACAACTGAATCTTCACTCGGGGGGTTAACTAACGCACAGGTCGGAGAGCATCCGAATACTCTGGAAAAGCATCATTTCCTCCGAAACGGCGGTACCCTTCTTTGTACGAAATAACCGAAATTCAGGTGAAAGATAGTTCGTAAGTAAGTAATTCATGTATGTTAACCATAGCATTATACTCCTTGTTTATAGCAACACCCGTTTATAACGACACTAAGAATTCAGTACTTTTCATGGTGGTATAACCGAGTTCGACCGTAGTTAACTGAAAATTACAGTCAAACGTAATAATTGATTTATTTAAAACACATTAATTTTTCACATAATTATGTTACTTGTTACAGCCTTGCGCCCATCCTAAGGCAAAATCTCTACCAAAATGTACGAAGGATGTTAACAAGACGAAGGGAGAAGCCCCTTTCCTCTGCAATAGTTAGCTTATTTGTAGTTGTTGCTGCTACTTTGCCTGATGATCGGATTTAGTTGCCGAAACGTGCAGCATAATTGTGTGAAAACTGAATATTTTTAAAATAAATCAATTGTTGTGTTAGAATGTAGTTGTCCATTAATTATATAATCACTTATAACTACATCAATGTGAGAAGAAATTATTATAAATACAGGGTGTATTAGCATTCTCGTCGTTGGTCCTTGCCACTTAAATTACGGCTCACTGTCCCAAATTATTTTCAGGCACAGATACGTCATTCCTTTTGTCCTTCATTTGAATATCGTGGTATTTGCCAACGGTCTATTCCCAGGAATTTCCCACAACGCGCCATTGTACCTTCCGTTCTAATGAGTCCCTGTGTATAGAATCTCTTTATTGTGTATTGTTGTCTTGGAAGCAACTACGTTGTATGGAAATGAATCGTTTAGATAAAAAAGGGAACATGTTTGCGTTACTGCCTTCAGACATGTCCCTTTTTTGCGCTTAACCGTTTCAGACAAAAATAATGTCAGCAATTCATGGCTGAAGTCAATATTTCGTTTCTGTCCTTTTCAGAATTGTGATGTTTACATTATTCACATTAAAATCTTCATAAACAATGTTTCAAAAGAAAGGGCGGTACCGTAGTGTACTGCTTGTTATCAACTAATAGAACGTGTGCCAGAAAATTACTGATATGATGCTTTTGTGTTTTTTCGGACTTTTATTACTTCTTTCTTTTCAGGAATTTCACATCACAATGCATTTCTGTGAAGGTGGATATAATTTATTATTTTAATCATAATTTGCGGTTTATACGTCAATTCCTTGTGGCTGAGATAGGGCTATACAAATACATTCCGGTTGCCAAGCCTCTGTTAACATTTTAAAACCTAGCGGTTTCTTTACGTACGGCCAGGTTTACCATTCAAAAATTCTACATGGTGCTCGCTTTGCGTTCAGTGTTTTCTAAGGATCTCAGAACAGACAGCGACTTTTGCTTTATACGTCATTAACTGATTGGTTGTTTATAAACGTGGTGGAAAGTGTTTACAGCGCGGTACGGACTGGTTCTTTATATAAAGCACATTGCGTTTCGTCTTTAACGGGTTAAACATTTGGGCCATCTGACTGCTTTCTACAAAAATCTGAATGGATTTTCTGACTATTTGCTGCCACTCTAAACTCTTATCATTGTTAACCCTTTCGAAAAATGGAGAAAAAAGACTATTAGCTTCGTCATATCTGTCTGCCTGTCTGTCTGTCCCTCCACATGGAACAACTCACGTCCGACTGGACGGAGTTTCATGAAAATTTGAGGAATTTTCTAGCATATGTAGAGGAAATTCAAGTTTCATTAAAATCTGGCATGAATAACGTTTGCCTTACATGCAAATGTATGTCCACTTATCATAATATCTCGCTGAATTGTTCTTAGAATGAAAAATGTTTCAGGCAAAATTTGTAGATTAAATCAAAACACGTATTTTATGTTCAATAACATTTTCCCGTAAATCGAGCCGTTTATGAGATAATGTGCGAAAACGCGGTACAGCAGACAGGCCACATATGGCAATGTCATAGAATACAGACAAAATGCAATTTGAATGCGGGATACCTACGGCAAAAATACAGATGCACTTTCTTTCCCACAGCAACAAACGGTTACACGAATGCACCTCGAGGTTGCGTTATACGTACTCGTACATTGCCTGCCTTGGTGAGTCACCGCCTCTACCTGAACTAAGATGGTGATCCTGGAAATTATGTGGCGGGAGGCCAAAGCTCATCATTCACGATGCCGTCCTTCTGCAATATACGACGCTGTGCAGATTGTTACCAATATACCAAAATACACGGTATCACATCCCTGAAGACCCCAAAAGTTGGTACTCACCCTTGCGACAATTTCTGATCGGATATAACAACGTTTCTTTTATTATTATGGGACTCCAAATGGACTTGATCGATTGGCTGTTAGGGGCGAGTGGTGGGGCAGTCCGTTGTGGCACTGAGCCACAAGACTTGAGTGTCCATGCAGATTGTCAAGTGACCTTCCTGTTCCTTCTTTCCACATCTAGTAGCCCTGCTGTCCATTCAGCCTCTAACAGAAATGAATACAGTCCAGCTGAAATGTGATGGCACGCGGTGACGCACCGGAGGGGAAGTGATGGAGAAACTGGCGAATGGAGTGGGTAGCCAGTAACTTCACACTCCCTCGCAACATGGTATATCCAGCATTACTACCGCTGATGCGCACACTTCGGCTGCCAGTAGTCGACTGAACTGACGCCTCCGCTGAATTAAATGGACTCGTCCGTTTCGCCGAAAGACGAAATGTGGTTTCTGCACTTGTGTCATCACATTTCAAGTGGCCTCTACCAAGGAATTTCCCTGGGAGTAAAGTGCGGCCGGCGCTTACAGCTGACAGCTCTGCTGTACTAGTTGTGCCGAATTTCAAAGTAAGGGAGGAAGCCCGACATTCCATATCCCTCTGAATCTTCATAACTTCTTCCGGAGAAATATTTAACTTCTATGGTTGTCTGCTAACAAATACATCATTTACCCAGACATTCGACATAGTCCAGTTGGCGTGCCGTGGCAGTCGTAACGATGATGATGATGATGATTATGATATAATTTTGTCATTACATTTGGGAATTATAACATTTAGATTAATAATTAGTAGTTGAGAATAATACAGACATTGTAAAACGCCTGAAGGTACTTCATACAAAACGGATACCAACAGGAAAGCAAAAACCTCTATTGTTTGTTTGCGATATCTTACTGATGTATCTTTAGCTACTGAAGCTACGAGTGCGAATTTGAAAGCGGTGGCCTTTAACGCAAAATAGCAAACAATGCGGTTTTCTGTTTCTCGTAAAGTATCTCTTGACGTCATTGCACTATTCACTACCTTTCAGAGACGAGCTTTTACTGCCAGTGCCCTTTTATTCTTCTCAGTTAGCCTTGTAAGGTACAATGTTAACTGCCCTATACGCACCTCCTGATGTAGCATTATGAATATCTGAATTTTCCCCAAACAGTAAAATAATTTTGTTTTTTGTGGCGCTGCGGTCCAACGCGGGCCATGGCCTCCTCTTTCATGAGGTTTCTAGGTCACATACAACTACGCTCCACATTAGGTAGGACTCCTCTGGACGAGTGATCAGCCTGACACAGAGACCTCTACCTGCCAACACACAACATTAACAACAGACACACATCAATGTCCCCGGCGGGATTCGAACCCACAATGTCATCAAGCGAGCGGCTGTAGACCTACGCCTTAGACCGCGCGAACACTAGGACCGGCATTCAATTAATGTTTCGTACTCGTTCAATGCTCAGAAGCGCTGTGCTACACATCGGAAGGTCGCTGGTTCGATCCCAGCTGGTGTCACTGGAATTTTTCATTGATATAAAATCCTTCCGATCGCACTATGGCCCTGGAATCGACTCAGCCTCTAACAGAAATGAGTACCAGTAGCATTTCCTGGGGGTAAAGGCGGCCGATGCGTAAGGCTGACAACCTTACCACCATCCTGTGCCGTTGTCATGTAATCTGGGAACCTTAACTTCCTGGAACCCTCTGGACCACTTCAGGCCTGTAACGGGACTGCTTTACCTTTGTAATGGTCAGAAAAGAGTGCGAGATTTTCCACAAACAGCAGTTAAAACTACACTATGTGTTCTGGCGATATAACGTGTTTAGCGTGGCGTAAAATTGGACCTTTGTATTTAGGCTAGTTAAATGTCATACTTCAAAGGCTTAATTTGCATATGTACGTTGTAACGTACCACGCCTTTTCAAACGCTACTAATTGTTAATGAGTCTGTATATTTTCTGACAAAAGCCCACAACATTTATTGTGGGCTAGTCCGAGGGCCGCGCGTGTAAAAATCGCAATCGGTAGTAAACCTCGCCTTTAATGTCATCCATTGTAGTGTCTGTGTAATGTAAATGTCGGTCCCAGTGGCCGCGCGGTCTAAGGGCATAGGTCTACGGCCGCTCATCTGCTCAAATTGTGGGTTCGAATCCCACCGAGGGTAGGAGTGTTTTGTGTTGCCAGGTAGAGGTCTCTGCGACGCGTCGTTGTGTGTGATCTAGAAACCTCAAGAATGAGGAGGCCATGGCCCGCGTTGGGCCGCAGCGCCACAGACGGGGGGGGGGATATATATATATATATATATATATGTGTGTGTGTGTGTGTGTGTGGCCGGGGGCCGCATAACACAACCTAGCAGGTCGCGGGTTGAATACCCATTGTACAGGATTGTAAATTAGTGCGGACATTTCGGAGTAACAGAATTTGACCCACCATAAAAATCCAAAATTTTTAAGAAATGGCATCTTTAATTTTTGTAGTGACGAAAAGATATTTCCATAGAATTTGGGCGACATTATCCCCTTATTCTAATCAGTCAGTAACAATCCAGACCACGCTGTCACATAACCGGAACTTTCGTACCCGATGATGGTCAAACGGATGACAGGAAACAATAAATTGAACTTTCAAAAGTTTCAACGTACTCATTATGTGGACTAGATTTATACAATTTTCTGGGCAAGGCATCCTCCTTAATGTAGCCTACTAATAAATGAAACAATAGTAATGAGAGTCCACACAAACCTTTTAATTAGTCATCAGCTTCAATAACTATCAGCAACATGTTTCGGCTTTTAAAAAACCGTCTTCAGGCTCAATACTAATCAAGGCAGGATATATATATACAGTATATATGTATAATATCCTGTCTTGATTTGTATATATAGATATATAAAGCAATCCCATTACTTGCCTGGAGAGGCCCTGAGGGTTCCAGGAGGTTGAGGCTGCCAGATTTCAAGACAATCGGCACATGAAGATGGTAAGGTTGTCAGCCCTACGCACCGGCCACCTTTACCTCCAGGAAATATTCCTGGTACTCATTTCTGTTAGAGGCTGACTCGACTTCAGGGCCATAGTGCGGCCGGAAGGATTATGTCAATGATAGCGCAGTGCCTCAACCAAATGCGCCACCGCGTATCCCATATATATATATATATATATATATATATATATACATCCTACCTTGATACTACTTTCGTTTCTGTTGAGCCTGAAGACGGTTTTTCATAAGTCGAAACATGTAGCTGGTAACTATTTAAGCTGCTGATGAATTAAAAGTTGTGTTTAGAATTTAATAACTATTGTTTCATTGACTAGTATATGTGGACTGGATTGTTAGAGATATTGCTACGGCTGACGTTGCAGAACACCAAATACATTCTTATCTGCAGGATCAATTATTTTTATCGAAATAACTTATTTAACTCTCAGAAGGACGCAAACGTTTGAAGTAGATGGCAGTAAATCTAAGACTTTAATGGGTTATGTGTTGGGACACGCCAGAAACTCTTCGAGGGAAAAGAAACTTGCTTCGAAAAAGGTGCAGTTTGATTTGGCGTTGAAATGTGTGAAGTGTCTGTCGTCTCCGGATGCAATCTGTGAACTTTTATCATTACAACCTAAGTTTTGTAATATCTGACGGTCTTACAAAGTGCCTGCCTTATGTATTGATTCGATTTATGTACTTTCAGAATATTATCAGCTCGCTACTTTGAACATGTTTTCGATCTCAGTAATGAATAACGTCTGAAAACTTGCCACTTTAACCTGACGACGTCATCAGACTGCTTACAGCAAGCGTCACAATTGGCGACTACGTCTCATGAAATTTGCTACAGACACACAACATTTTGAGATTAATGAAGGAGTAACAGCAGAAGTGCCGGTCCCGGTGGCCGCTCGGTCGAAGGCGTAGGACTGCGGCCGCTCTCCTACCGAGATTGCGGGTTCGAATACCGCCTGGGTTATGGATGTCTGTTGTGAGTGTTGTGTGTTGTCAGGTAGAGGTCTGTGCGACGAGCTGATCCCTCGTTCAGAGGAGTGCTGCCGACTGTGGTGCGTCGTTGTGTGTGATTTAGAAACCTTGTGAATGAAGAGGCCCTGGACCACTGCGGGCTGTTGCGCAAAAAAAAGCAGAATTACCACATCGTCGGGAGAGCAGAGCACGTCCAAGTTCCTTGTTTATTCCTAATCTTTTACCTTATCGCGCCCTACCTGCAAACCTGCTTATCTTATTTCCCATTATATTTGTGCAAATGTTTGTGCCGCACTCGAGGATAAAACAGAAAATATGACTAACTATTTGCGTGCCATAACGTCATATGTCCTTAGTTTATAATAGCAGCCCTTAATTCTAATGAATTTGGAGCGTGGCTTTTGTAGTGCTGAACATTGGACACTTAGGGAAATAGAGCAGGACTGCGGGGAAAGTTTTGCTTTGTGGTGATGGAAAAGGATGGAGAAGATCAGTTGGACCGGTCGTGTGAAAAATGAAGAAGTACTACAAGGAGTCAAGGAGGAGAGGAATATTCTGCACACAATAAAACGAAGGAAGGATGATTGGATTGGTCACATCTTGCGTAGGAACTGCCTAGTAAAACACGTTATTGAAGGGAAGATAGATGGGAGGATAAATGTGACGGGAAGAAGAGGAAGAAGACGTAAGCTGCTATTGGATGAACTTAAGGAAGAAAAAATTATAATGTAAATTGAAAGAAAAAGCGCTAGATTGCACTGTGCGAAGAACTGACTTTGGAACAGGCTAGTAGCCTGTCGTAAGACAGACTGCGGAATGAATGAATGAATCCGATTGAATGTTAGTTCCACCTACTTATCCAGGGCAGAATTCGTAATTCAAAAGTTCAAACAAAAGACTATCCTGAATGTATGGAGTTCAGAAATATTATGTATTAACATCAAAGGAACTGATAAAATTTCAGAAGTTTCTTGTTGTTTGTCATTAGTAACTGGGATTTTATCTTATGTATATTGGACCGTGCATCATTGTGACAGTTGAAGAATAAGAGACCAACTTGATGTCACAATCTATTAAGTTTTATTTTACTTCTTCTAAGCTCAACATGTTTCGGACATTAATACATCCATCATCAGGAGCCTGCGACTTTTCTATTGTATCACCACATTGGTTGTGTGTTCTTGTTTCGATGTGTGTTGGAGTTTCAGTGTGGTGATACAATAGGAAATTCGCAGGCTCCTGATGATGGATGTATTAATGTCCGAAACATGTTCAGCATAGAAGAAGTGAAATAAAACTTAATAAATTGTGACATCAAGTTGGTCTCTTATTCTTCAACTATGGGATTTTATGTTTTTCTGACCGTGCATCCTGGTACAACTCTGGGTAAACGACCAACTTGAAGTACAATTATGTTATATAAAACGTTTATTATTATAATCCTCTACATGTTTCGAGCAACACTGTGCTCATCATCAGGAGGGCAAATTGTATTAATACAGCATCTGGTATAGTATTTTCAGTACGTGACCGTCCAGCGTGCAGGTGTGCACACCTGCACGCCGGACGGTCGTTAGAGCGAACGCAAGTGTAACGTGTGGTATAGATATTGGAAACAAGAAATATACAGAATATTTTATTAGGGAATGCTGCCACATTCGTTCAAATGTGCAGTATACCGATCCGTCCCAAAATACACAACTCTACCCAGCAGCCATTGCCCTTCCCATTAACGACACTGACCTCCATACTTGTCGATATGAAACCTTCCTTCTAAAGTCAGATCCGTGGCCAGTTAGGGATTGTCACTTGAACCTATCCCGAGCCAGCCGAATTCGGCCCATACCAATGCATACTATATATGTAGGATGCACTTTAATAATATCCGCTTACGTATATAGGCAATCCGAGTGTTTTCTTTAGAAGTTTTCCTATCAAAACTTCCTGAAATTCTGAGTCTCCACACGCCCATTGGAAAGTCCACGTTAGTCATTTAGGTTTCGTTCAATCCCCGCCAACCAAATTTCATTTGCACAACTGCACCAGCTTCCTCCATACTGAACTGTAACTTCGTGGAATCGATCCAAGGGGGCAGTTCACCGCCATGTCCAAGCCGGATCGGTTGCGGCTTGTAAAATAACATATTTTTTTATCCTTTCCGCGAGTTATCGTTCTAAAAAACAAGTGAAATGAAACGTAAACCGACGACATTTTTATTTTTTAACGGCAGTGACTTGTGGGCGTGACGCCGTGTAGTTAGACTACACGGCGTCGCATATCAGACAGCAGACTGAAAGCTGAGAACTCTTGCGTGTCATGGAACACGGCTGACCAACATTCGGCTCCACGCGTTGTGGAATACGGCCTGCGGTCACAATTGTAAACAATACGTGTAGCGTAAATACTGCACAGTGATACAGGTTAGGTACACAAATCATCGGGATCTTCATACAGAGTGGACCAAAAGTAGGTATACAGAGGATGCTATACTATATACTATATACTGCATACCTACTTTTGGTCCACTCTATATATGCGGCCCTTGATACAGCCCATAATTAGCGGTTGGGGCTCTTTGACCGAAAAAAGAGTATGGACAACCCTGTCGTATAGGATTGTTTGCCAACGTGTGTATCGCGGGATTATTCCACGGGCACCACAGATTCAGGTAAATTCGCGAAACTTCTTCTGTCCAAACAGCGCTTGGTTTCCTGTATCGCCCTCTTTTATAACTTTTTGGTAATTGACATGTGTTATAATAATAATAATAATAATAATAATAATAACATATCTTTCATGCAATTGGGCCACTTGTTAACCCGTTCCGGTCTCACGTATCCAGAAGTCTCTTCAAAGGTCTTCCATGGTTCCTTCTGCCAGTAGAGTAGTATTTCATTACCCTGGGTAACCTGTTTCGAGGTACTCTATTTACATTCTATGTAAACAGAATTTACATGTGTTCCCATTTAAATTACTATTAATTTCTTATATTTTTTACCGTTTGTTTTCATATCTAACGAAATCTAGGAACAACAAAATATTGGGGGCCCCCCGAATTTGTTTTTTGAGGTATGAAGGGATCCTCATACTCGAAAAGTTTAGAAACCACTGGCAGATCCTTCGTGCTTAATTTTGTTTGAATGTGTTAAAGTGCTTCGTTAGGGATTAAGCAATGATGTAGACACGTGTCATATCTAAGTTATGCATCAATTTTTGTTCTCTCGGTGGAAATTTTCAAAAAAAAAAATACCGTAATAAAACATTTCTACTCTTCATGTAGCACTGCCTTATCTTAGTTAACAAGATGCAACCTCAACACTGTTACTTCTTCTTGTCCCCCAGTCTTTTGATTGGTCGGTAGCTTTCTATCTGGAAATGTTGCAAGCCATTCTATTCATTGCTGTATAACTGTCCGCTGCTGTGTTTATGGCGACTTGCTTTACGAACTGTAGTCAAGGTCTTCCCATGGCCTCTTTTCCAAATATTGCACCTTCAAGGATGTTTACTACAAACTCGTTATGTTTAATTGTATGCACTATCCATGAGTAGCGTCTATTTTTTAACATTTTTAAAAATAATCATTCTTCTTTCGCCCTTTGAAAAGTGTTATCATTTGTTATTCCATCTCTCCATTTTATTTTTAACATTCTTCCCCAGCACCATGTTTCACTTGCATTTATTATAACACTGTCACAAATACGCAAAATATTAATCTAACTAATAAAAGATGAATCAGTCCCATTACAGGCCCGAATTGCCCAGAGGGTTCCAGGAAGTTAAGATTCCAAGATTTCGTGACAATGGCCCGCGATGGTGGTAAGGTTGTCAGCCTTACGCACCGGCCGCTTTTACCCCCAGGAAATACTCCTGGTACTCATTTTGTTCGAGGCTGAGTCAAACCCAGGACCATAGTGCGATCGGAAGGATTGTATCAATGAAAAATTCCAATGACACCATCTGGAATCGAACCGGCGACCTTCCGATTTGTAGCACAGCACCTTACCTACTGTGCTACCGCGGTCCTCAATCTAATCAATGCGAGAACATAAACAGGGTGCCAGGTCGTCGTGGCGACTATTTTTTTTTTTACAGTGGCGACTTGTGGATCTTCGGAATGAGGTTCTTCTACATCACCCTCCGTGCCCCTAAAATTTTGAGGTTGCTCCTAGGTCTTTTGAAGATTTGTGCACTCCCGATTCAACGTCATTACAGCAAAATTGGTAATTCATAAGCTTTTTTTTAAAAAAAAACTACGTTTTTATTGCCCTCGCTGGGGCCTCATTGAGTGTCTGGCAGCGCTCGATTTGCCGCTGTTTAATATTCAATTCGACGTACCGAACTGCTGCTGTCCCTCAGCCAAAATCACCTGACAAAAGCAATGCATCAGAGTGACTTACACTATATTGGGCACTTAAACCCAGTTTCAAACCCATCACGTGACCCTGGATGCAACAAACCATAACCGAATGTTTGGAGTGAACGAAAGCAATTAAAACCTGAATTTCAATCAAAGAGGTTTAATGAAGCTTCAAACTAGGACAAGCGAGTAGAGCCTATTCAGTGTTTAATGTCTATTGATTTTAGTACCAGAGAGACAGGCGAGGGAAGGCAGGGCAGTGAGACAGCGATATGGACCTGGTGCGAAATACTGAACAATTACCGTACTTACGATTCAATTCATTGGCAAAGTGTTTTACAATTTATAGGTACTGTTAAGAGAACTATTTTTAAGAAAGTGAGAAAAGAAACTATTTTGAAAATATACAACACACTAGTTTTACTTACGTTTTTATATGGTTCAGAAAATTGGACTCTAACAGCCTTACAAAGGCGAAGAATTGAAGTGGCAGAAATGAAGACCTCTGGCAAGCTACACACTTTATGACCACAAAACAAACGACTGTATACGCCGCGAACTACGGATTACAGGCATACTAAAAAAGATAGATGAATACAGACGGAACTGGCTTTCACACTTGCAAAGAATGCCACAAAACTGAATCCCTTTGAAATCATACCACTACAGATCACAAGGAAGGAGAAAAATTGGAAGACCGAAGAAGCGTTGGCGCGAGCAGCTGTAACTTTGGAGACGGAACGGATCAAAGGGTCCAACCCTTGATGTTTATGATGATGATGATTCAATCCATACTAGCCCTTACACAGTTCTGTTTTTAAGGCTTTAAAATGAGCAAAATTTAAAATTTTTTTCTATAGAATGAAGTTTTTTTTAATGTGAAGATCGCCGGAAACATGGCCGAAACATGTAGTGCTGTATAAACGGAGAATTTATTTATAAAGATGGAGTCGTGCACGATAAATTGTGTATTTTTTTTTAACGTACAGATGATTCAACCTTCATCGACCCCAGTGGCCGCGCGGTCTAAGGCGTGGGTCTGCGGCCGCTCGCTTTCTGAGATTGCGGGTTCGAATACCGCCGGGGTATAGATGTCTGTCTGTTGTGAGTGTTGTGTGTTGTGAGGTACAGGTCTGTGGGTCGTGCTGATCACTCGTCCAGAGGAGTTCTACCGAATGTGGTGTGTCCACTGAGTGTGAACTCGAAACCTCAACAATGAGGAAGACTTGGCCCACTTGGGGGGGGGGGGG
>Ga0123355_10015099_pt1 | contig 12121 bp, 13 predicted proteins | sample TergutEmb28metaG_3_FD_89872 | JGI IMG/M metagenome (GOLD analysis project Ga0123355, IMG submission 89872) | Embiratermes neotenicus P1 segment gut microbial communities from Petit-Saut dam, French Guiana - Emb289 P1 | ecosystem: Host-associated > Arthropoda: Insects > Digestive system > Gut ... | reverse complement strand
TTTGCTTAAACAACTGAGGGCTTTGGGTCAGGTATGCTTTTTTATCATAGTATTTAACCTCGAACACCTCGGCACCGCCTTCGGTCGAGTGGCCTGTTAACTTTGGCGTCATTATCTCGATATAGTCGTTTAGGACAAACCAATCACGCATGTGCTTTAGGACCTCGGTTTGGACGCGGAAGTATTCCAATTTCTTTGGGTCGCGTAGATCAAGCCAACGGTAATCAAGTTGCAGGTCAAGGCCAGATTTTTCATCAATTGGTGAAACCAGGGCAGATGATGTCACAGTCAACTTTGTTGGAACGATTTCAACACCGCCAAGTTTTACATTAGGGGCCGAAACGACCTTTCCTTCGATTAAAACGGTGCTGTCGACAAGCAGGTTTTCCGCGATCTTTGCAATGTCGGGATTGCTATCTCTTTTAATTGTTACTTGGACCTTGCCGCTTCGGTCCCTTATAATAAGGAACACGATTGCTTTTTGGGCACGAACACTGTCGACCCAACCTTGGACACTTATGCTAACACATGGTGAAATTTGAGAAATTTTCATAAAAGTATAATATACTACTTGCCTTCATAAGTCAAACAGTATATAATATAAAACCATAGGGCGTTAGTATAATGGTAGTACTGCGGTCTCCAAAACCGTAGGCGGGGGTTCGATCCCCTCACGCCCTGCCAAGTTCGATGTAAATCGAACCCCCAAAATATGATTACATTGTTTGAGCAAATATTGAATGACGAAGAAGTTATAAGACTATATAAACTGGTCGAGGATTCAGAAAGCGAGGAGAACTATGCCACGCACGGTTTTTGCCACGTTACAAATGTGGTTGATATGAGCGAGAGGGTGGCCCGAATGCTTGGTCTGAGTGAAAAAGAAATTGAAGAGGTTAAGATTGCTGCTTTACTTCATGATATAGGAATCGCAACGGGTGAACATCCTTATGAAAAAAAAGGGCATGCCGAAAGAAGCTATATTTGGGTGCGAGATTATCTTGAAGACAAAAATATGACTTACGGATCATTGAAACAAATTCTTGATGCCATCCGTCATCATGGTAAAGGTATAGACAGTTGCTACAGCAGGATATTGACATTTGCTGACAAGCTTGATATTAATAAAGATCGAATAACTTCAACAGGGTTAAAGATAAAGGGAAACAGGCAATATGCGAATTTAATTAGTGTTGATTTTGAAATTAAGGAAGGAACACTTTGTGTTAAGTTTATTTCGAATGGTCAAATTGATTGGGAAGAGTTAAATTCGTACTATTTTACGCCGAAGGTTTTACAGGTAATAAAGAGGCTTGCGTTATATTTTAGCTTGGATCATAGGGTGAGTATTGACAACGTTAGTTGGGTATGTTAAAGTTAGCGACTATATGAATCTTAAAAATTTATTAAAAAATATGTATGCTGATCCTGCAATTCACAATGAGTATGCTCGTGTTACCGAAAAAGAAAAGACACCTGGTCATTATGCTACTCATGATATGACACACGTTAACAGAGTTATTGGTTACAGTGAGCAAGTTGCACGGCAGTTAAGGTTGCCAGAGGAAGATATCTTAGCAATTAAAATTACCGCACTCTTACATGATATTGGTTGTTCAAGTGGCTTTAAAGGTAAAGGTGGACATGCAGAGAGAAGTTTTGAATGGTCAACGGGTTACTTGCAAGATAAAAACATAAACGTCGACGTGCGAGCAAAGATACTTACTGCTATAAAGGAACACAGTGATAACCCAACTACACTTTATGGAAAGGTTCTTATGTTCGCTGATAAGATTGACCTATGTGAGGAGAGAATATTGCCTGAGGGCTTACTTGTAGCTGGTAATCGGCAATATGCTAATATTCAGTCGGTTGACTTTGGTATCGAAAATAAAAGTTTAGAAGTCACATTCAAAACCAACGGCAACCTTGATATTGATGAGATGAATAAGTATTATTTCACACGAAAAATGCTTCAAAGTGTTGAGGATTTGGCAGTCCATTTTGGACTACAACATGCAGTTTCTTTAGATGGGCAAGCGATGCAAAAACAGAATAATGATGGACATTGGAATGACCTTTATCAAAAAGAAGTGACAACGCAATATGATAGCTGGGATAATTATCTAAGAGAGAAAGTAAAACTTAAACACAACTTTTTAAAGCTGATAGCAAGGAACGCAAGATTGGATAAACCTATATTTAGAGGCGGGTTCGGGAACTGGCAAGGTTTCTGCCTACTTTGCTTCGCAAGGCTACAAGGCATACGCCATGGATATTGAGGAGGATATGCTGAAAATAGCCCACGGGTTGTCTGAAAGGATTTCACCACATAACCCAGTAGAAACCATACTTGCGGATATCTGTCACATTCCGTTCGAAGACAAATCTTTTGCAATTACACACAGTAGTGGGGTTCTTGAGCATTTTCAAGATAATGCAATAGTAGAATTACTTGAGGAGCAACTGCGAGTATCAGACAGAGTAGTATTTGCAGTTCCCACACCATATTTTGCTGAGCATCAAAAAATGAATGGCGATGAACGATTCCTATCAAGGAAAAAATGGCGGGACTTAATTGGTGAAACGAGAGGAAAAATTATAACTGAATCTGGCACACACTATCGCCCTCTAAAACAAAGACTCATAGAACTGCCAAACAACCTACATAGAATAATACATCCGTATGCTAACCATGTTTTTGAATTAGAAACTAGGAAGTAGAATCCCTGCTATGCCGTCTACCAGGGTTTGATTTAGAACATACTTGAAACGAATGTCTAGTAAACGTTGACACTGGAAATTTTAATGATATAATTAGTGGTATGAAAAATAAAAAAGAAAAAAACCCTGAAGAAACCCTGAACCCCCCCCTGAATTTTGCAAAAACCCTCGGCGAATTTGCAGTAGAAATAAACGGCCTTCAAAAGAAGTTTGGCAACTTTGGCATTGACGTGACCTTTTCTTTGCCAAAGGGTTCTATTATGGGATTCGTTGGCAAGAACGGTGCGGGAAAGACGACCACTATAAAAGCAATCCTGAACATGCTTAACCGCGATGGAGGTGAGATTAAAATCTTTGGCCTTGACAACCTTGAACACGAGGCACAAATTAAACAAAAAATCGGAGTAGTTATGGACAGCCCGTTTTACGAGGAGAACTGGACACTTGCCCAGGTCGGGCGTGTTCTTGAACCTTTTTACGCGGAATGGGACAATCATCGATTCAACAAGATGCTTAATGATTTTTCACTTGACCCCAATAAAAAGATCAAAGAACTGTCCCGTGGAATGAAAATGAAAATCATGGTTGCCGCTGCTTTGGCACATAATCCGGATCTATTGATTTTGGACGAGCCAACAGGAGGCCTTGACGCCGTCGCCAGGGACGAACTAGTCGAGATTCTAAAATCTTTTATAGGTGCCGGAAACAAGTCTATATTGTTCTCGACGCATATCACATCGGATCTTGAAAAGATTGCCGACTATATAACATTCATTAATAACGGAAAAATTGTTCACAGCGATACAAAGGACAACCTGCTTGAAAAATATGTCATGGTAAAGGGCAAGCAAGAAATATTAGATGACGAGCAAAAAAGAATCATAGTAGGTTTTGACGAGACAAAGTCTGGCTTTGAAGGCATGATCGACAGGGGAGACATTGGGAAGATGCCAAAGGCTGTTGTCACAGAACCATGCACTCTTGATGACATAGTCGTCAGGTTTAACAAAGAAGGGGGAAGGTCAAAATGAAAAATATAAAGGCTTTACTAAGACTTGATTATCAGCTAGTTAGAACTTATTGGAAGTGGTGGCTTAGCTTTTTTGCGTTAAGTATCTTTATGAGCATAGTCAACAGGAGCGGGGCAACGAACGTTCTTATATTCTCGATGTTCGCAATGACTTTGATGGCACTTCCGTTCGAGGTTGCGGACAAAAATAATCTTAATGTTTTGTTTGCAACATTGCCAACAAATCGCAAGTCATTGTTGTTTGCAAGGTATGCTTTTATGGCATTGTCTCTTGTGGCCGTTATCATTATATCCGTTATCACAGGGTTGGCGATTGATTTGATATCTGGAAACTCGATTAACATAACCGAATACTTAACTTTTACAAGTTTGTCTATTTGTGTATTTCTTGTCGCTGCGGGAATTCAAACACCGTTTTTCTACAGGCATGGTTACGCAAAGGGGAGAATCTTTATGTGGATTCCGTTGATTGTTATTATAATAGTAATTAACTTGCCTGCACTGTTTGACTTGCTAAGCCTTGATATAGAATTTGATATCTTCCAGATACTGTTTCGTAATGTAACTGTTACAAGTATAGTTTCTTTATGCACAGGGGTTCTTGCCTTTGTTATATCATATTTATTGTCGCGTCGAATTTACCTTAAAAAAGACTTTTAACTAATTGACAGACGCAACTATATTGGCTATAATTATTGATAATGAAAAAATTGACGGGTTGGGTCGATAAGTTTAAATCCGAGGAATTTAAAATTTCAAGGAAGGGCAAGTGGTACGCCATTGCCCCTGCTTTGATAATTCTCGCAGGTCTTATAATCGTGATTGTTATTAATTTCAACTTGGGTATGGATTTCACCGGGGGCCAGCTCGTCCGTATTAATGGCATAGCCGATCAAGAGACCTACACAACATATCGTGCACGTGTAACAACCGTAATGAATGAAACACCAAACATAGGGGCATTCAACATCATGCGTGTTAACGACGACGCAGGGGGAATGGCGATTGAAATAAGATTTCAAAATGGCTCTGTAAGTGATGATGCCATTGGCGGAGTAACGGATGGTATTATTGGGAGATTGAACGCCGAACTTGGAACAGCGGGGGACATTGAAAACATGCAAGGGGTTTCGGCCTCGGCGACGCGTGATCATCTTATTACAACTGTCCAGGCCGTTGGCCTTGCCTTGGCCGTTATTTTGGTTTATATGCTGTTTAGATTTAAATTTACTTCGGGCGTTGCTGCACTTGTTGGACTTGTCCATGACGTGCTTGTGATGCTTGCAGTTACCGCGATTTTCCGTGTCCAGGTTAACGCCGCATTCATTGCCGCCTTGATAACGGTTGTTGCTTATTCGATTAACAATACACTGATCTTATTTGACAGGGTTCGTCATCTTGAAAAAAACAACGCAACAAAAATGAGTCCGGAGTACATAACAGATCGTGCGGTAAAAGAGACCTTTACAAGAACAATGTTAACAATGATTACGACCCTCATCCCGATTATCGTCTTGTTGATTTTTGGGGTTCCATTAATACGCGAGTTCGCGGCACCAATCTTGTTCGGACTTGTTGCTGGAACATTCTCGACAATATTTGTTACAACGTCTCTTTATGTCAGATTTGAAAACCACAAGCTTTGGCGCCTGAAAAACAAGAAACCAGCGGAGAATAAAACATGAACCTTCCACTTATTGCGATTGTAGGCCGGCCAAACGTCGGTAAATCAAGTTTTTTCAACGCGATTGTTGGAAAGCGTATAAGTATAGTCGCACCTGAGGCAGGCGTAACGCGTGATCGTGTTATTGCAAATGCAGAGTGGGTAGGGCATCACTTTACACTTGTTGACACGGGGGGAGTAGACTTTGACGATGAGAATATGTGGAGCAAGCATATAAGGGAACAAGTCGATATCGCAATTGATCTTGCAGACTATATAGTCTTTCTAGTCGATGGTGAATTCGGCATTCATCCAGACGACGAGGAAATCGCAAAGATGCTTCGTCGTGCAAAAAAACGTGTTACACTTGCGGTTAACAAGCTTGACACAACCGAAAAAGAGCAATCGGCACTTTATGACTTTTATAAACTTGACATTGGCGAGCCTGTGGCGATTTCGTCGACACAAAAACGTGGACTTGGGGATTTGCTTGACAAAGTTCTAATAGACGCATACAAGCCAAGACCAAATGACGAAGAGGTCGAGGCCGCACCAAGAATCTCGATTGTGGGTCGCCCAAACGGAGGCAAGTCGTCTATTGTAAACAAGTTGCTTGGTGAAAAACGTGTAATGGTATCAGAGGTCAGTGGCACAACCCGTGACACCATAGACACGCCATTTAGATATAACGGCAAAGAATATGTCCTTACGGATACCGCCGGAATTCGACGCAAGCGAAGCATAGAAACCAAAACGGTCGAGCATTACTCGGTGTTGCGATCCCTTGCTACGATTAGGAACTCGGACTTTGTTATCTTGGTCGTTGATGTAACCGAAGGAATAACTGAACAAGATACAAGGCTTATTGGCTATGCACATGATAATGGAAAGCCAAGTTTAATTGTCCTTAATAAATGGGACTTAATAGAAAAAGATACATATACGATGAACGCATTTCGCGACAACTTGAAACGAGACCTTGCGTTCATGCCTTATTTCGTCGAATTGTTCACAAGTGCAAAGACCGGTCAAAGAATCCCGGAACTTATGAAAAACGTTGAACAAATTCTTGATCGCTCAAAGACAAGGATATCGACGGGCACGTTGAATCAACTTATCCTTGGTTTTGTTTCAACGAATGTGCCACCACTAAGCGGTGGCAAACGACCAAAGTTTTTATACAGCACCCAAGTTGATACAATGCCACCGATGTTTGCACTTTTTGTTAACTACCCCGAGGCGGTAAAGTCAACCTACCTAAGATACCTTGAAAATAATCTAAGAAAGTCAGTTGATTTTCGTGGCACACCTGTTAAGTTTGTCTTGCGTTCACGCGAAGACTAGTGTATACTTAGATAATGCTTGGGTAGACCAACGGCAGAGTCAGAGGACTTAAAATCCTTGCAGTGTGGGTTCGAATCCCACCCCGAGCACCACGATATCTCTACTGGAGGAGGTGAGAAGTGTCACAATTTGTTATTGGAGCGCCAAAGTTAAAAGTACCTAGTGCAATGCATTTTGATAAACGCCATGTATATAGGAAAAGGTCATTTCTTAGTATCGCGGGTGAAGGTATACAAAACTTCTTCAAGAAGGAAAAACCCGAACCCAAAGACATCGCAGAAGATTGGGAAGTTGATAGGCCAATGCGGTTTGACCTGAGAAAAGGATTGGCATATCCACACGCAAATGGAAGGTATGAGTATGTCGAAACCAAGGAAAGTCACCCGGTCGACGCGGAATCATTCATAGGAAACGATTGTTAGTTGGGTTTGACTGTGCTATTATAGAATGTGATAAATTACATAATTTTGCACGGATCATTTGGACAGAAGGACAGCAACTGGTTTGCTTGGCTTAGGGCCGAAATCGAGAAGACGGGAAATAAATGCCAACACGAACAATTCCCAATAGGTCCTTATCAAAACTATAGGAATTGGGCAAAAGCGATGGATGAGTTTAAAGTAGACGAAGAAACCATAGTAATTGCACATTCTGCGGCCCCGATCTTTGTCGTTAGATATCTGTTACAAACAGGTAAGAGGATAGCGAAACTTGTTTCGGTTGCTGGATTTAACTCGAAAATTGGTCACAAGGACTTTGATAAAGTGAACGAGACATTTTTAATGAATAATATAGAGGGCTTTGAAAAGCATTGTGCCAAGCGAATTTGTATTTACAGTGATGACGACCCTTATGTTAAGTTCGAGTTGTCAGACAAATTTGCCGACGAGATAAACGCAAGAAAAGTAGTAATCAAAGGTGGAAAACACTTTAACGAAGAAAGCGGATATACACAATTTCCAGAGCTGCTAAGAGAATGCTATTATAAATTGGAGGAAATATGATTTATGTTATTCGGCATGGCGAAACCGATTGGAATCTGGAATGCAAAATGCAAGGGCATACGGATATTCCTTTGAACAAAACGGGAATATTGCAAGCACAGACAGAGGCAAGAGAAATTGCCAAAGTCAAAATTGATCATATATATTCATCCGATTTGCAAAGAGCAAGACAAACGGCAGAAATTATCAACAAAGAATTTGGGCTTGAAGTAAAGCTTGACAAGCGAATAAGAGAGTCTTGTTTTGGTGATCTTGAAGGTCGAGATTACAGGAACGTAGATTGGGAGGAATTCAATTCAAATCCGAAAAAATTTAACGGTGAGACAGTGCCAGAGGTATATTCAAGGGTGAAAAGCCTTCTCGATGAAATCAAGTCAAAGAATCTTGAAAATGTTTTACTTGTGACTCACGCTGGAACAGTGAGAATGCTCTTATACTGTGCTGACCACAACGAATTAGATGAAAGTGAATTTGCAAACACCTACAGATTTCGAGAGATTAAAAATTCAAGCTTAATTAGGTTGTAAGATAATGAGAGCTAACGAATTTGAAGAATGTTTAAGAAATTATGGCGTGCATCGGGAGCCTTGTTTTCGGAATATTACATTTTGTGATGCACCAGATGGCTATGTTTTATCAGCCGATGGCAAAACCGCAACGATTTATGAGCATTTTCGGGTTAGCAGTTCCGAGTCCGGCAAAAAGGGAAGCAAGATAAGGCAAGAACAGAGTTCTCTTAGAAAAAAGGCAGAAAAGAATTTAGAGTCTTTCGAGCAAGAGTCAAAATCAACATTTTCCAAAGAAAACCTCGCAAAAGACTTTGAAAGAAACTATAAAAATCATTATGGAAAGATTGAAAAGTATAAGGACAATCTTGTAACCAAGGGCGTTGCAAACAAGGAGACAAAGTTTTTCATTTGTTTTGTCATTGAAATGCATCAAATTATGCCAATAGTTGGAAGGGTAGGAGGCGTCATCAGATTCTTGAGTATTTCTGATGTTAAAAAGTGTTTGCAAACTATGATAGATTTTTCTGTTGATCTGGTAATGGTTCTGAGTGGATACGGAAGGAATAATCTCGAGGTGGAAATTTTAACAAAAGATGAAATAGTAAAAAAACTATCTGAACCGGATGACCTTATAGAGGCCGGAACTATGGGAAAGGTTATCTATGGTTCGATGTATCTAGGATCAAAACCGCATCGTTAGACTTATTCTTTTTTTATCTTTTTCAACACCAAGAACACGAACCGTTACAACGTCGCCAACAGATAAAATCTCGGACGGGTGTTTGATAAACCTGTCACATATTTGACTTATGTGGACCAGGCCGTCTTGGTGGACGCCTATGTCAACAAAGGCACCAAAGTCGATTACGTTGCGAACGGTTCCAGTGAGCTCCATGCCCTCGGTAAGATCATTCATATCCATAACATCACTTCTGAGCATCGGTGGCGGCAAATCATCGCGAATGTCACGCCCAGGGGCACGCAGTTCCCTGACTATGTCGTCAAGGGTTAACTCGCCGATGTTTAATTCTTTTGAGAGTGCTTTGATGTCAATTATCTTGTCAATTTTGTTAACAAGTTTTGATGCGACACCATAGTTTTCCGGATGAACCGCGGTGTTATCGAGAATATTTTGGCCGCCAGGAATCCTTAGGAATCCGGCGGACTGTTCGAATGCACGTGGCCCAAGTTTTGGAACGGTCAAGAGTTCTTCACGCGTTTTAAACCCACCAATTTTTGTCCTGTGCATGATTATGTTTTTTGCAATGGATGCATTAAGGCCTGCGATGAATGACAACAAGGTTGCACTTGAGGTATTAAGGTCGACACCCACTGTGTTGACACAGTCCTCGACAACCCCGCCAAGAACATGTGTCAATCGTGCCTGTGGCATGTCATGTTGGTATTGTCCAACACCTATTGACTTTGGGTCGATTTTAATCAACTCCGCCAAAGGGTCTTGAAGACGTCGTGCGATACTTGCCGCACTGCGATGTGCCACGTCAAAGTCCGGGAATTCCTCGGCACCAAGTTTTGATGCAGAATAAACCGAAGCACCTGCTTCGTTTACAATTATGTATTCGATCTTCTCTGGAACTTCTCTTAGCAGTTCTGCGACAAAAATTTCGGACTCTTTACTTGCGGTTCCGTTACCGATTGCGACGATTTGGACTTTGTGTTTTGCAAGCAGTCCCTTTAGAATTCTTTTTGACTCGTCAACTTTGTTAAGTGGCGGTGTAAAGAATACAACCGAGCGATCAAGGACATTACCATTTTCGTCAACAACGGCAATTTTACATCCCGTTCTGTATCCAGGGTCAAGGCCAAGGACAATTCGGTTTTTAATTGGGGGCTGTAAAAGCAATGGTCTTAAGTTATTTTCGAACATTTTAATCGCTTGTTCACTTGCCATTTCGAAAAGTTCGCCGCGAACTTCGTTCTCTATGGAAGGTTTAATAAGGCGTTTCCAGGCATCTTCACCGGCCTCCTTGACAAGAAAACTTGTTGGGGCATTGCGAACGAACATTGCATTAATTTGATCAAGTGGCAGGTCGTCGTTAATATCAATGATGCATCTGAGGCAACCTTCTTTCTCGGCACGATTTATTGCCAATATTCGGTGGCTTACTATTTTTTTCACTGGCTCGCGAAAGTTGTCGTACATCTCGTAAGTTTGGTTTTTTGTTTTTGACTCGGTTGATATCATGCCATGTTCCCAAAGCAAGTCCCGAATTGCTTTTCGAAGCTGTGCCGTATCGGAAATAATCTCGGAGATGATGTCTTTTGCGCCGTTAATATCTTCATCTGAATGCCCTGAAATATCTGTGCCTTTTTCTTGGGCAAGGATTAAATCGGCAAGAGGTTGCAAGCCCTTTTCAATCGCGATGGTTGCACGTGTTCTTCGCTTTGGCTTGAATGGTCGATATATATCCTCGACCTCGGTCAAAGTTTGTGCGTTTTTAAGGGCCGATTCAATTTCTGGGGTCATAAAACCTTGGTCCGTAATAGATGAACTAACGACAGCTTTGCGATCGTCTAGTTTTCTTAGGTATTCAAGGCGGTCGGCAAATTCTCGCAGCACTTGATCATCGCAAGCACCGGTCATTTCTTTTCGATATCTTGCGATAAAGGGGATTGTGTTTCCCTCGTCAATTAATTGGATTATGTTCGCACTGTGAATCGGTGCAAGGTTGAATTCTTTTGACAAAATACTTTCATGGGTCATACAAGGGATTCTAGCATAACTTTTTGACAACTGCAAACAAAGAGAGTTATAATTATTTATGGAAAACCATTATCGAGAATATCTTGACTTTGCAAAAGGCATAGCCATGCACGCAGGCGAAATAATGCTCAAATACTTTAATGCAAAAGACATAAGCAAATACAAGGGCGACAGGAGTATCGTCACGCTTGCCGATACAGAAATCAATTCATATTTGATAGAGCAAGTCAAAGCAAAATATCCAACTCATGCGGTTGATGGAGAAGAAGAAAAATATGGCACAAGCAATTTAATGTGGTTGTGTGACCCCGTTGATGGCACAGCACAATTCGCAAGGGGTATTCCTGTTGCGGTGTTTTCTCTTGCATTTGCGGTTGATGGTGTTCCTATTGTTGGTGTGGTTTATGACCCATTTGTCAAAGAAATGTTTTGGGCGGTGAAAGGTCAAGGAGCATACAAAAATGGTGAAAAAATATCCGTGAATGATATTCCACTTGACGACAATCGCGCTATGGGTTCTTATGATATGTTTCCAGTCCCCAAATTGCCTATTGGTGTTCCTGTATGCGATGTCTATAAAGCGATAGAGAAACTAGATGTTTATAGTGTCAGTATAGGTAGTTGTATAAGAAGTTGCACCGCAGTAGCAGATGGGCACTATGTATTCCACTTGTTCCCAAGTAAAAAATATGTAGACATATCAGCAGTCAAAGTAATTGTCGAAGAAGCAGGCGGTATGGTGCGCAATTTTTATGGTGACGAACAAAGATATGATAAAGAAATCATTGGTGCTATTGTTAGCAATAAAGTTGCTTATGATGATGTTTTGAAAGTAATTAAGAAAATTATGGGAGTCTGTGTTGCTTAATTCAGGTTGCTTTGGAAAAGGTCTTATGTTAAAATGAGCAAGACATGAACTTGATTTTTTTGATTCCTATTTGTGCGGTTGCCTATATGATAGGCAACATCAACCTTGCCATTTTGTCAACGCGAAGAAAGAGTGATATTCGAAAACTTGCCTCCGGTAACCCCGGAGCATCAAACATGTTGCGGAGTTTTGGTTTTAAGCGTGCCATTATCGTGTTTTTATTTGATGTGGCAAAAGGTGTCCTGCCCGTGTTG
>Ga0123355_10015097_pt1 | contig 12122 bp, 12 predicted proteins | sample TergutEmb28metaG_3_FD_89872 | JGI IMG/M metagenome (GOLD analysis project Ga0123355, IMG submission 89872) | Embiratermes neotenicus P1 segment gut microbial communities from Petit-Saut dam, French Guiana - Emb289 P1 | ecosystem: Host-associated > Arthropoda: Insects > Digestive system > Gut ... | reverse complement strand
TCTGCTCCCGCGGACACAACAACCACATCAGCCGCGACAACCACGACAAGCGCCGCCGCCCAGGGCACTCCGCCAGCGGACGCTTCGCCGGACTTTAATGTGATTAATTTTATATTCAGGCTGATTGGTTTTGTGGTGCTTATGTTTGGCGCTGCCATCAGTGCCATCTCCACCGTTGGTTTTGTGATGCTTACGATTGGTGCAGTTATCAGCGCCATTTTCAGCAGCGTTGTGCCAACTCCTCCTGCACAAAGTTGCTGATCATATAGCCGCCTTGAATTATATTTTATGAGACTGTAGGGACGGCACGCATGCCGCCCAAAACCATAAGATCACATATTCTGATAGCCTGGGCGGCACGCATGCCGACCCTACAGCTTGATCTGGCTTGATCGTATATTATTTTTCGAAGGTGAATATCTATGAAAAAAGTTTTGGCAATCGTTTTGGCGGCCGCAATGTTATTTGCACTTGCCCTGCCCGTTGCAGCAGCACAAAATCAAGCAAGTGAAGTGCTGCGCCTAACCAATGAGTTGCGGGCAGCGCAGGGGCGCGGGAGCGTGCGAAGCCATGCAGGGCTCAACGCTGCAGCGCAAACGCGTGCACGTGAAGCCGCAGCAAGGTGGTCACACACAAGGCCATGCGGCAGGGAGTTTCATACCGTGCTTGCCGAACACAATGTTCGCGCCCGCGCCGCCAGCGAAAACTTAGCGTTCACCGGCACGCCAGCCAGCGCCCAACGCGCTGTTGGCAACTGGGTTAATTCACCTTCACACCGCGATAACCTAATGAACTCTGCCCACACGCACATGGGCATTGGCATTTATTTCTGCCGCACAAGCAATCGTTATTTTTGGGCACAATTATTTATAACCGCACCAAACTGGACAGACAATATTTTGTTCGCATTCCAATCTATATGGAATTTATTGTTTGGATGGATAGGCTAAGTTTCCCGGCGACAGTTCCCATGATTTCATCACCCTTGCCTGCACACACTACCTCCTGACGAGATTTTTTGAGAGCCTGTTTTTCAGAAAATCTTAGTTTAGGAGGTATTTTTTATGTCACGTTCCCTTAGAGTCGGTATTGTCGTTGCCGCCGTTGCCGTGGTGCTTTCGGTTGTGGCCTTTGCCTGCACACGAAATTACTACGACAATCATCGGTATCACAACAACCACTATCACACCACCCAGCCCCGCGTAACCGAGCCGCAACTGCCGCCAAACAACGGCAACTATCCCTATCAGCAAAACGGGGTAAACGTACCCATGAATGCACGCCCCGCAAGGTCTCCTTCGCCGGAGATCCTGCGGGGTGATCTCCCTCAGCGGGAAGCCAAAATAGCCCAGCCGAACCACACATTGCCAACCACGAAAATTGAACACTCCTATGGTGTGCCGCAAGATGGAAAGCCCCACCAAATTTCAATCGATAATCAAACATTTTTTGATAACCACCCAGAATATTATGCGGTCGCTTACGATAACGTCAGCACAAACAAGGTGTTATATTTAACGTTCGACTGCGGCTATGAAAACGGCAACACAGCCAAAATTCTTGACGTTTTGCGTGACAAAGATGTTCCTGCTGCGTTTTTTTGTACTACAGACCACTTCAAGCAAGCGCCCGATCTCATTACGCGCATGATCGAGGAAGGCCACATCGTTGGCAACCACAGCAATACGCATGCTTCATTTTCAGGGCTAACACGCACACAGATGACCGAAGAAGTGATTGCCGCCGATAACTATCTGCGCGAACACTTTGGTTATAGTTCACCGTTTTTCCGCTATCCCTGCGGTAACTATAGCGAAAGCGCGCTGGATGCCGTGGCAAGCCTTGGCTTTTCGAACATCTTCTGGTCAAGCTCCTATGCTGACTGGGATACAAATGCACAAAAGGGCGGGCAGTATGCACTTGACACCATGATGGCGCGGCTGCACCCAGGAGCGATCATTTTGCTGCACAGCGTGAGCGCTGACAATGCCGCTGCCATGGCAGATTTCATTGACGGCGCGCGTGCACAAGGCTATACTTTCCAAGAACTGACAAACTTGCCCATGTTCCATGCCTAAATGCGGGAATAAACAACACAAAGCTCTGGTTTTCTAGGGCTTTCGTGCTTTATCGGCTTGACATTTTAAAGTATACAGTGTATGATATAGATGCATGCACTATAGCCCGCACAAATTCGTTCAGCGGGGAACCCTCGTCGTCATAGCAGGAAGTTGAAATGTGAAACCGAAACCAACGAAATCTATGAAGATGTGCAGGTAACTGAAATGTCGGATGACAAAAGAGAAAAAAAGGAGCAACTGCGGTCCAAGGTGCAGGCGTTGGTGTCATATTATGAAGACGAAAAGCGCCGCAACGAGGAGCTCGAAATGGAAATCGAACGCCTGAAAGCCGAGCAGCAGCGTGCGCGGCATGCTGCGCCGCCGCAACAAAGCTACGGAGGATTTCAAATGGACGCATACGCCCCGCCGCCGCAGCATGGCGGATATCCGCCGCAGCAGCCAGCAGCCTATTCTCCCCCGCCGCCGCCGACACCACAGTTTGGAGGCTATCATCCTGCTGCGCCTAAATCGCCGCAACCTGCATATGGTTTGAATAGCTTCGGTGCAACGCCTGCTGCCCCTTCCTATGGCGGGTCACCGTCGCCGCATAATCCCTTTGGCGGCGGCTATGGCGCACCAGCACCGCAAAGCCCTCCTTCCTATGGGAATTACGGCCGCGACATTGGCCAGCTCACGATGAATATCAATCAGGTGGTGCAAACCATTGAGCAAGTGCGCATGCGGCTTCTTCAGCAGCGATCTTACGGCAATTATCATCAGCCAGATTATGAAACCATGAATTTGCTTGATCGCCTATACGATCAACTGGGTGATTTGACGCGCGATTTGGCGATGCAACGTTATCATTACGCGTGACCAAACTATTAATGAACAGGAAACTCTTTTGTGAGCTTCCTGTTTTTTCTTGCAATTTAGGCAAAAGTAATGTAAAATAATAAACATAGCAAGTAGTAATATTGGAGGTTTTTATGTCAACAAAAATTTTAGTCGTTGATGATGACAGCAATATCTGTGAACTGCTGCGGCTTTATCTTGAAAAAGAAGGCTTCACACCAATTGTTGCAAACGACGGCCGTGCAGCACTTGATGCCTTTCATGCCCACAACCCCGCGCTTATTTTGCTCGATATCATGCTGCCGCTGATGGACGGCTGGCAAGTTTGCCGCGAAATTCGCAAAAGCTCTTCTGTGCCGATTATTATGCTAACCGCCAAAGGTGAAGTATTTGATAAAGTGCTGGGCCTAGAGCTCGGCGCAGATGATTATGTCACCAAGCCCTTTGATACAAAAGAAATTGTTGCGCGCGTGAAAGCCGTGATGCGCCGCACCGGCGAAGCCCCTGCCGCCGAAGCCCCGCTGAAAGAAGTACGTTTTGATCAGCTAAGCGTAAACCTAACAAACTACGAACTACGCGTAGGCGGCAAAAAAGTGGATGCACCGCCAAAAGAAATGGAACTGCTGTTTTATCTGGCCTCTAATCCCAACCGCGTGTTCACCCGCAATCAATTGCTTGATGAAGTGTGGGGTTTTGATTATTATGGCGACAGCCGCACGATTGACGTACACGTGAAGCGTTTGCGCGAAAAGCTTGACGGCGCAAGCGACCAATGGGCCCTGCAAACCGTGTGGAGCGTGGGCTATAAATTCGCAGTGGAAGAGCAGTAAATCTTTCACTACTGTTACAAAACAATCAACGAGGTGCATGATGCATACAATTCGTCCCCCCTGTTAAGCCCGAAGAGGCAACCGAATACGGGCGCCGCCTATTGCATTTTCTTTTTGCTTGAATTTTTGAAAGGAAAATACAATGGGTTATTTGAATAATGTTAAAAAACTCTATGTCATCAGTTTTGTCCGGGCGCTGCTTCCGGCCTATGTGATTGAACGGCTGTTTTGGCAAGCACGCGGGATGACGGTACAAATGATGGTGCTGTGCGGTGTAATATATTCTGTGACGGTGATTTTGCTGGAAGTACCGGCCGGCGTTTTGGCCGACCGCTTGGGGCGCAAGCCCATGATTGTCGCCAGCTATGCCCTTGCGGCGGGCGAGTTCATCTTCACGGTGTTTGCGCAAAGTTTTGGCATGTTTGCCCTTGCGATGATTTCAGCAGGTATCAGCGAAGCGCTTTTTAACGGCAGCCAAAATGCGTTGCTGTATGATTCATTGTTGTCAGCAAATCAGCAAAATAATTTTGAAAAAACGCTAGGCAAGATAAATTCGCTGGACTTTGCAGGCAGCATGATCGCCATGCTTTGCGGCGGGATATTGGCCGCACGCCTGGGCTTTGAGCTAAGCTATTTCATTTCGGCAGGCAGCCTGGCGGTTGCATGCCTTTTGTCGCTATCGTTAAAAGAGCCGCCGCTCATCACACAAAGCGAAAGCGAAATGCTTAGCGCATTGAAACAAGCCAAACAGGCACTTGCGCTGTTTCGCAAAAAGCCGGTCGTGCTTACTATCTGTTTGTCTGGCATGGTTTTGGGCGCAGCCCTGACGCAAATGGATGAGTTTTATCAGCTGATTTTATACGATGCGGGGCTGCCGGTGATTGCATTTGGGGTGGTCGGTGCCGCGCTGGTCGCAAGCCGCATTCCCGGCAATTTGCTGGCGCACAAGTTGAAAAAACTTTTTGGCTTTCAGGCAATATTAAATGCCATTTTTGTGGTGAACATCATCGGCTACATTGCACTTTTCCTCACACGCAGCGTATGGGCTGTGGTGCCCATTGTATTGCTCTCGCTTGCCGCCGGTGTAGCCGACCCGCTGGTGCTGGGCTATCTGCACCATGAAACAGATAGCGAAATTCGCGCCACGGCGGAGTCTTTCGCCTCGCTCGGCCTACAGCTATTTTCTATGCTCATTGGGCTGTTGTTTGGCTTTGTTGCCACGCGTTTTTCTGTGTTTGCGGGTTTTTTGCCGCTTGGCGTGATTTGTCTGGTGTGGTTCATCGCTTCAAACAGCTTAACACGCAGCAAAACCGCATAAAACCTACCCCTCTCCCCATACTAAACGGGACGGAGGGGTTCTTTTATGTTCACTACAGATTATAAACGTAATATCGACTTGCTTGACAAACGCTTGCGCATTGATCAAAACTTTGATGTCCTCAGCCGCACCATGCAACTAGAAAATCGCCAGGCGCGTCTTTATCACATCGACGGCATGGGGCAAGATCAAATTCTCAATAAGCTCATCGAAACACTGCTAAAAATCGAAGAAGCCCAGCTTGGCCAAGCCAATGGCATGCAGCAACTGGTTGACCAAGCCGTGCCCTATGGCGAACTTGATTTGGTTGACAACGAAGGGGAATTCATCACACGGGTGCTTTCAGGCTGCGTTGGCGTGATGGTTGAGGGCTTTGGCGATGCAATATTAATCGACGTGCGCGCATTCCCTGCCCGGCCGGTGATGGAACCCGAGAATGACCGTGTGCTGCGCGGCCCGCGCGAGGGATTTGTGGAGGCGCTCGTGGCCAACACAGCACTGATTCGCCGCCGTATACGCGATCCGCGGCTCACCATGGAAGCTTTGCGCGTGGGCCGCAGTTCGCAAAGCGATGTCGTGCTGTGCTATATGCACGGCAAGGCCGACGAAAAGCTGCTGCAGCGCCTGCGCGACAAAATCAATGGCATCGGAATCAACACGCTGACAATGGGGCTGGAAAGCTTAACTGAGTGCATGGTGCGCCGCCAATGGTGGAACCCCTTCCCCCGCGCACGCTATACGGAACGGCCTGATACCGCTGCGGCTTGCGTGGCCGAAGGGCAGATTATTTTGATGATGGACAATTCACCAGCCGCAATGATCTTGCCCACGGGTATCTTCGATTTTTTGCAAGACACCAACGACTTCTGCTTTTTGCCAGTCACAGGCATCTATTTGCGTTGGTTGCGGCTGCTGGTCACCACGCTGATGACAATCTTAACGCCGCTTTGGCTATTGGCCGTCAATTATAGCGATCGATTGCCGGATTTCCTCGAATTTTTAGCGCTGGACGAAATACCCGCCATCCCTGTATTTGTGCAGCTATTGCTAATCGAAATTGTGCTTGGCGCACTGCGCATGGCGTCGCTGAACACCCCCGCAGCCTTGATTGGCTCCTTTGGTATCGTGGGCGCGTTGCTGCTTGGCGAAGTCGCAGTTATTTCTGAACTGCTTATCCCTGAAACCGTGCTGATGATGGGCTTTGTGGCACTTGGCAACTTTGCGCAGCCAAGCTTCGAGCTCGGGTATGCGCTTACGTTTATGCGCACCATCACATTGGTGCTTGTTTGGCTGTTCAGTCTGTGGGGATTCATCGCCGGCATGGCATTGATGCTGCTACTCATCAGCATTACCAAAACCATCAGCGGCACCAGCTATTGGTACCCGCTGATTCCCTTCAACGCAAAGGCACTTGGCAGGTTGTTCTTCCGCGTGCCGATTAAGCATGATAATAGTTGATTTGTGCTCTGCACGCCTTCCTCAGCCGCCCGAGGCGGCAGCTCCTTCCTCAAGGAAGGAGCTTGGAGGTTTGCAGCCACGAAATATCTGCAAAAGAGCATTGTTCGTTTGAAAAGCAGGGTCTATGTAGAATTATCATCTTTTGAAGCTTGTCCACTAGCGCGAACAGATACATCTCGCTTTTCATCTCGATAGCTGCCACGAAATTTTCCGCCCAAGGCAACTATTGCGACAACGACAATAGATATTGCTATAATTCCCACAACTCCCAGCACATAAATTCCTTCCATAGTAAATCCTCCTATGTTTTTGTTTTTCTGTTATATACTAGCATTATATGCGAAACATTGTCAAAACATACAACTCGCTCTACTTTTATTATTGCGCTATTTAGATGAAAACATCAACGCTTTTTTAAAAAATTGCAAGCTTTTTTCTAAAGCGCATAAAAATCTGTCAAAACCTATCGCTTTCTTTGTGCAAGCAGATCATCTTCTGTTTTATCAAATAAATATTATACAACAACCGTTTTGTTTTGCAATTATAATTTTCTACTGAATCTAGTTGCATTTAATGAGAAATTATATTGGCATTAAAAGTATGCAAGCAAAACAATCTGCTTCGAACTCCACTTCTATTCTTTTTTATAAATTTTCATTGACTTCCCTGCCGATTACTGTTAAAATAAGATAAGACAAATTCTAGGGAGGTTAAACATATGGATCAAAGAACTTTGGCGTATATTAACATGCACGCAATCTTAGGCACACTAGAAAACTTGTGCGAACTTGACCCCGAGGCTCGTGCGTTGATGACCAACGACAAGCCCATATCACTAGGTTTTGACGTAAAGGGCGGCCCGCAAACAACGCTTACATTCCGCAACGGCCGCGTGCGGCTGGATCGCGGCGTAGAAAATGCAAATGTCAGGCTGGTGCTTGGCTCATGCGAAAAATTCAATCAAATGGTTGCAGGTGAGGCGCAGCCCATCCCTGTGCCAGGCTCAGGTTTTCGCCCCGCACACCTAAAGTTTTTGCTGGGTGATTTCCAGGCGTTAACTGCAAGGCTGGAAAGCTATTTGCGTGCAAGCGAAGAAGACCTGCTGAACTCAGTGTTCTTTGAAACAAGCACCAAGCTAATGCTTTATGTAATTTCTGTTGCGTTGAGCCAAATTGCAGACTACGACGAAATCGGCCGCTTCAGCGCGAAATACCTTCCGGACGGCGAAATTCAAATGTCCATCAAAAATACCGACATTGCTACCACCATTCGTGTGCGCAATAATGTGCTGGCCACCATCAAACAAAAGCCCGCCAAACCAAGCGCTATCATGGAATTTGAAAGCCTCGAACTTGCCCGTGCATTGTTCGACGGCAAAGTGAATGCCTTAAGCTGCATCGGCGACGGACGCATTGTGATGGGCGGCAAAATCGCCATGCTGGATGTGCTGAACAGGCTGCTCGACCGCGTACCGCTGTACTTGTCCAATTAATGAAGGGAGTAAAGTTTTATGCAAACTTATGATTATACCAAATCCCGCGAATGGTTCGATCGCGCTTGCAAAGTCATCCCGGCTGGTGTATATGGCCATTTAGGCCCGGCTGCCGGCAACTTTATCCCTGTGCAAAACTGGCCGCTGCTGGGCGACCGTGCAGAGGGCACCTATTTTTGGGACGTTGACGGCAACCGTTTTATTGACTATATGTGTGCTTTTGGGCCGAACATATTGGGTTATAACGACCCTGACGTTGACGGTGCTGCCATGGCGCAAGCAAAAATCGGCAACTGCATGACCACCCCTTCTTATAAGATGGTAGAACTTGCAGAGTTGATGGTAGGCACCGTGAAAAGCGCTGACTGGGCTTTTTTCGCCAAAAACGGTGGTGACGTAACCACCGGCGCAATCATGACTGCACGATACCACACCCGCCGCAAAAAAGTCATCTTCGTTAAAGGCTTTTATCATGGCGTAGCACCCTGGACACAAAAACTGGATTATCCTGGTGTGATCCCCGAAGATGTTGCAAACAACCTTTATGTGCCATGGAATGACATCGCAGCCGTAGAAAGCATTATGGCAGAAAACGAAGGCCAAATTGCAGCATTCATTGCAACACCTTATATGCATGGCAATTTTGCAGACAATACACTCCCTGCAGATGGCTATTGGAAGCAAGTGCGCGAACTATGCACAAAGCATGGCATTGTGCTGATTATTGATGACGTGCGCTGCGGCTTCCGGCTTTCAATGGAAGGCTCGGACGCATACTATGGCTTTGAGGCCGACATGATTTGCTTCTGCAAAGCGTTGGCCAACGGCTGGCCCGTGAGTGCACTGTGCGGCAAAGATGAGTTCAAGAGTGCGATTAGCGGCTTGATGTTCACCGGCTCTTATTGGCAAAGCGCAGTGCCGTTTGCTGCCGCCATTGCCAATATCGAAAAAATGAAACGCGTAAACATCTGCCAAGACCTGAAGCGAAAAGGCGAAAAGCTCTGCAAAGGGCTTGAAAAAACCGCAAAAGAAAATGGGTTTAACCTGCTGATTTCTGGCGAGCCATCGCTGTTTTATTTCCGGATCACGGACGATGAAAATTGTTTTGTTCACCAGGAATGGGTGGCCGAAATGATGCGGCGCGGCGCATTCTTCACCGGGCATCACAACCACTTTATTAACTATGCCTTAAATGACGACGATATCAAACTCACGCACGAAATCGCCGACGAAGCCTTCAAAGTTGTGAAGAAAAATCATCCTGAGCTATTTTAGGGGGGCGTTGGGAGGAATAGTAAAATTTAGGAGAAGGATTTTTTAATGAAAGCAACAAAACGCGTGCTTAGCGCAGCAATCGCAGCCGTGCTGACGCTAAGCCTATTCATCCCTGTTGCCGCGTATCGCGATTTTCCGCGCGGCGAACTGCCCGACTGGGTCGACATTAGTGAACACCGGCGCACATATGCCATTGTCAGCGGCGTGGTGATGGGCCTGCGCGAAACCAGTTTTGCAATGTTGTATGACGGCGAGCTGGTGTATGAAAGTTATCGCCGCGGCTTTGATGCATATACCATGCATCCCATGAACTCATCCACAAAATCGTTCATGGCTACTGTGATTGGCGTGGTCATTCAAGATGGATATCTTGACAATTGTTTACAGCAAAAAGTATATACATTCTTCCCGGACGCTACCATCGCCGAAGGGCAAGAAAGCAAGCGCGAGATGACGCTGGAACATATTCTTACCATGCGTGCAGGCATGCCCTGGCTTGCACAGCGCGGTTCGCTTGACTTTATGCTGTGTGAAGAAGACAGCGGGCTTGCGGCGTTCGAAACACCACAGCGCATTCCGCCGGGCATCAGATGGAGCTATTGCGGCGGCCCGAGCATGCAAGTTTTGGTCGCTATCATTGAGCGCACCACCGGGCGCGATTTTTATGAATACGTGCAAGAGCGTATTTTCCAGCCTTTGGGCATGACATCCGCCGAGTGGCGTATTTTCACCGCAGACGGCCGCCCAACCGGCGCCATGGGCCTTTATATGACCACGCGGGATATGCTGCGCCTAGGGTATCTATATCTCCACGACGGCGTAGTGAATGGCCGACGTATGTTACCTGCCGGCTGGGTTGACCAAACATGGGATGGCGAACAATTCGCGGTGCCGTTTGGTTCGGGACGTATCTTGCGCTATAACCTGTTGTGGTGGCGCAATACCGATTCGCAAAGCGCAGGGGAATCTTTCCGGGCGCAAGGCTATGCCGGCATGCTCGTTTCAGTGTATCGCGACAGCAATTTGGTTGCCGCACGCACCGGCGGCATTGGCATTTTGGGCAGCGGTGAAGCCGCTTGGCCGCTAATTCTAGATCTCGAAACCAACCGATTTTTACACTTATTCCCCGCGCCAGACTGGAGGTTTACACCCGCATGGAGAGCACATCGAAATCGATCAAATGTATATGTGTCAGACGAATCTTAGCCGCGATATGTGCTGTTGCGCTGGGGCTAACTTTTCAATTTTCAGCTGCAGCAAGCAATAGCGCCGATGATTACCCTTTCCCCGAAAGCCGCAGGCCGCTATGGATTCAACCCTGGCTGATGCGCCCGCGCTTTGATGTGGTTTCATTGGCACAAGGCGGCACACGGCAAACAAGCATGCTTATTTTGCACGAAGGGCAACTGGTGCACGAGCGCTATGCCCGCGGCCGCGGGGCAGATGACCTGCACGTGGCTTATTCCGTCACGAAATCAATTGTTTCGGCACTGATTGGCATTGCAGTGCGTGATGGCTATCTTTGCACCGAGCAACCTGTTGCGTCGTTTTTCCCTGAAAGCCGCATCACGCACGACCCTGCGATCACCATTGAGCACTTGCTGCGCATGACAGCGGGCTACCCCGGCATGTGGGCAGAGGGCAGCATGGACTTCCTCGGCGCTGATTGTTCTGCCGCGGCAGCATTTGAGACCCCGCTTGTGCAGCAACCGGGCGAAGGCTTTATTTATTGCGGCGGCCCGGGCATGCAAGTTTTGGTGGCCGTGATTGAGCGCGCAACCGGGCGCAATCTTTATGATTTTGCGCGCGCGGAGCTGTTTGACCCGCTTGGCGTCGGCGAAATTGAGTGGCGCACCACAGCTGACGGCAGCCCAATTGGCGGTTGGGGTATTTATATGACCCCGCGCGACATGCTGCGCATTGGCTATTTATACTTAAATGACGGCATATGGGATGGCCGGCAAATTCTGCCCGAAGGCTGGGTCACGCAGTCGCGCCCTGCGCGCAACTGGACGATGAGCTATGGATACCTTTGGTGGGGCATGTTATGGAGCCCCGTGTTTGGCTCCGGCTATGAGGCAAGGGGCATGCGAGGGCAATTTATCACAATTTACCCGCGCCGCAACATGGTGGTTGTGCGCACAGGGAATCAGTTAAGAGCGTAGAGGAGAGTTTTCGATGAAGCGTATTATTAGTATTGTTTTGGTTCTTTTGCTTGGCATGATGTTGTTCGTGCCAGCAACGGCAAGTTCCACCGCACCGGTCATCACCAGGCACCCCGTGGGCGGCGGAACCTATACGGTGGATAACACCATCGTGCTCGATGTACAAGCACGGCTGCCCGCTGGCTCCGATGGTGAAATGACTGTGGAATGGTTCCACGGCAACCGGCGGGTGGCCACCGGCCGGGTTGGGCGCATTCGTGTCACACAAAACATGATCCCCACAGGCTCGCTGAGCAACACGATTAGAATCACTGCTGTCGTAACCCACACTTATATAGCAGATGGCCAGGTGCGCACCGCAAGCACCCGCAGCCGCGCCGCAGAAGTTCGTGTGGTTTCCTGCCCGCAAGATGCAACCACAGGGTTGTGGTCAGGCAACGGTTGGCGCACACTTTATATGGCACCGGTTTTTCTTGTGCAAACGATTGGCTTTTTCATCGGTTATGGCTGGTTCAATATTGTAAATTTGTTCCAACAAATATTTTAAAATATAAACACGAACCAAATATATTGATATAAAAGGAGAGAACATATGGCATTATCCAAGCAAGAATGGGCCGCGCTTGAGCAAAAAGCGCATGAGCTGCGCAGCCTGTGCCTTGACACCAC
>Ga0123355_10015094_pt1 | contig 12122 bp, 9 predicted proteins | sample TergutEmb28metaG_3_FD_89872 | JGI IMG/M metagenome (GOLD analysis project Ga0123355, IMG submission 89872) | Embiratermes neotenicus P1 segment gut microbial communities from Petit-Saut dam, French Guiana - Emb289 P1 | ecosystem: Host-associated > Arthropoda: Insects > Digestive system > Gut ... | reverse complement strand
TTTTGCTGTTGCTGAGCCCTATAGCGCAGCTAGCTCAGTTGCTATCAGTGAGCAAGCCTCTACAGAGGGCACAGAGCAGCCAGCATCAGTGGAAACAGCTGTTTATCAAGGAATTATGCCCCTTGCAGTAGCTACGGCAGACCTAACAAAAGTACTGCGCACGCCAGCAGATGAACCAATTCCTGATCTGACCTTTAGATTTTTAATCGAAAGATACAGCTTTGATGGAAATCACGCAAACTTTCACCTGCTTCCTCTAATTGGAAGCCTTACAGATGATCCACGGATCGGATATCTTGATCTAAACATTAACGCGACTAACAGTTCATCCACTAGTACAAACAATACCACTACGCTTACCCGTCAAGTAAACCTACTGGAAAACATTACCTTTCCTCAAAGTGGAACCTATATCTGGCTTGTATCAGAACTTCAGGAATCTTCAGGGGTAAACGCCGCCCCTAATCGCTCAAGTATGGACTATTCAGACGCCATCTATGAACTTCGTGTTGTTGTGGCTGGTGCTACAATAACGGTGAGCTTTGTAGCTCTTGAGCCAGACGGGGATCCATCAGCGGGTACCCCCATGTATACTTGGGGAAGAAACAGTACAGGCCAATTGGGAGTAACCGGTTCTCCAAATGTCCCTACGCGGGTAGGGCTTGCAGATAACTGGGTGCATGTGTCTTCGGCAGGAAATGGGTCTGCAGCAATTAACGCCAATGGTGAACTCTACGTTTGGGGAAATGCCAGAAATCATGCCTCTATGGGTCGTCCCGATCAAAGTGGCTCGGCTAACATCACGACTCCTGAAAGACTTCTTATGCCAGGCGAAGCCGCTGCCGTAGCAGCTGGTGGCAACTACCATAGATGGGTAACGGCAGATGTTGCTGGCACGACTGCAGGTACGCGCTTCTTCGTCATCAATGACCAGGGGCAATTATGGGCATGGGGGATGAATGCAGCTGGACAACTAGGGGACGGCTCTACGACTAATAGAAGGACTCCTTTTAGAGTACGCGTACCTGGTGAAGTGGCCAGTGGTGAAGACTATGTATGGCGTTCTGTGTCTACGGTATCCTTCACTCCCGGATCAAGTGCACGTAGATGTTTCACGATGGCTATCACAGAGGACGGTCGCCTCTATTCGTGGGGCAACAATGCTACTAGCCAACTGGGCAGGCCAACAGGTGCTGGCACTACCCTTCCAGGGCCAGTAAATACTGCCGCGTCTGTTGATGGAGCCCCCGGAACCAATAGGTGGGTTGTGGCAAGGGCAGCAGGGGATGCTACCGCTTTTGCAATAGGAGCCAACGGACAGCTTTACGCATGGGGTAATAATGCTTCAGACCAATTAGGAAGAGCTGGCGGTACTACGGCCACCCCGACAAGGGTTAGTGCAAGCAGTCCTGCAGCAAGCCCACCCGTGCCAGGTTGGGCAGATGTAATACAGCAGGTTAATTCTCCGCAGGTTACCGTTGGACTTACTACTGACGGAAGAATTTTCACTTGGTCTGGTGGAACAGGTGCTAATGTTTCAGGACTTGGACGTCCTGGCGGTGGATCAGGCTCAGCAACCAGAACTAACAGACCTGTTCAAGTGGGCACTGCCAATAACTGGATAGCTATTGGTGGGGGCAACCGACATTCTATCGCCATGAATTCAGAGGGAGGTCTGTATAGTTGGGGCGATAACGAATTCGGGCAGCTCGGACTGGGTGCAACGGGTAATTCGGGGGCAATGCCTGCCCCAAATGCAGCACCAAGGCGCGTGATGCAAACCTTTGGCCTCGCGGGCTTCTCCCAATCAGGCTCAGGTTATCACTCGATAGTGCTCATCCGCACAGATCCCATGGTCTTCACCAATGCATACACGGTAGCTGATGGCTCTGATCCAGCAACTGCTATGGCTGACATTACAAAAACACTGCGCATGCTTGAAGGAACTACGGGAATAAATAAAACCTTCGACTTTGAAATCAGACGCCACAGCATAGACGGGGACGAAACACGTGCAAGCGAGCTATCACAACTGGGGACTTCAGTAATTGACGGAATGGGGAGAGTGTCCATTAATGTCACGCATGAGAACTCCACCTACGCAACGGCAGATGGCATATCGACCCTTAGTAGAAGTATCGACATTTTAGACGGAATCCAGTTTGGCGAAGTGGGAGCCTATATCTGGCACGTGCGTGAAATAAATGGCTCTTCAGCTACAAGCACACCTTCGTACATGAGCTATTCGCGAGCACTCTATGAACTGCGCGTAACAGTAACGCAAGCAACCCCTACAAGCCCCTTTGTTGCCATCGTTACAGTAACAGCGATAGAGGACGGGGACAGTACAGATACACTACTCTTTACAAATACTTACAGGCGTACCAGCACTCTTGTTGCCTCAAAAACAGTGCAGGGGACCTTTGCTAACCGTCTGCAAGATTTCACCTTTGATATAGAACTTATACCTTCAGCACTTTGCCCAGGAGACACGCACTACATAGACGGTATTCCGCGCGTACCCTACTATCCTGTGCGTGTCTATGAGGGTGCTACCTTTATAAGAGAATATGTCATTGTTCCTATTGCGCATGAGGACAGACCACCCACCTGGTCCCTTAGCACGACCCTTAGGCATGGGCAGCGCTTAGATTTCGGGTCTATTCCTGTGGGAGTAGGCTTCAAGATTACTGAACAGGTTCCTGCAGGATTTGATGCGACACTCGAATTGCATGTAGGGGGATCAGCTATAACAGCACCTACTACGGACGCAGATAGAAGACTCAGTACAGAAAATCGCATCGTGGGCATAGGTAGAAACACTGCTACCTTTACTAACGCGCACCAATTTGTGCCCCCTACAGGGGTGGATGTTAACGATGGAAGCATGTGGATATTTGCAGCTGTTGGACTGACTTTGCTAGGCGTACTAAGAATTAGCTCCTTTGCTAGAATAGGAGGGTACCTAGGAAGGGAGCAGTAATTACTATGGACGTACTCAATAAATTGAAAAGTGTTGAAGCAGAATTAGCCAGTATTCTGGCAAAAAATAGTATCGCGATGCCAGAGATTGCCATCGTATTAGGTAGTGGTCTGGGAGACGTTGCTGACAATATTGCTGACCCTTTTGTCGTGTCGTATGGCGAACTTGCTGGTTTTCCTGTATCGACTGCTCCTGGCCATAAGGGGCGCTTTGTTATTGGCGCATTGAATGGTACGCCTGTCATTGTCATGCAAGGACGCGTTCATTATTATGAGGGCTATCCCATGACTGATGTCGTCTTGCCTGTACGGATGCTTGCACGTCTGGGTGTTAAGAATTTTGTACTGACTAATGCAGCTGGCGGTATGCAAGATGGCATGCGCGTGGGTGATCTGATGCTGATCACGGATCATATTTCAAGCTTTGTGCCTTCACCGCTGATTGGACCAAATATTGATGAGCTGGGCTTGCGTTTCCCTGATATGACGCACGTCTATGATCTACAGCTGCAAGACACTTTCCGTGCAGCAGCAAGCAAGCTAGATATCAACCTACTTGAAGGAGTGTATGCTCAGTTTACGGGGCCTCACTTCGAGACTCCAACAGAGATACAGCTATTCAAAGGTCTGGGCATTGATGTTGTTGGCATGAGTACCGTAGTTGAAGCGATCGCACTACGCCACATGGGCATCCGCGTTAGCGGGGTCAGCCTGGTTAGCAATATCGCAGCAGGCATGAGCGATGAACTGCTTTGCGGCGATGACGTAATTGATGCAGGAAATATAGCGGGTCCGCGCATGACGGCACTCCTGGCAGAAGCCATCAAGCACTTTTAAGCTTACTGGCACGTGTGCAAAGGGCAATTTCGTCAAAGAGGAATAGGAGTCCTTTTATGTCAGCTCAAACCATGAGGGCAGTCGTTTGTGATGGCAAGCGCGCCCTTTATACTGATGATCGCGCAAAGCCTAAGCTTGCAGCAGGAGAAGCGCTCATAAAGGTTAGTCTTGCTGCCCTGTGCAATACTGACCGTGAAATCATGGCAGGTTATTCGCCAGGCTTTAGCCATGTCATGGGGCATGAGTTCGTAGGTGTCGTAGAAGCAGTAGCTAGCGATGCAGACCCTACTCTTATGGGCAAACGTGTTGTAGGAGAGATTAATCTAAGTTGCTTTAGCCCAGATTGCCCTTATTGCTCGACGCGGCGTGCCTCGCAGTGCCCTAAGCGCCTTGTGGCAGGCATACATAACAGAGACGGCTGCTTTGCAGACTATATTACTTTGCCAACGCGTCTGCTTCACCTCGTTTCTGATACCCTGCCTGATGAAGCTGCTATCTTTGCCGAGCCCCTTGCAGCAGCCTTGCGCATTACTGAAGCTTCACATATTTCTCCTGACCAGCCAGTAGCACTGGTGGGGGACGGGCGCCTAGCCTATATGATTGGCCAGGTTATTGCTCTGACAGGTGCCCCACTAACAGTCTTTGGACTCTGTGAAGAAAAGCTTGTTCTATTCAAACCTTTTGCAGCAGACACGCATGTGCTCAAGCAGGCAAAACAGCCTGAAATCGCCATTAATGAAGCAAACCTACAGAGCTACGAGGTCGTCATAGATGCGACTGGACATCCTTCTGGACTTGCAACAGCGCTTGCATTAACCAGGTCAGGTGGCTTACTTGTCATGAAGTCAACCTATGCCTCAAAGGCAGAAATCAACATGAGCGAAGTTGTCGTGCGCGAAATCACCATTAGGGGAAGCCGCTGTGGACCTTTTGCTCCAGCACTGCGCTATCTTGATCGTGAACTTATCTGCCTGCCACCTATCGAGGTCTTTGACCCTCAGGATTTCGCGGCGGCCTTTGATTCAGCAGCATTCAAGGTAGCCCTCAAATTCTAAGACGCGGCAAAGAATAGTTTTACCACTCGTCAATCTGACAAATTATTTTCTTGACAACTAAATGGAAAAAGGAGTATTATTATCCCTATAATAATAATGATTATCATTATTGAACAATAATAAAGCTAAGTTAAACAGAAATATGGAGGGAAGCACTATGTCACTAATTGGAAAACAGGTAGGAGAGTTTCAAGCAACCGCATTTCAAGACGGAGAGTTTATTGACGTCTCTCATGAAAGCATTAGGGGAAAATGGTCAGTCTTTTTCTTTTATCCAGCAGACTTTACCTTTGTCTGCCCCACTGAACTGGGCGACCTCGCTGATAACTACGACGCCTTCAAAGAAATTGGTTGTGAAATCTATTCTGTCTCTACTGACACTCACTTTACTCATAAGGCATGGCACGACACCTCAGATACAGTCAAGAGGATCAAATTCCCTATGCTTGCTGACCCTACCCATGTAATCTCAAAGGACTTCGACGTTCTTATTCCTGGGGAAGGTCTCACCTTTAGAGGATCCTTCATTGTAAACCCAGCAGGTGAAATTGTTTCCTATGAGGTTAGTGACAACAGCATTGGCAGAAATAGTGAAGAACTCTTAAGAAAAGTACAGGCGGCGCAATTTGTTGCAGAGCACGGCGATCAAGTCTGTCCTGCAAGATGGCGTCCCGGTAAAGAAACTTTGACACCAAGCCTTGACTTAGTAGGCAAGCTATAAATAGTCCCCCTAATGGACCTCTGTAGAGTAATCTGCATAAGTCCATTTCCCAGCAGCGCTGGATCCACTGAGTCCAGCGCTGCAGCTCTTATAGTCCGGAAATTACGACTTGCGCCAATGACCTTTTCGATTTTTCAAAATTTTCAGCCAAACATAGTATTATTGGTGTAGCGCATTAATGTAAGACAAACAAAGGATAAGAGGCATCTGTGACCACCAGAAAATATAGCAAAAAGCGCGAAGCAGTTCTCGAGAAGCTGCAGTCCACCACCAGTCATCCTTCGGCAGAGTGGATCTATCATGAATTGAAAAGTGACTATCCAGAAATAAGCCTCGCAACGGTGTATCGCAATCTAAACATGTTCCGTGAAGACGGTGAAATTATCAGTTTGGGAGCAGTAAAGGGACAGGAACGCTTTGATGCCCGCACTACACAGCATGATCATTTCATTTGTGAATCCTGTGGTGCTGTTCTTGATATTTTGCCAGATCCCAACAGTGCCGACAGTGAGAATCTCCAGGTAAAGTATAGTCAGATCGCACCAGATCTGGATGTCATCATTTCAAAGCACCACGTGGCGTACTATGGAGAATGCAAAGGTTGCAATGAGAAAAAATAACAGCCTTGCATTGATTGTACTTGCAGGAATCCTTTGCACCGTTATGTTTGCTGGCCTTGCGGCCTGTTCAAACGAAGATGGTGAAGTGGGCAACATTATTGATCGCGCCCTTTGGGATAGGGGCGGATATCCTAGCCAACAGGAAATCCTTGACCACCTTCAGGAAAAATATGACGAAGAATTTGCCTTGATAAGCCTTAATCCGGGTGCGCGCTTCTTTCAAGGCGTGGCTCATCCGGTCAGAGCACAAGACTTGATTTTCTCGCTTGAAATGCATGATAGTGAGGGTAATCCGATGCCCCTTGAAGAGGTACGTGATGACTATCAAGCACGCCTTGCAGAACGCTTTATCCGTGAGGCGATCCATCCAATTTTTATCGACCAATTTGGTTTAGCTGAAGTCGCTAATCTTAGAGTAGAGATTGCACTTTTTGATCGAAGTGAAAGGGGGACACTGCCTGCACACTTTGAATGGACTCCTGCAGATGGACTCGCGGCACTTGTAGAAAATGAAGATGTTACAACACGCATGACTATTAACCTGATGCTTGAAACAGTGGTAAGCCTTGATGCATTTAATGCTGCAGATTTCGAGCAGCTCGTCGAAAGAATGGTAGCAGATGGCGCCATTCCCCTTAGCGGAGAGATGAACATTCGGGCAGCCGACGAAGCCTCAAATGACCCCGCTACTTCCTTTGCGTGGACAGTAATACATGACAGAATAGTTGCCTTCGAAATGGATCCTGAAACGGATTAGTCGGCAGGCTAGTAGGCGCTATTGCCTTCTTCACCCTTTACAATAGCGACTCCAGAAGAGGCTCCCAGCCTTGTGGCCCCTGCTTCAATCATAGCCACAGCTGTTGCACGGTCGCGAATCCCACCTGATGCTTTGACTCCCATGGAATCGCCTGTTGGTGCTGCTCCGCGCTTGTGCCTGTGCATTAGCGCTACGACATGAACGCTTGCTCCCGTGTTTCCGTCTTTCGTGAGGCCTGCTGGCAGCATGCCTGTCGAAGTTTTCACATAGTCTGCGCCAAATTCCCAGCACAGTTCGCAAGCATGTACAATTTCCTCATCACTGAGCAGAGCAGTCTCCAGTATTACCTTAAGGATTGCGCCCTCTGCGTGGGCTGCATCAGCAAGAGGTTCAATATCTTGCTGCAAAGCATCTGTGTCACCTGCCTGTAGTGCTGCGACATTTATGACCATATCTAATTCTTGCGCACCATTAACGAGGGCAAGTTTTGCTTCTGCAAGCTTTATGCTAGGCGCGTGCGCGCCTGTGGGAAAGCCGATCACTGTACAGACTTTAACCTTGCTGCCTTGCAGTAAATCAGCTGCAAGTTTCACCCAGAGAGGGCTAATGCAGACAGCCGTAAAGCCATACTCTAGGGCTTCTGCACACAAAAGGCGAATACTGGCCTCGTCAGCATTGGGATTCAAGTTAGTGTGATCGATATATTTTGCCAAGTTCATAGTTATACTTTCTTTTATTACGTCTTAGGCGTGTTCAGTTATCTTTTACTCTTGTCATATTGTTCACCCAAAGCTCTCGGAGCCTTGTTGCTTTTTCCAAAAAACGCTAGCAACAATAAGGTAACCACAAAGGGGGCTGCTAGTGCCAAATCTAGGACAGCTGCACTCGCATCAAAGACGGGCAGTAGCTGGAAGGCTGCACTGCGGGTCAGTCCAAATATTAGGCAGGCGGCAAAGGTGGGCACAATCTTCCAGTTGCCAAAAATCAAAGCAGCGATGGCGATAAAGCCAAAGCCCATGTAGATGGCAGGAGAAAAGTCTGTAGAGATTGAATAGGCAAAACTCATACCGCCGATGCCTGCAAGTACTCCAGAGATCACTACAGCACTAAAGCGAACACGCCCCACATTGACACCTGCTGCGTCCAAAGCCTGGGGATTGTCGCCTGCTGCACGTACTCTCAGGCCAAATTTTGTCTTATACAGCAAGTACCAAAAGAAAGTTGCGACTATCAAAATGATGAACATAAAGGGATATACGCGGGTAAAAGCCGCACCCAGAATAGGAATGTCCATAAGGAAGGGAATGTCCCAGCGGGGCAGGGTTTGCAAAGTGAAACGCTCTGAGGCCTGACCAAAGAACTGGGCATTAATAGTCGAGGTAAAAAAGCCTGTTAGGGCCACTGACAAAATGTTGATTACCACACCGCTGATGACCTGGTTGGCCATAAACTTAATACACAGCACAGCATGGATTACAGCAAAGAGTCCGCCACCGATGGCAGCAAAAAGGAAGCTTAGGTACATGGGCCAGTCAGATTGCGCCGCAAAAAGTCCTGCAGTTGTGGCAACAAACAGCGCGCCTGCAAAAGCCCCAAAGCCCAACAGTCCTTCTAGCGCAAGGTTAACGATACCACTGCGTTCTGCATAGATGCCACCGATGGCAATGATCAGCAAGGGTAGAGCAAAGCTAAGACCGTCGATGAGGATGGCAGCATAATTCACTTCAAGAATACTCATGCGCCATCACCTCCTTTCACAGCCTTGCTTTGAGCTGCGTCGTGCGCTGCTGCAGGGTCTGCTGCTAGGCAGTCGCCTCCGCCCTTACTATTGCTATTGTTGTTAGCACTGTTGTCGTCAGCATAGCTACGCTTTTTGTTGTCAAACCAGGCGCGTAAGTACCCTCCGCAGGCAGTAAATAGCAAGATCATACCGGTTATTAGGGCAGATATTTCATGGCGCACGCCAACGATAGAACTCATATAGGCCGCCCCACTGGACAGGGTAGCAATCAAGCCAGCCGCCAATACAGCACCTAGCGGATGAACATTACCTAAAAAGGCCACTGCTATCGCATCAAAGCCTGCACTGGGCAAGACACCGGGTGCGATCGAGGGAACACTTGCTAGGTAATGCGTAACCCCAGCAAGGCCACCCATGGCTCCTGATATTGCCATTGCGGCAATGACGGTGCGTCCAATTTTGATTCCAGCATACTGCGCAGCCTTAGGACTTTTGCCCACAGCGGTCATCTCGAATCCTTGTTTTGTCTTAGTGAGGAAAAACCACAGCGCAAGCGCACAAACAACTGCCAGAAAAAATCCAATGGGCAAACGTGCGCTGGCTTCACCTATCTGGACGGGCTCTGTCAAAAGACGCGCGTCAGTGCTGGCAATACGTGCATTACGCGTAACTTCATCAATGTGATTTGACTTAACGAAAAAGCTCACTACCAGCACAAAGATATTGTTAAGCATAATTGAAGAAACGACTTCATGAATGTTAAAGCGATACTTCAAAAAGCCAATCAAGGCCCCTGCAAGGGCACCTACTGCTATTCCGACTAAGAAAACAAGGGGGCGTGCAATCCAGGCAGTCATGTCGCTGTAACCAATGAATACTGTGGCGATAAAGCCAGCTAAAACCATCTGCCCAGCGATACCAATGTTGAAAAGTCCACAGCGCATCGCTACTACAAAGCCCAGGGCACCAAAAAGAAGGGGCGTCATCGTAGTGGCTAGTCCAACAAGATCAGTGAACTGAGACTGTCCACCGCCGTAGTTCGCTTTTGGCAGCCACCCGGCTCCTGCCAGTAGGCTGTGAAATACTTCAAGGGGATTATTGCCAAAGGCTAGGACTACAACAGAAATTGTTGCCAGAGACAGGAAAATCGCAAGTAGGGGAATGGTCAAAGATTGCCTGCGCCCACCGCTTAGCCCACGTACGACCATCCGTGTCGCGTTGTCGAGTGCTTTATTCAGGCTGTGCAGTGCACGCCTGCTTTCATCGACAGTGTTACGCGGGGGCTGGACCTGCCTGCTACTATCTTTAGTCATTGCTTGCCACCCCCATCATATATTCGCCTACCTTACTCATGCTCAGGTCTGCTGCAGGCGCAACAGTAAGCATTTGTCCTGCGTACATGACACCAATAGTGTCAGCTAAATCCATAACTTCATCTAGTTCAAGCGATATCAACAAGATCGCCTTTCCTTTATCGCGTTCATCAAGGATGCGCTCACGGATTGCCATGATTGCCCCGACGTCAAGACCGCGTGTAGGCTGTACAAATATCAGCAGGTCTGCATCCTGTTCGATTTCTCTACCCACAATGGCTTTCTGTTGGTTTCCACCACTCATTTCTCGTGTCGTGGTCTTGGTTCCGCGCGCGCAACGTATGTCAAAGTTTTCGATTAACTTTTCTGCATGCCTACTAAAAGCGCTCGGGTCAAGTAGTGAAGTTTTGCAATAAGGCGCGCGGTAATAAGACTTCAGGGCAAGATTTTGATCTAAGGGGAAGTCCAGCACCAGACCAACAGATTGACGATCTTCAGGGATGTAGGCAATACCTGCTTCACTACGCTTGCGCACAGACAGCTTTGCCAGGTCATGTCCGCAAAGCTCTACTGTGCCGCCCTTTGCTTTCACCAGTCCTGCAATGGCATCGGCCAATTCTGTCTGTCCACTGCCTGATACTCCTGCAACAGCAAAGATCTCTCCGCGGCGGACTTCAAAGCTCACGTCGTTTACCTTAGGAAAGCCGTTACTGTCTTCGACGCGTAGATTCTGTACTCCAAGGACAGTCTCACCCATCTGTTCTGTAGGTCTTTTCGAGCCAAATTCAATGTCATAGCCAACCATTTTTGCGGCAAGTTCAGCGGGGCTCGTGTCTTTGGTTGCACTGACATCAACTAGCTTGCCGCGCACTAAGATTGCGCAGCGGTCACAGACTTCCATGACTTCGTCCAGTTTGTGTGTAATGAAGATGACTGTCTTGCCCTGATCGCGTAGATTTTTGATTACCTGAAGTAGGCTTTCAATTTCTTGTGGCGTGAGCATGGCTGTGGGTTCGTCAAAAATAAGCAGCTCTGCATCGCGGTAAAGCATTTTTAAGATCTCTACGCGTTGCTGGGTTGAAACACCTAGGTCACTAATGACAGCACGGGGATCAATCTCTAGACCAAATTCTTTTGACAGTTTCTCAATGCGCTTTTCGGCACTTTTGATATCGATGTAGGGAAAGATTCCCAGAGCACGCTTTTTGGGCTCGTCACCCAGAATGATGTTTTGTGCGACTGTGTAGTTGCTAATCAGCTTGAAGTGCTGATGAACCATTCCAATATCTAATGCGACAGCTTCGTTAGGGGAATTAATCTGGACTTCTTTACCGCGCATGAAAATCTGACCTTCGTCGGGCTGGTATAAACCAAAGATCATGCTTGCAAGTGTAGATTTCCCCGCACCATTTTCGCCGAGCAGGGCATAAATTTCACCCTTTTTGATGTCGAGGCTGATGTCATCACAGGCAACAATGCCTGGGAATCGTTTTGTGACACCTTTTACTTCCAAAAAAATTTCTTGTTCTGGCACAAGCGTATTCCCCTCTTCGCTCGCTACTTCTATCCTGGGATCTACGATTGCCTTTGTGCGTGCTTTCGGCAGCATAGATCAGTGACGCAAATCAATAAGTAAAGGCGGCATCCCCAAGATAAGGAATACCGCCTTGTATTCTAACATTGTAACCCTTGTCTAAAGTCGCTTAAAGCTACTTTAAGATCTGATTTTTACTCTAGCCTATACAGCCTTAGCTTATAGTCCAGGGAAATCGTCTGAACCAAAGTCAGAAAATGCTCCGGCAGGAACAATGGTACCGGCCTTGATGGCTGCGAAAGCTTCGCTCATAGCATCAATGGTATCTGCGTCAAGTTGCTGCTGACCCTCTGCGTAAACAAAGCCCGTTGAATCAGTGTCAGCTTGCAAGGTGTAGTTTCCGCCCACAAAAGTACCAGCTGCGATGGCTTCTAGTTGGCGCTGAACATTTAGGTCCATAACCTTAAGTACGCTTGTTAGGACAATGTTGCGGTCGCCGTCTTCACCTAGGTGCCACTGGTTAACGTCACAGCCGATAACTAGAACGTCATCTGCTTCTTTT
>Ga0123355_10015093_pt1 | contig 12123 bp, 9 predicted proteins | sample TergutEmb28metaG_3_FD_89872 | JGI IMG/M metagenome (GOLD analysis project Ga0123355, IMG submission 89872) | Embiratermes neotenicus P1 segment gut microbial communities from Petit-Saut dam, French Guiana - Emb289 P1 | ecosystem: Host-associated > Arthropoda: Insects > Digestive system > Gut ... | reverse complement strand
TTACTTCAAATTGTTCACGTGTTATGTCACTTGGATATGGCTTTCTCATATCTCCATCACCTTTTTTGACAGGATTATACAATATTTTTATTCCATTGTGAAGACTCGGAACAGGCTCTAAGTGATGGTAATGGGTTGGAGAATACTCCATTTTAGTTGTGGCTTCAGCTTGAATTGATGTTAGCCGTCTAGCCAACAGGCTTACTCTATAATAACTAGAGAGAGATTCTCTACCACGAAGACGTAGATAGCCTTTGCGTGTTTTCAAATCTGCCCAATCGGGGGTAATTTCGTTTCTAGGAGTACACCAATATAAAGGCAAATTTTCAGTATCAAAATCGCAAACAGGGTTTTCCGGTGGAAATGGATGGGCTGGCAAGTTAGGTGCAGGAACTTCTAGTTTGGCCAGATTTGACTCATCTGCCATGCGAATCCAGCCATCATCTGTCCACATCATTTTTTGAATCGAAGTTTCACGACCTAAAACGCACCGTAACTGAGGCATTACCGGCCGACCACATAGATGTGCCATATACCATTCACCATTGGGGGTAGATACTAATGAACCATGCCCCGATTTTTGTATACTCGAATTTGGGTTGTATTGCTCAGGCATCATAAATGACGTTTTTTCAGTGGCTACAAAATTTTCAGGTTGGCTGGTTAGTATTACGCCATAAGGACAAGCTTCATAAGAGCCTGTTATTTTATCTGAACGGGCTACCGTAACGGCATGACCATAACCTGTTCCACCTTCTGCGGCTACTAAATAATAGAATCCGTCTTTTTTGTATATGTGCGCGCCTTCTACAAATCGGCGTTCGGTAATGCCGCGGCTTATTACAACTGGCTCTCCTAATAAGGATTTTGTTTCCCAATCATATTGCTGAACCACTATGGCGCGCTTGTCGATATTATCTGGTCTGAAATCTCTGTCTTTATTTACAATCCAAAAACTACCGTCATCATCTATGAATAAAGACGGGTCAAATCCGCTCGAATTCAAATAAATTGGGTCGCTCCAAGCTGTTTCACCACCCAAAATATCATCAGTCCAAATTAGGAAGTTATCTACATCAAAAAAATATTTGTTTTGACTGTGTACGTTAGAATACACTAGGTAAAAGCGTCCTGATTTTTCATCATAATTTAATGCAGGTGCCCATACTCCACGAGATGGACGTTCACCAGTCATATCAATTTGACGCTTTCCCTTTAGTAAATTATCTACATGTTGCCAATGAACAAGGTCTCTTGAATGATACAAGGGAATCCCTGGCATCCACTCAAATGTGGATGTAACCAAATAAAAATCATCCCCAGCACGTACTATGGATGGGTCAGGATGAAAACCCGGTAAAATTGGATTTTTAATCATTGTTAGCCTCCTTATTATTTGTAAACTCATAAATTCCTTCATGAACACAACGCCCCAAATGCTCTACGAAAGAACCATAAAGCCTTGGGTCTAATTTGTCAATTGCAAATGCTTTGTGGACTGTCGTTTTTGCTTTCATCTAAATTAATACGTGTCGTTACTACTCAACTATGATAGTCCATTTGCCTGTGAGAAGCGATAGCGGTTAAAAAATTCGTTTTTGGAGCATTTTTTATTTTCTCTCGATCGTGGATGGACAGCATTCCCAAAATAATGTATACTCAAATGTGTGTGTCCAGTTTTGATTTTTCGGACTAGTGCGATGCCGTTTGTGAATATGGAAATTTATGCGAATGGATAATGTTGGTTGGGACAAAGCTGAACAAAATCGTGTGCTTTTGTGTTCAAACCTGTCTATAAGGGGGAAGTCAAATGGTTCTTGGTATTTATGGTAGCGGTGGCCTTGGGAGAGAGGTATTAGAACTCGCTCGTTGTATACAAGCTGTGTCAGATAGATGGGAAAAGATTGTTTTTATTGATGATTTCGCCAAAGCCACAATAACGAACGGTGCAGATGTACTCTCATTTTCGGAATTCCAAGGAACATACTCTGCTGATGCGGCTGAAATATCCATAGCGATTGGAGAACCCATTTATCGGAAATCGCTAAGCTATAAGTCGATTGACGCAGGATACTCGTTGGCTGTCCTCGTTCACCCAACGATTATAATCCCTGAATCCACAGAAATAAATCCCGGCGTTACTGTATGTGCTAATTCCTTTGTTTCGCCTAACGCAGTATTAGAGATAAACTCATATGTTCAACCACATGTGCAAATATCCCACGATTGTGTTTTGGGGAAGCATTCCGTTGTTTCTCCCTCTGCAAGTATAGCAGGCAATGTAATCATTGGTGAATGTAGTTATATTGGATTAGGTGCAATTATTAAAGAACAACTGAAGATTGGTTCTTGGGTAATTATTGGCATGGGGTCTGTAGTTTTTAATGATATTTGCAATGAAGCTGTTGCTATCGGAAACCCTGCAAGAGTAATAAAACGCAATACTGAAAGAAGAGTGTTCAAATAAGTGCAAGAGGTGGATTGCCATAATGGGAATATTAGATTATCCCTTTGATGCGGCACAGATACTTGCAAAACGCAAAAGCATCAACCGCGAATTGAAAAACAGCGACAAAACGTGGATAGATATACGCATAGCTATTTTAGGTGGTTCAACAACACACGATATCAAAGAAATATTAAGCCTGTTTTTGTTGAACAACGGCATCCGTGCTGAATTTTATGAAAGCGAATACGGACGGTATTGGCAAGATTCAATGTTTTCAAATGCTGAATTGGAAGAATTCAAAGCGGATGTCATTTATGTACATACGTCATATCGTAATGTTGAGAAGTTTCCCGAACTGTCAGATAACGCAGAAGCAGTCGTAGCGTTACTCGAAGCGGAATATATCAGATTTGCAGAGATGTGGGAGCGGTTACGAGATGTTTACAGTTGCCCGATTATCCAGAATAACTTTGAGTATCCTTATTGGCGTTTGATGGGAAACAGGGAATCCAGCGATATTCACGGGCGTGTGAATTTCATCACTCGTTTGAATCTAAAATTTGCCGAATACGCTCAAACGCACGACAACTTTTATCTGAATGATATAAATTGGCTGTCCGCTGATTATGGGTTGGAAAAATGGAGCGACCCATTTTATTGGCATATGTATAAATACTCTCTCGCCATTCCTGCTATCCCTCGTCTCGCACATAGTGTTGCGAACATTATAAAGTCGATGTATGGCAAAAACAAGAAAGCATTTGCCCTCGACCTTGATAATACATTATGGGGAGGTGTCGTTGGTGATGATGGCGCAGATAATTTGCAAATTGGACACGAAACATCCGTTGGGCAAGTATACAGCGAATTTCAAGATTATATTAAGACACATAAACAGCTCGGAGTAATATTAAATGTCATAAGTAAAAACGAAATGGAAAACGCTCTCGCTGGATTGTCTCACCCTGACGGCATACTTAATCCCGATGCTTTTATCATGATAAAGGCAAATTGGGAGTCCAAATCGCAAAATTTAATTAATATGTCCAATGAGTTAGTGTTATTGCCAGAAAGTTTTGTTTTTGTGGATGACAATCCTGCTGAGAGAGAGATTGTAAAAAAGCAAGTAACGAATGCTTGTGTTCCGTTTTTGGATAAGCCGGAGCATTTTATTGGTACTCTTGACCGCAATGGTTTTTTTGAAGTAACTACACTAACGGTTGACGATATTAAGCGCGGTAATATGTATAAAGATAATATTGAAAGAAATAAATTACAAACAACATTTTCTGATTATGGTGAATACTTGCAGTCGCTTGAAATGGTTGCTGAAATCGAATCTTTTGTGCCGCTATATTTTTCGCGTATAACACAGCTGACAAACAAAACCAATCAGTTTAATTTGACAACGAAGCGTTATACTCAAGAGGAAATTGAATCCGCATCTAATGACCCGAATAAAATTACTATTTATGGCAAGTTGGCAGATAGATTCGGAGATAATGGTATTGTAACAATTGCCATTGGAGAACTTGACGGAGAAGTTTGCCATATTGTTCTATGGTTGATGAGTTGCCGTGTAATTAAGCGAGATATGGAGTTTGCTGTCATGGATGAACTCGTGCGCCGATGTAAACGTTGCGGTGTAAAAAAAATCACAGGGTATTACTACCCTACACCGAAAAACGGCATGGTGCAGGACTTTTTTCACCACCAAAGGTTTACCTTGGAACACGAAGATGAGCAAGGCAACAAAGCGTATTCTCTTGACATAAGTGAGGATTGGCAAGAGAGAAACAAGTACATCAAGGTAGTGAAGGAGGAAGCAACATGACCAGAGAGGGCATTTATGAACGATTAACTACAGTATTTCGAGAGATTTTTGATGATGAAAATATCATTGTTTCTGATATAACTGCGGCTTCAGACATTGATGGATGGGATAGTCTCGCTCATCTTAACCTTATCATTGCAATTGAAACCGCATTCAGAATAAAATTTTCTGTGAGTGATGTAATGTCTATGCATCATGTCGGTGATATAGTCACGTTGCTTCAAGCCAAAGGAAAGTAACTTCATGAATTGACAAGGGTGGTGTGATAATGCGGATTCTCCATGTTTTTTGCCAGAATCACAATATTGGTGATTATCTTCTAGCTTATGGTGTCCGAAAACTCTTACGGACTTATTTGGATGTTGAATTGATTGCCTCTGCAAATCTGCAGGGTCAAGTATTTGACGAATATTACATCGACGAAGTCGTGAATAAAAAATATGATCTACTGGTCATCGGTGGAGGCGGCATTCTTCATGGCGCACACTGGCCTAATGGCTGGTTTTGGCTAATCGAAAAAAGCCTTATATCTCGGATAAAAATTCCTTTCATTATTTTCGGAGTTGGATATAACTATTTTCCCGGAGAGGATGGCATTCCCGAAAGAGGGATAGTTCATCTTCGTGAAACTTTTGAAAAAGCGTTGCATTTTACTGTGCGGAATGACGGAAGTAAGAAATGTTTGACACGCGATACAGGAATTATAGCGCAAGAAATTCCCGATCCGGGGTTTTTTATGGGAAGTCCAAGTGAATCTAAAGGTTATGTTGTAATCCAACCTGCTATGGATAAAAGTAAAATGCGTTTTTCTAATCGCCCACAAGAAGATGTACTATGCGATATACGTAATGTGGCCATCAATTTATCAGAACACCGTAAAGTTATATTGGCTTCTCATGTCTATGATGATATTGAGGCTTGTCGTTATATTTTTGATGAAAGCAAAAACATGGAAATTGTGGATTTTGGAAAATATGCCTTCGATAAATCTCATGAATATATTGATTTATATAAACACGCAGAATTTGTGCTGTCGATGAGGGGACATGGGCTTATTGTTCCAATGGGTATGAATGTTCCTGTCATTTCATTGGGTACACACAGGAAAAATATTGATCTAATGCACAACCTTGAATTAAGTGATTTCATAGCAGATGTAAATAAAACAACTTTTTCGGCAGACATATGTTCTGTAATACAGAACATTGAAACAAATCGCACTAAAATCAAAGAAAAATATAACACTTTCAATTTGGGTTTTGATGAATCAATAAGAAAAGATTTTGATGAAATCAAAATGAAATTATCCCATATGTAGCCAGTCAATAAGCGGAAGGCGTTGATTGAAATTTGAACGAACCTAAAATGCATGCAACAGTGACAAGACCATCATTACCGCCACTTTCTGAATTTGTTCCTTATTTAGAAAACATTTGGGAAAGCAAAATCTTAACAAACAATGGTACTTTTCACCGTGAATTTGAGAGGGACTTATGCCGTTATCTTAAAATTAATCATTTGTCGGTTTTTACAAATGGTACATTGCCACTTACAACTGCGTTGCAATCATTAAGGATTACGGGAGAAGTCGTAACAACACCTTATTCTTTTGCGGCTACCGCACATTCAATATACTGGATTGGTGCAACACCTGTTTTTGTAGATGTAGATGGTTTTGGGAATATTGCTCCAGATAAAATCGAAGAGGCAATTACTCCTAAAACTACAGCAATTATGCCTGTTCATTGTTATGGGAATCCATGTGATACCAATGGAATTCAACAGATAGCAGATAAATATGCTCTCAAAGTGATATATGATGCGGCACATTGTTTCGGTGTTGAAGTAGATGGCAAAAGCGTTTTAGAATTTGGTGATATGGCTACCTTGAGTTTTCATGCAACAAAGACGTTCAACACACTGGAAGGTGGGGCATTAATTTGCAGAGATGAGCCAACAAAAGCAATAATTGATTATCTCAAAAACTTCGGGTTTGCCGGAGAAACAGAAATTGTTATGCCGGGTATCAACGGGAAAATGGATGAAATTCGTGCGGCTTTTGGTCTCTTATTGCTAAAATACATTGATGATGAGATTGCAAAGAGAAAGGAAATTGTTGAAACATACAGAAGTTTGCTTGCTGACACTGAAGGGATATCTTTTTTTACGGATATTGAAGGTGTTAGGCATAATTACGGCTATTTCCCGATATTTGTATACGAAAAAGATTATGGTATTTCAAGAGATGCACTTTACGAAAATCTAAAAACAAACGGCTTTTATTCTCGCAGGTATTTTTATCCGCTTATTAGCGATTTTCTCCCATATAAAGGATTGGCAAGTAGCCGAAAAGAAAACCTGCCCAACGCTGTAAATTTGGCAAACAAAGTTATTTGTTTGCCAATATACGCAGACTTGCACTGTGATAACGTTCAGCAGATAGTTGATATCATTAAACAGAGATAGCTTTTGAAGGGTGGAAATATGTTAGTACATGACCAGCTAAGTGATTTAAGGAATTGTGCAGTAAGTACAATGCAACTCCGAATAACATATAAGTGTAACGGAAACTGCTCGTTTTGTGAGCAACCATCATGGTCTAAAGAAAAACGCACTCAAGATATGAGTAAAGATTTATTGTACAAGTATCTTGCACCGCTATATTCAAATATATGCTATTTGTCACTATTGGGAGGGGAGCCAACAGTATCAAAAGAGACTCTGCCTTACTGTAAATTTATCTCGGAAACATATCCTCACATAACGCTTGGAATGTATACCAACGGAATTGCTTTCAATCAAGAGTGGGCAGAGTTTGCCGCTGACAACCTTATGCGCGTAAGAATATCCCTCAATGCCGCATCGCCAGAAACTTATCATAATGGCGTTTGGCGAGACCATTCAAATGTTTTCGAGCGCGTAGATGCTAACATAAAAAGATATGTTTCCATTCTGAAGTTAAGAGGCCTTGAATGCTTTTCTCCGGGAATTTCAATGGTTGTTACTGAGCAAACAGCTTGCGATGTTTACGACTTTGTAAAATATGCACTTGTAAATGACTTAAGTGCATGTACTTTCCATTTTGATGCATCAGGAAGGGACAACACAACGCGGACTAAAAATGCCGCAATTTTAGAATTGATGAAGCTTGAACGTGTGCTTGCTGGTAAATTTTTTCTTCTTTTTCGGATGTATATTCACACATCGGTTCAAGAAGTAATGCAACAACTTGTGGAAAAAATTCCGCTTGAGGCGTTAAATGAGGAGTATTCAGACATTTTGACTTTAGCCACACATCGTTCTATGCAGAATGAATTTTTAGACCGACAGAAAATAAGGCGAACCAAAGGAAAGCGAGAATTAACTTTTGATGAGGATTGGACACCCTTTTTCAGATATACCGAATGTACCGGAAAAAAGACATGTGGGTCAGCATTTAGCAACTTGGAAATATACCCAGATGGCAGATATGATATTTGTTGTTTTATCAACCCTCGTTTCAAGCTTGATTTTGAAAAAGAAGTGGATTGGAAAGGTGAGTATAATCGCATAGAATTAGAAGCTTATCGTAAAAACATGCTTTCCGGTCAATATGATTACTGCTTGCCAAGTTGCCCCGTGAATTTGTCTTGTGTAGAGCCGAATATCTCGCATAAATATGGCTTTTACAGGGCTAATGGTGATTTGTAAAGGGAGAAATTTTATGTCGACTATAAGCAATGAATTTTATGCCTTAAAAAATAAAAAAACGATGCATATTTCTGCGTTCTGCAAGGTTAAAGATGATGCCGACATAATCGAATCCTATTGTCGTTATCACCTAAGCTTTATGGATTCAATTGTTGTTTGGGATGACTGTAGTTCCGATTCAACTCCGGAAATCGTTAAATGTTTGGCAACAGAAGGTTTGGCTGTCGAATTAATAGAAATACCCAAGGATGCACCCCACTTACGGGATTATGATTTGAATGCTTTGCATGACTACGCCCTGCATGTTTTTAATAAATATAATGCTGATTTGGTTGTACCTTTGGATGTTGACGAATTCTTATTTTGCGAAGATGGTTCTAACCCAAGAGAAGCATTGGAACGGCTTGATAATGCCGCAGAACACAGACTTTTTTGGCGTACAAGCGTGTACAACCGAGACCCTGATGATGGAAACATTTTTCTGCCAGATTATTTTGATGAGTACAGAGATCCTGATGTTGAGCGATTCTCGAAGACATTGCTAAGTAGGTATATTGTAGAAAACTGTGGTGGCACGTTAGCAGCAGGAAAACATGGCCTTCTGTTTCCGAATGATGAAATCCGCAAGTCAGTGCATGTAATCAATAACGATTTAATTCGCATAGCGCATTTCCCTATCCGCAGTACAAATCACGCAATGGTTAAAACAATTTGTGTGCAATTAAAGACATCTACTTTTTTGAATGCCAAGCCTTTCCAATACAAGCCAATCTACGAAGATATAAAGTCAAAAGGAAAGCCTACTCCAGAACAAGTTCGCCAGTTTTCCCTTGAATATGCGTCAAAGCCCAATCGACTGACTCAACCAGTGAATACCATTAAGCAGTTTCGCGGAGCTTTGAAAGCTGATTTTTTAACAGAAGATATCCGTTTGATTTACACAAACTATCGACACAGCAATTACCTTGATCAGATATTATCATTTTTTGAATTGCTTTTAGAAAAAATGAAAATGGATATAAATACAACTAATGCCGACCTCGCAGAGGCGAAATCGGCATTAGGAACAGCATCTCAAATATCTGAGGAAATAGAAGCAGTGAAACTTTCCAACCTGCAACTCGAAAAAATAGTTCAACAAAAAGAAAGTGAATTGCAACAATCCAAGAAATACACCAATCAACTGCTCAATTCTACATGTTGGAGGATAACAAAGCCCATGCGCGTGATTATGAATTTATTCAGAAATTAGGAAGTTTTGATTATGTTCCAAGGCATTCTGTATTTGACATAGAATGTCTTTTTTTGCTTATGCGTGTACCGTAAAATCGCCGTAACTTGCCTTAGTTCATTGTGCCTACCATGTCAATCAAAAGTTCTCCAATTGTTAAAATATCATTGTCTGCATTACATGAGGTTCTACTCAAACTTAAATTTTATAGGCAAAATTATGAAATCCTGCTAATAAATTGTACTTTTCATTTGTATTTGGCATAATTAAAACAGCCTTAGTATTGAAGGGCACCTCAGCTTCAATAGTGACTGAACCATCTTTGTTGTAATGCCATCCGCATCTTACAAGCCCCATGGTGGTATTAACCTCAGCTTTGGCGAATTCGAGACGTGAATTAGGTTCTGGCTTAAACAAAATCTCCTTAAAGCCGGGTGCTGATTCCACAGGGTTTATACCGCACATATTTCGGTACATCCATTCTGCAATTGAGCCATATGCGTAATGGTTTAATGAATTCATAGTCGTATCAGACAACTCGCCGTTAGGAAGTACGCTATTCCAGCGTTCCCATATTGTAGTTGCACCCATTGTCACAGGATAGAGCCAACTGGGGTAATCGTCATTGAAGAATAGCTGATATGCACTATTTGATGCTCCATTATCAGAAAGAGAACGGCAAAGATATGGTGTACCAATAAACCCTGTTAGGAGGTGCATATTATTTTCTTCAAGAAGTGCGTTCAAATCTTGTAATATTTTATCTCTATTTTCCGCTAAATCAAAATGCAAAGCTACTACATGAGCAGTTTGGGATTGAATATTACAGCTACCATCATCTTCAAAATATTTTTGCCTAATTGCGGCTTTAACAGAATCCGATAATACCGAATATTTTTTTGCGTCATTATCAAACCCAAGCACTTTAGCGGTTTTTGATACCAATTGCGCAGACAGCTTATAGTAAGCCGAAGCTAAATAACCCGTGTCTGTGCCTCCAAGACGGCTTGCAGGGTCTTTAGGGTTTGCAACAGCCGCTCCGTCTAATGCCAACCAGTCACCAAATTGGAAACCTTCTGTCCATAGATACCCTGTGCCATCCTTTTCGCAAGTTCTGCTAACCCAGTCAACCCAATCCTTCATGCTATTGTATTGCTTTTTAAGTATGGAAATATCCCCGGTATGCAAATAAACTTCCCAAGGTACCACAGTAGCGCAATCGCTCCATGCACAACCCCCGCCAGTCCAGCCTGTTTCTTTTGGTCTATCTTTTACAAATATAGGAACAACACTAGGAACTAGACCGTCACAAAGCTTTTGTTCTTCATACAAATCGTGCATAAATTTAACATAAAAAGCGTATGCACGCATATTGAACATTGCTGTACCTGCAAATATCTGTGTATCACCTGTCCAGCCCATACGTTCATCTCTCTGGTTGCAATCTGTAGGAACATCTAAGAAATTGCCTTTTTGCCCCCATAGGACATTTTCAAACAACTTGTTTACCCTATCATCAGAAGTAGTGATGTTTCCCGCGGTTTCTAAGTCTGAATATAAAACGCAAGCAGTAAAATCTTCTAAATTAACAGAAGAAATCCCCTCTACTTTCACATAGCGGAAACCGTAGAAAGAAAAACGTGGCTCAATAACTTGTGGAATGCCATTAGATATATAGATATACTCCGCCTTTGCACTACGCAGATTGTCGTTGAAAAATATATCCTTCTGCATTATTTCCCCATGACTGATAGTAATCTTGGTACCTTTTGGCTCATTTATGCGTATTTTCATCCAACCTACCATGTTTTGCCCAATATCCAGCACAGTTTCACCTGTCGGAGTAATAATAAGTTCGATAGGTTTAATTTCGTCCATGACTTTTACGGGTAAAGACAATCTAGCCACAAGCGAACCAATCTCGAAAGGTATCACATCTTGCGCGGCTTCCCAGTCAGATTCATCTAAGTTTGGTTCACTCCAATTGTTAATTTCTAGGTTAGCATCATATATAACTCCATCATAGATGTTGTCGAATAGAATCGGGGATGTTTTGCACATCCAGTCGTTATTTGTGCCTAACACGGCGGTAGAACCGTCACCAAAGCTCAAATGAATTTCACAAATAAGTGAAAATTGGTAGGTGTACGGCACATTAACCCTTCTAAATGTGCCAAAACGTCCTTTAGCCCATCCATTTGCCAACATAACGCCTATAGCGTTTTCGCCTTGTGATAAGACATTCGTAATATCGAATGTTTGATACTGCACCCAAGCATCATAAGTATTACAGTAAGGTGTCAGATATTCATTGCCAATACGTTCACCATTTATATATAGCTCATAAATCCCCATGCCTGAAATATAGGCTCGTGCGTTTACTACTTTCTTCTCTACTGAGAATTGCTTCCGTATATATGGATGCCTACAATAATCTCCATATTGTTTCCATGGTGGAGTTATCCATTTTGCAATCCATGGTGTTTCCATTTTAGCTGTTTCAAACCAATTTATCTCCGAAGCCGCTGTGTCTCCTTCATCACCTGTTACTGTCACCGTCCAATAATACCGCGTCATAGGGGAAAGTATTATCGGAAGGCATACCCCTCTACTGTCCAAATCCTCCTTGGTGCCGCTGTCGTAAATGATGTTTTGCATAGATGAATCTGAGCTTACAATAATTTGCGCACTCTTTTGAAATTTGGACTGTGTATCACAAGTTATCCATGAAACAACCGCTTCATCCATATGAAAACCCAAAGGATTATTAATGTGGTTGGTTCTGCATGATACGATTTTCATAAGGCTACACCCTATCCTTTAATCGCTCCAGCTGTAATACCGGACACGATTTGCTTATTAAATACTACAAACAAAATCAACATTGGGACTGAAATTATAACCACGTTGGCAAACAAC
>Ga0123355_10015092_pt1 | contig 12123 bp, 11 predicted proteins | sample TergutEmb28metaG_3_FD_89872 | JGI IMG/M metagenome (GOLD analysis project Ga0123355, IMG submission 89872) | Embiratermes neotenicus P1 segment gut microbial communities from Petit-Saut dam, French Guiana - Emb289 P1 | ecosystem: Host-associated > Arthropoda: Insects > Digestive system > Gut ... | reverse complement strand
GCGGTACCGCGAGGGGTTGACATCCGCCGTGGGGCCGCTCGACGATAGCAAATACCCTCAGGCGTTGTACAGATACTGCGCCACAACCTCGCCGTCTGATGCGCGGTGGATTTGCTGTACATCGTTATAGATATTGCCATTGCAAACCAATTGCACTGGCCTGCCAGTTGCGTCATAGACGAACTCCAAGCACTCCACAACTGCCCGCGCCCCGTCCGTGTTGACCCTAGCCCGGATCTCAGCTACGATCCGGCCGCCATGCGTATAGCAAGAAACTTACAAGATTCCATGGAGGCACGTGGTCTGTCATGTACTTTTGTCAATCTTGATCTGTCGCCGCAGGGATTCAATCGCTACCTGGATTGGCTTTTGAATAAAATCACTGGGGTAGACGTCAGCAGAGTTCTTTTTGGAGACACCACCGTCAAAATCCGTGGCGGACACCAGCACGGAACCCGTCCGCACACCTAGGCTCGAGCCAATCAGGAACAGAGGTGACTCCTCCATAGAGGTGATAACCGCGCCGCCTCGCACGTAAGAATTCCAACGCCAAATTAGCTCCTCACGCACGGGCTTTGTCTCCGGCTCGGTCTGGGTGTAGAACGAATCCTTGGTTATACTGACGCCCACCGTGGGGGCAAATCCAAGTGAGGTCGTACTCTCCTCCAGTAGTTTCAATAAGGAATAAGTCGGAACCGCCGGGTATTCCATTGGCAGATAGTGGCAACCGGTTCCCTCCATGCGCACACTGCCGTTCACGACGACCACATCACCCTTGCCAACAGCCGAACAGGTCGAGGCCCCTGTGCCGACCCGTATAAAGGTGTCACAGCCGCATTTGTGCAGTTCCTCAACACAGATGGCGGTAGATGGGCCGCCCATGCCCGTAGAGGTGACAGTGATCAGTTCTCCGTCCAACGTCCCCTGCCACGTGGTATGCTCCCGCTTCTGCGTCACCAGCCTCGGATTGTCCAGGTGAGCCGCGATGATCTCACTCCGGGCAGGATCTCCGGGTACAATCGCATAACGTCCCACATCCCCCGGCGCCAGGTTTATATGCAGCATCTTTGTCGGGCTTGACATTGTAAACTCCCCCTTTTTTCATGTTTTCATATAACATACTTTCGACCTTATATAGTCAAACTACTTGATTCAACCGTCAATGGAACGATTTATACAGCTTACTCTGATGTCTGACGGGAAGTATCGCCCACAAAGGGCTTTGATACTTCCCGCCAGGTAATGACTTCTATTTCGTCTTCCTTTTTGTACGCTCCTATTTCTATGATTGAAGGCAAAAAACACACCTACCGGTTCAACTGATCAAAGCGATAAATCGCCTCCAAAACTACGCGGATTTCATCTTCCCAGCCCCGGTACAGGCGCTCATTTTTCGTCTCATAGATCACATCGGCGTTCACCAGGTTCCCCGATACCGCACTGATCATGGCACCCCGGCATTTCCTGCGGTGAGCCACGGTATAGATGGCACTGCTCTCCATCTCCACATTCACACAGCCTAATTTGGAGAGTTTCTCAATCCACTCCGGTGTCTCGCCGTAGAAGGCGTCATCCGTGGCGTTGATCCCATAATAGAGTCCATACCCCAACTCTTCTTGCATCTCCCGCGCGGTGTCGATCAAGGTACGGGTGAGATCAAAGTCGGGTACGGCTGGGAAACAGTCCGGTACGTAGAACTTCGATGTCCCCTCGTTCTTCATAGAACCCGTTGAGATGATCAAATCCCCAATCTCAATCTCCGGCTGTAAAGCTGCGGTACTGCCGATCCGGATCAGGCACTCGGCCCCGATATTAATCAGTTCCTCAGCCGCAATGGCCGCTGAGGGACAGCCCATTCCCGTAGAGGTGGATGAGATAGTCACACCTTTGTAAGTGCCGGTAAAGGTACGGTGCTCCCGGTTATCAGCTACGAGTTTCGCGTCATCTAAATACCCAGCGACAATATCACTGCGTTTCGGATCACCTGGGAGCAACACATATTTCCCCACATCACCGGGCGAGCAATGAATATGATACTGGCGCTTGCCCAAGGTCATTTCTTCTTTGTTCAAGTTATATCTCTCCTCTTCAATTTGTGAATGCTACGGACTCTATTTATCCTGTTCAATCAAAATTTTCACCGCTTCGATAGCGGTCTCGATACCCGGCACAGTGTCCGTCGTCCGGGGGTTATCCAGGCCCTTTGCCGCCCGCTCTTGGTTGCCGAACACGTTTAAGACACAACCGGCCCGTGCCCCTAGGAACTGGGCCACGATATAGAGGGCCGCACTCTCCATCTCCGAGGCCAAACATCCGGCCTTTAAAAAGGCCTGCCACTTATTCATGAGTTCATAGCCGATGGGCATCCGGCTGGGATCGTGTTGCCCGTAAAAGGCGTCCTTGCAATGCACAATACCCGCGTGCCATTTGAGTCCTAAATTCTTCGCCCCCTGGACCAGCGCGTTGGTGACGGACAGATCGGCAACCGCCGGGAATTCAATGGGCACATACTCCCTGGTCGTCCCCTCCGTACGAACCGTACCTGTGGCTATGACCACATCGCCGCCCAGCACATCATCGGCCATCCCCCCACAGGAACCCACGCGGATAAAGGTGTCAATCCCCAGCATAAACATCTCTTCAATCCCAATGGCCGTAGAGGGCCCGCCCATGCCCGTAGACATGACTAGTACCTTCTCCCCCGCAAGCTCACCGATCCAGGTCGTGTACTCTCGATTCTGCGCGTAAAAGCGCGGATTGTCGAGGAATTGCGCGATTTTCTCCACCCGGCCGGGATCTCCCGGCAGAATTGCATACCTTGCTCCCTTGCTGTCATCAAATCCGATGTGATTAAATCCACCCATTGTCGATTCTCCTTTTTAATAAATGGTATCGTCTTAGGCTTTCGGCCCGCGTTTGAACAGATCCTGCAACATCCTGCTAAATTTCACCGGGTCGCCGTCAAAGGCAAACCAACAGTTGCGCTCTTCGGGGTGAAAGCGCGGGTCGACGATGGTCTGCCCGTCGCTGTAGTCCGTCAGGCCGATATCCATGTGCACATGCCGCACATCCTTGAGTACAGAGGGATCTAGCAAATAACACACCGCCAGAGCGTCATGTACAGCGGCGGAATCCGGCACGTCCAGGGGCTGTAAATGCGTGTGGACAAAAATCCGCTGCTCAATGAGGGCTGCGGCGAAGTCCCCCGCCAAAGTCCCCAGGGCCCGGAAGGCCAGACAGTCGTCCAGAGTCAAATAGGCCTTGTGGGTGGCATCCAGGGGCACCCAGGTAATCTTGGCCCCACTCCGCAACACCCACAGAGCCGCTTCCGGGTCGAAGAAGATATTAAACTCAGAGCTAGACGAGGCATTGGTCACCTTATAGCCCCCGCCCATGATTACAATCTCTGCAATATTCTTGACAATGGTCGGATCCATCATCAAGGCAATGGCAAGATTGGTCAGTGGCCCAACCGGTACCAGAGTCACCGGCTCAGTGGCATTGCGCAGATATTCCACATAAAACATAGCCGCTGGCATATCCTGTTCTTTGACAGTCGCCCCAGGCAGGTCTAAGTATTCATCATGCATCTTAATAATCCTGTCGTCGTGCTCCAACTCCACATTACTGCGCGGCGTAGGAGCCAAGCGCCCAGGCGCAAGATGTTTTAGCAAGGGCTCCGACGCCCCCCGATACACCGGCACATCGGCTCCCATGGCCTCAATGACCCGCAAGGTATTCTCCGTGGTCGCGTCAATGGGGTTATTCCCCGCCACCGAACAGGCCGCCACCAGTTCAATCTCCGGCGACAAAATTGCGGCCATGATCGCAACCGCGTCATCGCTCCCGGTGTCCACATCTAAGATAATCTTTCTGGCCATAGTACCCTCCTTTAATTTGGTAGGTTGACAAGAACCAAGCTCACAATACAGAGCCCAATGGCAATCAGCTTCCGCGGCCCCAGATTCTCTTTAAAGGCCAAAGAGATGAGTGTAATAATCAGCAAGCTCCCCGCCGCCAGGGTGGGAAACAGAATAGAGGCGGGCACGGTCTCTAAGGCCATAATCTGGAACACATTGGAAAAGGCATTGGGCAAACCCATCAAACAGCCCAGTATGATCTCCGGCCGCCGAAAGGGCACGGGCCCCTTCTTCCTCCGCTTGCATAAGAACACCACAATGAACAAGAGCAGGGCGACAGAAAACACCACCAGAGTAAAATTAAACACATAAGCCTGGCTCGCAAAGCGATTAAAGGCCACATGGGCGCTCTCAATCATGCCCAAGAGGACAAGGGCACTCAGCAAAAATAGGGGCTTCACCAACTGTGTATGCTTCCCCACACCCCCGGCAATCGCCAGAGCCGCAATCGTGAGCACAATTCCCACATACATGAATCCCGTGACCCGCTCAGAGAAAAAGAGCACCGATAACACAATGGTGATTAGAAAACTAGACCGCGAAAACAACGTACTAATCCCGGCCCCGTTATTGCGGATATTCGTATTGATCACCAGGATATTCACAACAAACAAAGTCCCCACGCCGGCGCCAAATAGAATGGATAAGAACATCGTACCGGCTAAGCTCTGCTCCACAAAAACAGTAGACAAATCCAGATTAGAAAGGGCCGAAAACGCCCCCAAGGTTCCCCGCCGAATCCCCAGCACCAAGCTTACCGTCGCCGCCACTCCATAGTTGACTAAGATCACATTGTCGGCATCCAAACCCTTTTCATGGGCAACTTTCAAGGAGACCACCAAGGTAAGCGTCACCATGAGGGCCAAAATCAGAAAAAACATGTAGTTCCCTTTCTATATCCGGACTAGCTGTACCGCCTGATACAGGCCTCCATCAGATCCCAGAACCGCTCCAGATCAATCCCCATTCCAACCTTGCTATTATGGGGCTGTTTGAGCACATCCGACACATCACAGACCGTGCGCCCGTAGCATAGATCGCTCTTGAGGTCAATGGCCGTATACATGGATTTCACAGTAAAACAGGCGGGATCAGTCAAATAGGCCACACAGGTCACATCGTGCAGGGGGCCGCCCGCCAAACCATATACCTCAAATTGTGTCTTGAGTACAAAGCGCATAATGTCCCCAAAGAGCTTCGAGGCTTTGCTCCCGATGGCCTCCATCCGTTCAATGATATCCTCTGTACATACCGTCTGGTTGGTTAAATCCAGCCCCATCATCACAATGGGCACCCCGGAAGTAAACACCACATGGGCCGCTTCCGGATCGCTCAGAATATTAAACTCAGCCGCCGGTGTCCGGTTCCCAAGGGCATAAGCGCCCCCCATTAGGACAATTTCCGCGATCTTCGGTATGATCTTAGGCTCCATCCGCATGGCCATCGCGATATTGGTCAAGGGGCCCGTTGGTACCAGCGTAATGTCACCGGCTGATTCCATAAGCGTATCAATCAGGTATAAGACTGCGTGTTTGTCTTGAATCTCTAACCCGTGGGGTTCAAACACAGGCCCGTCCAGCCCTGACTTCCCATGGACGCCGGCATCACGCAAGGTCTCGCGAATGAGGGGGCGGCTCAACCCTGCATAGACCGGAATCTCAGGCACACCCAATGCGTGACATACATGCAGAGCATTGACTACAGCCTTATCCAGGGGGCTGTTCCCCGCTACAACGGTGATCCCCAAGAGATCAAGCTTCGGATTATTGGCCGCCATCATGATTGCAATGGCGTCATCGTGCCCCGGATCACAGTCTAGTATGATTTTACGTTTTTCCATACGCCCGTCTCTCCTCCTCGGCAGATTCGTCTCTAAGCCCGCGGGCCGCCTTTTAGAATGTCCCGCAGCATCCCGCTAAACTTCGCCCTGTCACTGCTGAAGGCAAAGTAACAATTCCGCTCCTCAGGGAAATGGCGCAGATCCACAATCGTCTGCCCATCCCCATAGCCCGACAGCCCGATATCCATATGCACATGTTCTAAATCCCGCAACACAGTGGAGTCGATCACATAACATACCGCAAGGGCGTCGTGGACAGCGGCGGAGTCCGGGATATCCAGGGGTTGCATCCGCGAATATACCTTGATCCGGTGTTCAATCAAGTCGGCGGCGTATTGACCCGCCAAACTCCCCAGCCCGCGCAGGGCCGCGCAGTCATGCAAGTCGAGTCCGGCCGCATGGGTGGCGTCCAGGGGTACCCATGTCACTTTCGCCCCCGAGCGGAGCACCCATAAAGCCGCCTCCGGGTCGCGGAAGATATTCCCCTCAGCCGCCCCGGTGACATTGCTGGCCTTACAGCCGCCGCCCATGATGACAACCTCTTCCACATTCTTGATAATGGTGGGATCCATCATCAAAGCGATGGCAAAGTTGGTGAGGCAGCCCACCAAAACCACTGTCACCGGCTCTGTGGCCCGTCGCAGGTAGTCCACATAGAACATGGCCGCGGGTATGGCCTCCGGCTTGATGGTGGCCGGGGGCATATCTAATGTGTCCTCGTGTAGGCGCACTGTCTTCCCGTCAATCTCCACCTGGATCCGCGAACTGGGCGCGATCCGCCCGGGGGTAATCCCCTTGGCTAAGGGAGCGGACGCCCCCTGATAGACCGGAACCTTAGCCCCCATGGCCTGGACTACGCGGAGCGTATTCTCCGTGGTAAGCTCCACTGACAGATTCCCCATCACACTACAGACTGCAACAAGCTCAATCTCCGGCGATAGGATAGCCGTCATAATGGCAACCGCGTCATCACTGCCCGTGTCTACGTCTAGAATCATCTTACGTGGCATATCTCAAGTCCCCCTTATTTCGCTTTTGCCGCTACATCGGGCAGACGATCTTTTGGCTTCCGCTTCTTTTTGAATGTGATGCTCATCAAGCACAGGCCGACAATCGTCGTCAAATAGGGCAGCATATGGGCCAGCTGACTGGGCAGACGGAAAATCTGTCCCACGTTTCCAATGGCGGTGGCGCCGCCAAATACCATAGTCCAGATCATGGTCCGAATCGGATGCCCCGCCCCTAAGTTCTGGGCGGCGATTCCGATAAAGCCTCTCCCCGCCACCATGTCCCGGGTAAAGATGGAGAGGAAACCCATGGACATGAACATGCCCCCGAAGGAACAGAGCACACCTGAGATGAGCATGGCCTTAAACTTCGTCCGCACCACGTTGATCCCAAGACTTTGTGCCGCGTGGGGACTCTCACCCACACTGCGAATCCGCAAACCCATAGGGGTCTTGTAGAGAAACAGATAGACCACAATCACCGCCACAAAGGCGAGATAGGTCAGCAAGTTATAACCCGAGAGTATCGCTCCAAGGACAGGTATGTCTTGGATAATGGGGATGTTAACCGTCGGGAAGCTCAGAGAAGCCAGGGTATTCGTCGTCCCCCGGGAGCCCGTGAGCAAGAACATGACAAACACCGTTCCCCCTGAGCCTAAGAGGTTCACCGCCAAGCCCGCCAGCATGGGTTTCGTATCCAATACCAGCACGAAGTAGGAGAACACGGCGGCGATAAACATGCCCGAGGCAATACCCGCCAAGGTCCCCACAATCAGCGACTGGGTCAGCGCACTGCCGATGACGCCCCCCAGGGCGGCAAAGAGCATCATGCCCTCATATCCGATACAGAGGATCCCCGCCTTGGCTCCTACGTTGGCGGCTAAGGCCGCAAACAGGATGGGCGTACCCATGCGGATGAAGGCGTTGACAAAATCAGCCGAGAAAATATAAGCAAACAAACCACCTTCCATCTCTTTAACCCTCCTCTTCCGATAACAGGCTCTGCTGTGAAGCCTTCACAATGGCGCGGTGTTCCCAGGCGGCCAAGAAGCGCTCAGCGGCGACGAAGCAGATGATAATCGCCTGGATCACACCCACCACCTCAAGGGGCACAGAGGAGGTGCGGTTTAAGACGTCGGCGCTCATGCGGATATAGGCCAAAAACAGCACCGCAATTGGAATATTCTTCGGATTGTTCCGGGCGAGAACAGCGATCAAGATACCATCCCACCCGTGCCCCGGCAAAGCGGTGTACATAAAGCGCGGGAACATGCTGAGCACTTCCAATCCTCCGCCGATACCGGCAATAAATCCGGCCAAGACCTGTACGGCGATGATGGTAGCCCCCACCTTTACACCGGAGTATTGGGCAAACTTCCGGTTGTGGCCAATCATGCGCACACTGTATCCAAAGGTGGTTTTATTTAAGAGCAGATAACAGCCCACCACCACGATGATCCCAATGGGGAGTCCAATGGTCACACGGGCGTTCCCCGGTCCAAACACACTGGTCAGGCGAGCTGTGGCGGCAAAGGGCCAAGAGGCCTCAAAGCCCGCTCCCGGATCCCGGAGTACATTGAGGATAAAATACAGCACGAAGAACATGACCACAAAGTTTAACATCAAAGAGGGTACAACCGGCAATATCTTCAGCTTTACATGCAAGATACCCGGAATGCTACAGACAACCGCCCCCGCGATACCCGCCGCTAAGACGGCCATCAAGGGGTGGATGCCCATGGGTATTCCCACCACAATGGCGATGGGAGTAGCCACAAAGGCCCCCATGAAAAACGCACCTTCACCGGATAGGTTGATCTGCCCCGCCGTAAACATCAGCGCAACGGCGGATCCGGTGAACAGAAGGGGGGTCACCTTCTCTATCATCAAGGTAAAGCGATGAAAGCTAGTCAGGGGCCCGAAGAGGAAGTTGAAGATATCAGTCCCCGGCTGATCCGATACGCTGATAATCAAAACAAAGGCAATACCCAGCGAAATCCCAACGGCAATCAAGGTGCGGTATGCCGAAAATTTTCGCTCGATGCGCACGCGCATTGGCTGGGCATCTCGATTCAATAATTTCTTAAACATGTTGTACACCTCGCACTTCTTCCGGACTCTGAGACTTTAAGCCCAGCATATACTCGCCCAAGGTCTCCTCATCCACCGCTTGTGCATCGGGGAAATAAGCCACAATTTTCCCGCCGTACATGACGATGATGGAATCACTCACCGTCAAAATCTCATTGAGGTCGGCGGAGAAGAGCAAGATCCCCGAATCCTCCGTATCCCGCAGGTCGATGAGCTTATTGCGGATCAACTTCGTAGAGCCCACGTCAATCCCACGGGTGGGGTGACAGGCCAACACAAAGCTCGGATTCGACGAAAACTCCCGGGCCGCCACCGTCTTTTGAATGTTTCCGCCCGAGAGAGTCCGCACTTCCGCGTCTATGCTATCACACTTGACGCTAAACTCCTGGACAAAACCCTCTACCTTCTTGCGGTTCTCCTTCCGGCGGAGCACGCCTTTGTTCTGGTATTCAGTCTTGAAGAAGCGGTCAGAGATCACATTGTCTAACACGGGAGCTAAGCTCGCGGCACCATAGACCATACGGTCTTCGTGGATTAGTGAGGTACCCGTACCACGAATTTCCCGGATGCTCTTCCCCTTCACGCTCATGTCATTGATGGAAATATCCCCAACCTGCACTTGCCTGAGGCCCCCGATCAAATCTGCCAGCCGATCCTGGCCGTTACCTTCTACCCCGGCCACGCCCAATATCTCACCCTTGCGCACCGTGAGTGAAACCTCTTTTAAGCTCATGATTCCGCTGGGCTCCATATAGCTGATGTCACTGATCTGCAACACCGGCTCTTTCGGTTGGGCCACCTCTTTTTCAATATCCATAAAGATTTCCCGGCCCACCATCATGTTGGCGATCTCTTGCTCTGTGATATCCTGGATATCCGCCGCCCCCACGACTTTACCGTGGCGGAGCATGGTGATCCTGTCACAGATCTCCTTCACTTCGTCGAGTTTATGGGAGATAAAAATGATGGTGTGCCCCGAGTCACGTAAATTCTTTAGCTGAATAAACAGTTCCTTCGTCTCCTGGGGGGTGAGCACAGCTGTTGGCTCATCCAAGATCAGAATTTTCGCGCCCCGCAAAAGGATTTTCAGTATTTCCACCCGTTGCTTGTAGCCGATGGAGAGGTTCTGGGTAATCTCCTTGGCGTCCACCGGGAGCTCATATTTTTCGCCGATCTCCTCTGTCATACGGATTGCCTTTTTCAGGTCAAAAAAGACACCCATTTTACGCGGCTCGGCACCCAGTACCATATTTTCGGCAACCGTCAGGGTATCCACCAGCATAAAGTGCTGATGCACCATGCCAATTCCGCAGTCTAGGGCTTGAAAGGTCGAAGATATCTCTGTCTTCTCACCCGCCAGGAATATCTCCCCTTCTTCCGCGATTTCCTGGCCGAACAACACCTTCATCAAGGTGGTCTTCCCTGCGCCGTTTTCTCCTAATAGGCCGTGAATCTCACCCTTGCGGATGGAAAACGATATGTCTTGATTGGCGATAAAGCCGTTGGAATAAATTTTTGTGATGTTTCGCATGGAGAGTATTTCTTCCCCAACAGGCAAAGCATCAATTGCGGCTATTTTATCCATACATTCCCTCCATGTTCACACCTTTAGAACCCTTGTTGTAGGGGCACACTCTACCCGTCCGCAGATAGCCAAAAGCCACCCCTATACTGTATACCGCAAAGCCGGAGCATGGCCTTTAGAACGCTCCGGCTTCGCAAATACGTCGCAAATCAGTTAAGCGGCAACACTTAGCGGCCAGAGCCGCTGGCGGCCAACTCGTGCATAGAGTCGATGAAGGCCTGGTCAGCGCCAATAGCCGTGCTGACTACGATTTCGCCGGAGATGATCTTCTCACTAATTATCTCGAGCTCATCCCAAACCCACTGGGGTACCAGTGCGCGGTAGTGCTCGTTGTCAATCCAGGTAATGCCGCCGTCGGCAAGACCCGCTATGCTGTGGGTGCCCCACTGGATGCTTCCGTCTTGAATCTCATTGAGCATCTGATACACTAGAACGCCCAGAGCCTTTTGCGGCGTCCCTAATACCCGGTGGGCGGCAGGGTTATGTAGGCCGAGTTGTTGCACCATGCAGATATCAACGCCGATTACATAGCGTCCGGCCTCCGGTGCGGCTTCCGCGATACCCATACCCGCGGCACCCGCCACGGCAAAGATAATGTCAGCTCCCTGGGCATACTGTGCCAAAGCCAACTCTTTTCCTAAAGCGGCGTCAGTGAAGCTGCCGATAAAGGAGAGCAGTACGCGTGTGTCGGGATTTATATACTTCGCGCCTTCAATATAGCCGGTAAAGAAGTCTTGGATGGCGGTATTTTCAACGCCGCCTACGAAACCGATGACACGCTCTTCATTGATGCCTTCCAGCGCCGTATAAGTCGTCATCATGGCCGCCATCGCCCCGGCCAAGAAAGCCCCTTCACTCTGCCGCGAGAGGGCAGATCTCACATTTGCCGGATGCCCCGGGATATAAGTATCATACACAATGAATTTCTGGTCCGGGAAGGCCGCGGCGGCTGTAGATGTGGGCTCTCTCAAGGTGAAGAACCCGGTGATAATCACGTCAAAATCACCACTTCTGGCCGCGTCCATAATCGTGGGCTCAAAGAGAGTGGAGTCGTGCTGCATCTCCATGGCGATCACACTGCCGCCATGCTGACCGATAAAGTCATAGATCGCCGACTGTACGATATCTACAAGCCCTAAATCCCCTAGATGGCCCGTGACAATATGCGCAATGGACAAGCCGTCACCACTGCCGGCTCCACCGCCTCCGCCACCACCACCGCTTCCGCCGCCACAGGCGGCCAAACCGGCAACTAACACGAGAACGAGTAACAAAGCAATTAACTTTTTCATCTTTACCTCCATACCTCCATATTTTGTTTTTTATGAATAAGTCCCCAGAGGGCACCTATACAACAACTACTTACCTAGATTCCAAAATCAAGTTCCGCACGGCCTCAATCCCCACGGTGATGGCATCGTCGTAGCTCTTGCCCCGCTCTGTGGGGAGACCGGCCTTCACCCGCTCTTGATGGCTCATCACCGCCAGGACACAACCTGTCCGCATCCCCAAATACTGGCCCACAGTGAAGAGGGTAGCGCTCTCCATCTCACTGCCCAGACAGCCTGCGCGAATCCACGCCTGCCACTTGGCCTCTAGTTCAACACTGGCCGGCATCCGGCCGGGGCTGTGCTGGCCGTAAAAACTGTCCTTACACTGCACGACACCCGTGTGATAGGT
>Ga0123355_10015091_pt1 | contig 12124 bp, 5 predicted proteins | sample TergutEmb28metaG_3_FD_89872 | JGI IMG/M metagenome (GOLD analysis project Ga0123355, IMG submission 89872) | Embiratermes neotenicus P1 segment gut microbial communities from Petit-Saut dam, French Guiana - Emb289 P1 | ecosystem: Host-associated > Arthropoda: Insects > Digestive system > Gut ... | reverse complement strand
CTGATTCCCACTCTCAGTAACAAGTTCTGATATCTATTAACTAAAAAGAAATATCACATCTTTCGTACTTACAACCACTCTTTCCTACATCACCTGAAAAGGCACAGACCACCTCAACCCATGCAGTTCTGAACTTTTCCTTTTTGTATTTGTGATTGGCCTGATAGTGGCCACATTTTAGCCAAAATGCACAGGCAATTTCCTTGGGAAACAGCTGTGTCTGGACAGAACATTTTTACCATTATTAATTTTACTCTACACACAATGTGGATGAATCATTGTGAGATCTGTTATAGTAATGACATTGACGGAAAAATATGCATGTTCAAACTGTACTGTATGAAATTATTTTGGGAATACTAAATTAATATCGGTTAAAGAGACTATATAGTACCCACAGTCATTCCAAGACCAAAATTAATCTGGTGTCTTTTTAAGATGTCACATTCTGCCTTATAATTCTCCAGAAAAATTCTGGCATAAGGTTTACAAACCATTCAGAAGATAGCTACATGTTGCACATTAATTACAGAAGCGTGGATTGACGAGATCTGGAGGTAAGGGCAGAAGACACACATCGCAGAATTATCTCATGGCAGATCTCATCTGTGCAAAATGGGAGCAAAGGAGTGGTGGAAACAAACAAGATAATTCTGTTATCAGTTGTGCCCATGCAGTATGACTCTAGCATTTTCATTGATAACAGCGAAGATGTGCTGACTGAACACGAGTTTGTGTCCTGCTGCCATGATGTGGGGGAGGGTCAGAATGTAATGGTAAGAAATGGGTATTGGTTCAGATCTCTGCATATAACATGGGACTGATCTCAAGAATATGCATCAAAGGCACCACACGTTATAACTGGCACTTTTCCTGTGATTATCACAGTTTGATATTAATTGTGCAACATAAGGCATCAGAAACAAACTGGTTTAATGATTTTCAGAACACTGACACATTTCTGAAATTAAGTTTTATAGAAGTTGGCACCAACCATTATACAATCACTTGATGTTTGTGTGTCATGTGGGGAATTGTCATTAAGTGTAGTAGGCTATACCGTCTAGGTTTGCGTAAGTACACTCTATGACATTTGCACAACGAAGAAATCGCCTAACAAAGCATTTCTCAGAACGTATCCCCATCCTTAAGCGACGCATATCTGTACTTGCATTACAATACAGAAGGAGCAGCAGCACTCAAATCCTGGTCACCAGGTCACAGTGGAGACTAACTTTGTACGTTGGCACCTAATATATGTGTATTCTCACTACAGAACCTTTTTTATGTCACACTGCTGGCACACAGATATTTGGTAAATCTGTGCCCCGCTGCAGGACACATTCTACTTTTAACGTGTAGACTGAAACCTCCTAGTGCAAAGAATTAAATTCAACTTGCCTCTTCCATCAGCTTCATGCTTTCCTCTACAAAGCCCTCAGCCCCTAACTGCTCTGCCCTTGCCAGCTTCTTGCCGATCTGTTCTGCCAATTCATGCACTTTGTTAGCTTTCTGGGCAACCTCCGCGGACAGTTCCTCCTGAGTCTCGGCGAGACGCTGCTTTGCCAGCTCAGTCCTGCGATCGCAATCGGCAATGAATGCCTGTAGGTGTTCCATGGCCTAAAACACAAACATACGTAACTGTCATTACACCTCAAACACATGCTGAACCCAATGTGATAAACATGTACAAGTCCATGACTTGTACATGTTGCAGGTGGAAGGAACATTCACAGTTACTTCATTTATATTCTTACTTACTTTCATTTCTCAACTATAATACAAGAATCAAGGAGCAGAGGAATATCCTGCATGAAATAAGTAAACAGAAGACTGACTGGATTGGTCCCATTTTGCAAAGAAACTGCCTTCTACAACAGGTTACTGAAGGAAAGATAAAAGGGGGGATAGAAGTGACAGGAAGATGAGGAAGAAGACATAGGAAGTTACTGGATGACCTTAAGGAAAGGAGAGGATACTTTCATTGCAGGAGGAAGCTCTAGACCGTACTATACGGAGAGCTCGCTTTGGACCTGTCACAAGACAGACTACTAAATGAATGAATGAATGAACACAAGAGCTCATCAATTTCTGTAATTTCAAACTGGAAGATTATACTTCCAGTATAATGTACGAATCTTCACATGCACAAGCACGCACACGTGTTCATGTACTGACTTCCTACTGCTTATTATTCGGGTCTTAATCTTTCATCTCAGACTGTATCAATTTGAAAAGTTCATTCACGTGTTATTACTACATTAATCTTTAAACAAACAGGCTAGTTTTTTTTTATTTTATTTTGTACAATGACCAACAAATGTACAATTATTTCACAAATTATCACATTCCTACATGTTTCGACACCATCGCGTCATCCTCAGTACATACCTGGCCGGCACAACAGTAGCACCTACATACGGACTGTATATACAGCCACCACACTGTTTGACTTCATTGTAACTGTAGCGACATAATGATTTCGGCACATTTCATTGTAAACAGGACAATTTTTTGATGTTTTAAAGATTTAATAATATTGAGATTTCAACGATTATAATATGAGAACTGGCATAAAACCCTTGTGAAACATCTTAATCGTAAACTGTATTACTAACAGCTGCATTTGAAATACTTGTGTAACTTGGCAAGGTATTGATTGCAAGCTGCGTGTGGATGACACGATAACGTCGAAACATGTAGTTGTGTGAGCGTCAACTGAAGCAGGTGTAATAAGAACTGCGGGCATGGTTATCGTCTGATCGTTAAGATGCCATCGGCCGATAAGCAAGTGCCCTTAATCCCACTTCAGCCTTCCGTTATCAAGGCACGTACTGTACTAACCCCCTACCTCCAAGATCTATGTATCAAGCCCCATCCCTTTCCTGCCTCAATGATCAGAAGATCATGACAGCAATACAAAAAGCACTGAAGATAAAATTACATGTCTACTTACATCAATATCATAATAATAATCCTTGGACTGACTTGCTTTCTCATAGTCAGCCCGTAGAGCCAGGTCATGTATCTTAGGGCATTCTCCAAGATCCATTCGCTGAAAACATAAGAGAACGTTGCTGCAGTCCGCCTGTATAAGTACCCTGCTCTCAATACAAGCTATGCTGTAAGAGCACCAACATCATAGCCCCTAACATAAAAGCAGAATGGCAAACAGTTGCCACTAAAATAAAACATAAATCTGTGAACTGTTAATAAATAGGGTACTTAAAGCAAATAACCCCTCCTACAATTAATCATTAAAAACATTCAGTAGTACATGTGACCAATTTCTTTCTGTTGCTCATTATACAGTACAAAATTGACAGAATTTCAGATATAAAATAAATGGGGTTTATAACAAGAGTGTACCCTCCCCCTCCCCATGATTAACAGGAGGAGGCAAAAACAAGAGTGTAAGGATGCACTGCGTGTATTCCTTGCCACTTAACACACACCTCACTGACCTCAATGTTTATTACGCATTCATTTACTTTGGGAAAATTATTAAAGCACAGTTCTTTGTACGTTTACGCTACTGATTTACATCTTGTATGTGTTATCTCGCTGAAAATGTCAAACTTTGTTAACCCTTTTCTATCCTGTTCAAACGGTCAATTTCTCATTAAAGTCTATATCACTGAAAGCCTCCCACCAAAATCTTTTAGGAACTTACCACAGCATTACAACATATGTTTGCTCATTATATTCTTCAAAATCCTGTCTAGCAGCAACCATACAGCATCCTTTAAATTTTTCTCACACCAACTGTTCACATTTTTATACAACTGTAAGCCAGCAGCAGTGGTGTTTGATAAATAAATAAAAAAAAAAAAGATTGGAAAGGGTTAATCCACATATCTACTTTGTACTTTTACTTTGGTCAATTCAAGCAATACTTATATCATGATATTTACAGTATAAATGCTGTATGCGTACTGAACTACATGACCTCACAATATTATACCAACAAAATTCCTGAAGTGGTCAAAATTCTATTATCTACTTTCTTCTAAATAGCTATTATCACCCCACAACTGAACACATCATCATGTATTGTAAACGTATTTTTCCAACAGCGATAAAAATACATTAATGTAAACAGTCAATTCCATTAGATAGTAGATACATATCTGTTGCTTAAAATACATACAGAGAAGTCTCATTATCACGTCCCTCAGCATGGCACATCTGCTAGAAAATTTAGTCTATTTTTTTCCCCTCTGGGTTCAACACACCTTACTTCACAGTACTCTTCACTTCTAAGCAGGCCTTGCGCCATCTAGAAACATTTCTCAATCACACCGCAAAGCTCGTCTTGGAATGATAATAAAATCTGTCTAAAAATTTCCCTTCAATTCTTCCAACTGCAATGGAATGGTTTACATTTTCTATTCTTCAGATTACTTTAACATTATGGTCTGGAATTTGTTCAAAAAACATTGACCCTAAGGCTCTGTAAAAAGTCTCTGCAATTTTTAAGCTTATGCATGGATAACTTCATAAACTGTGGGAGATTTGACACAAACACCTTGCCACTCTTCATCTTTATGCACCTAATTAACAAAAACAAAGCCTCAGGCATGAAGAATAAAGCTTTCATATTTTAAACTGTCCAGCAGTAAGTCAGAAATATTTCCGCCTGTATACTGATCTCCCACACAGCACTGCTGACGAGGGACATTTTTCACAAAACTTCTGACTACGTTTTTCGATGACACACGCTCCGTTAAAGTATCGGAAATACACGCCAAGGACAACCCCCTAACAGGAGGCAACTAACAAGGGCCTGGTCTAGCCACTCACTTGTTAAGCAGCAGCAGCATCATAGTCGCGGTGTTGGCAAACAAGCCCACACGCATGCCGAGTTCATATTTTTCTATGCTTGGGGACATGATAACTTAACCTCTCTGTACAATAATATGATTAGTTGTCTCTGTACAATAGTTATCACACATACATGTTTCGGGTGAGGCGTACATATACCAATCGGGTCTATAGTTTGTCACACAGAACATTTTTATACGGGCTGCACTGCCCGATCGACTGTTAACTCCTGGCGGGAGCTGAGAAACTACGGATAAAAGCATCTTCCAAACACTACAAAGGCTGTTAAAATACTACTGACCTTATTTGGCTTTGGCCAAATTATTTTACACATAAGATAAAAAAATTTCACCACATCTACATTGATATCAAATATTATTCATTGTGAGAACAAACTTTTCTTCCAAGCTACACATACAACCTTCCTCTACGGAATTTGTTTAGCCATGTACATTATACCACACAGTATCAGTTCATCAATATGCCTTATTACAACTCAAGCCAAAAGTTTTATGTGGCTAGCGTGGCACTAAAATCATTATAATTATTTGTTACAACCAAGCTATGATTTAAACTAATCTTGCTATGAAACTACCAACAGAGCAAACAGCAAACAAATGTGCAACAGATGAACTGCCACAATGCCGGTCACATATTCCCCTGAATATTTCCAATATCTTTAGTAATTAATAACTGTTAACTTAAAAAGTCTTTCCTCTCATTGCTTAGGCTTCACAACTTACAGACTCCCAGCTCGAATGTTGTCGCCGAATGATGTAATGGTGACAAAATCCCTTCTAAACTATCCGCATGGGTGTGTGTCAAATAGCATAACTTTATCTCCCTAAGGGTGAAAGAGACCAGTTGAAAAATGTGAGTCTCAACACGAATTGTTACATCTAGAATGTTTTTTTGAGATCTCTCTTTTTTTTTAAAAAAGTCAGAACGGGTACACACCGCGCAGATGGCCCCGGGCACGTCAGCTCCATTCATACTCACGGGATTGCTTTGCCCCCTCGCAGGAGAGTAGTGGCGAGCGTCATGCATACGACTTGGTTTACTTACAGGATGTAGATCTCAGCGAGTTTGCAACGAGGGCATGGGCTCAACTCAACTCAACAAGACTACAGACTCCTTGAAGCAAGTCTTCAACCAAACACAGCAACGCAACGAGGAACAGCGAACACTCACTACGCCTGATCAGACACATTACAGTTAAGTGTACGGTGTTGGTGGCACAGTGCCAAAGAATTTCACTACCATTCCTGGCACTACAGGTCAGCTGCCTCTGATCAACATCAACTCTTATCCAAACAAAGGTGGAGGGGATCAGTCTGCCTCAATCCAAGATTCATGCAAATAAACATAAATAAAACATATTTTTAACTCTTCAGAACATGTGATAACACTGTTTGGACCAAGAGAGTGACAGAAGAAAAAACTGGAAGAAAGAGGACTTCGGTGACTAGAAGTGGGTAAACAAGAGTAACTGCTACCAACTTAATACCAACAGAATACAACCCGATTATGTGAAGCAGTGGGGTAGTTCTGCAGTACAACAAAAACAACCCAACCACAACAACAGAGTCAGTGAAAATAAAAATGGGATTACAGAACACATTTAAAGTCACACATCTCGACACAACAAGAGTTGGGGAAAATTAAGTCCATGAACAGCTACAGGCTGCATGACCAACGATGATTTCTGAGTTTTTTTCCTTCCCAAAAGCTACTGGGGGGTGGGAAGACCACTTCCTCATGTGTAAAGCAATAAGGGTTGTGTAGCTGTCCACTCACCTCCAATTAATGCAAGGTATTACTTCTGAATTCACCGAACAATTTAAGGTTGTGACAAGAACAGAAGAAACACCGTATATTCTCGAATCTATTCCGCGCTAGTTTTTGCCGATTTCTTAAACGAAAAAAAAGTTAGTTCACGGTTCTAATCTGCACCTATGGGAGGACGACGGTGAAGATAAAGATGATAGTGACTGGGTGACGGATAACGATTCAGTTATGAGTGATGACGGCGAGTCTGATGAATAATAAATTATAAATATTATATATACAATATTATAAATAATAAATAAAATAATAAACTATTTTATTGTATTGTTCTTACGGCACGTACAGCAGCTCTTATAATTTTTACAAAATCCAGCTCACGACTGAATCTAATCCACACGCGATTCTAATCCGCATCTAATTTTTTAGCCCTCTGAAACTGTAAAAAGTGTGCGGATTAGATTCGAGAATATACGGTATGTTTACTCTTCATAGTAAACACTGGGACTAACTGCCACGAATAATTTCTTTGTTTCCAAGAGCATTCATTATATATATATATAAAAAATCCTTGAAAAAAAATCCTTAAAAAAACAGTCTTACACCTTAAAAGCAAGTCAGTAATTATTGTACCTGAGGTCTGAACTTTCAAACCTCTAAGTACAATACAACTGCTCACAGCCAAAGAACGAAATGCATTAGAGACGCTGTTTCAAAAATAGCCTGCAAACATGGACATAATTTGAAGCCGACAGGTTATGCAGATAAAGCCATTCGGACACAAAAAATATGACAATTCTTTTTTAAATTGCGAGAAATTTCGGCTGTTGAGAAGTATTTCTGAAACTCGGTGTTTGGATGCAAAAGGCTGCATGGCTTGTTTGTATATGACAAGTATCATTCGAGGAGGGGACGGACACTTCATACGAAAATAAAAACTTTATACTCTGCCCAGAACACATTATTGGAATTGCATTTCTGAATATCCTACTGCCACGTTTAACAGTATGTACAATTAATTTAAATGGCATAACCGGCCAGTAAATGACAAGCTCGGGATCCAGCCCGCTGCCAACTTGTAACAAAATACGATCTAAATTTTGCTACCGACACTTCTCGCCACAATGACTTGGTTATCAGTAAATTACAGGCTCTTGAAATAGCTCGGCAAATGGCCATAAACTGAAATCCGACAATGAGACCAACATTAAAACATTCAAATTACTGTCTTTGTGGGCCGCTGTATTTTGTAGAAGGTAGCACGTGTAGGGAAAAATTAAACAAAAATGCAAGTTTAATGGCATTCCTCATGACTGAAGCTGCCTAAAATGTGACACTGAGCGATCTGGTAGAATGGTGCAAGATTCGAAGGTTCTCACAGCAGCGACTATGAGAATTACCTCCTTCTGGGATGTGATTTCATGCAGGCAAGTAAAAAATTCAACACTTCGGAGGAACTTTTCTACAGTACGTTCCTCCAGGTGGGTAGATTTTGACCACAGTCCTTAATACCATGGGGACCACGGTAGCAAAGTGGTTAAGGTGCTGTGCTACAAATCGGAAGGTCGTTGGTTCGATCCCAGCTGGTGTCAGTGGATTTTTCATACACAAATCCTTTCAATCGCACTATGGCCCTGGGGTCGACTCAGCGTCTAACAGAAATGAGTACCAGGAGTATTTCCTGGGCGTAAAGGCAGCCGGTGCGCAAGGCTGACAACCTACCACCATCCTGTGCCGTTGTCACAAAATCTGGGAAATTTAACTTCCTGGAACCCTCTGGGCCCCTCCGGGCCTGTAACGGGACTGCTTTGCCCTTTACCTTAGTACCACATCCCAGAAAACAGCGATCTTGGTAATATTCACCAAAATTTCAGAAGAAAACTCTCAGTGTGAAGATTCAGCACAGTGAAAACCTAAGATCATAAAAACTGTGTTTCTAACTGCTTATGATCTGATGACAATGCTACAAAGGATAAGATAGTAAATGAGCTGGAATTCCCCCCCCAAATAGACAGAAAACAAAAGCAACAGCACAATAACGATGTACCAACCCTTAGCTACATTCTGCTGCATGCCCTGCCATGCTCATTGTTAATTATGCTCCTGCACAACCCCAAAAAAACAGTTCACACATGAACCACCACACACACTCACACACATAATTAAAAATAAACCGAACGTACACAGCTCAACACCCACACACCTGCAGACTGAATGAGAAATGGGCTGGAAAGTGTGGAAATCCATGACCTGCCTGAAACGTTGACACACAGTACTACTCCATCATGTCACTAAATGAGAGGAAGATTAGAAACAATACAACTGGACAGGTGCATACAACAGTTACAGGTGACTGCATTCACCACCATTCTGGCAATCTGCGTGAAGAACTACGAAAAGAATGACAGATAATAAGGCAAGTTAGCTGGTTTACGGAGTGACGAAGTTGGGACCAAAAAAAATTAAGAACACCGATGCAGCAGAATGGAGCGTATGAACACTTACTACACTGTATGTTACTTTTACATGCAGAATAAATTGCAAATACAGTTTCCAAATTTTGATGTAAGTATAAAGGTTAGTGTCAAAGATGTGTTATCCCCAATGAGGTCCTCACTGTTCAATCTAATGGACCAAACAGAACTACAGGTTTAATATTTTTGTACCTTTTCAAAACTGATATCTTAAAAATGAGAGACAATGGGATGTCCAATGAATGTACCGGTTGAGACAATTTTTTTACACCACCTCCACTCACAATGAACTTCTAAAAAATTCTTTCACAATGTAAAAAAAAACACTAGTTTATGAAAAAATGCACTGAAAAAGGATAAATGGCAATGAAATACGTACAAGCTCAGCCCATTTATTCACAAGAGACAACTGAAATAGATGTTTTCATGTTCAATAATACAAACAATCCGCATACGTCTACCTCATATTTAGCACCCTGCTCAGGGAACTCAAGTACTCACTTGAGGTACAGAACGGGAAGAAAAATGCGGACAGAAGTGCCTTGTACGGAAACTTCAAAATGTTCCAAGTCTCAACTCATTCATGTAAACAATCCTTCTGAATTCTGACAGAAAAGCAAGCGGATCAACATTACAGTTTCATCACAATGAAGCTAGTATTGCGGGTACTTCGATGCCAAAAGAGCACTAATTTTGTGTGTCAAAACAGGGATAAACTGTTGCTGACGTGTCCCATGTCCCTTCTTCTCTACAGGAACCATACAGGTTTACACCCTACATGCAAGTGACATTCGCTGCCCCTCTACCCGGGAGTGCTGTGTGGCCTCGAACATCGTCATCGTCCGATTTTGTCACCTTACAAGTTACGCACCTACTTACCAATACTGGAGTGTTTACGTACACTGGGAAATATGCTTTACAAGACATACCATACCTTCTGGATGAACCTAGAGTATCATCAACCAATTGTTACAATGGATGTACTTACAGACACTCTAAACCTCAAACCCAAACTCACTCTTATTTCCTCACTTTATGATGTCAAATTCTGGAAAGAACTACAATTTGTTGCATTAATGTCTTTCATATGACATGTCTGGTTTTGAGATTAAGTTCTAAAGGAAACACACAAATTTATTACACAGTCTCACTGACAAAATAAAAGGATTAAAGCCCTGTTGTTGGAACTACATATAAGGTAAGCATAAAGCCAACGATCTGTCCACCTCATAAAAAAAGGAAAATAAATTTGTTAAGCAAGTCGGCAAGATCTTGAACGGTAATATTTGACTGTGACTGGGTTATCTAGACCAGCAAAAATCACAATAAATTCATTACAAATTTAAGTAGCAGTACACAATTTAGCATACCAGCACAAAAAAAAAAAAATCAGATCTGTCAAAATTAAGTGAGCACAATCTGAAATTCTTTTAACCTTTTGGCACCGGAATTATTTTTTTTTAATTTTAGCACACTGTATATAAAATCTGAATAAAACAGGAACCAAATATGTTAGAATTATGAAAGAAACTGCATTTTGAAGAGAAAAAAATGGAGAGTATACACCGTGTTTAAAATATTCAGTACCTGTATTTGTTGAATAAATATATAAATTGCAAAGTTTAGAGGTTAGCGGTGTGGTACGACCACTATAGGGGTCGTTAGGTGTCAAAGGGTTAAACAGTGAGTCTCATGATTTTTTAAAATAATAATAATAATAATAACCGGCTGCAATGAGTGCCGCAAACCTTTGTGGACGATGTTGGCGAACACCTTTGGAAACATACAAGTATTTCAATCAACACAAAACAAGGATAAAACAATACTGAACCATAACTCATGGGAAGCAGATTAACAACCATTAGCAATCTACTAAGGCTTCAAAATTTCATGTTCAGTTCATCAAGTACAAAATTATGTACGGTAATGACACTAGATCTGTACGACAGCAAAGCAATTTCAAACGCTACCTGCATAATGAATCATTAACACGTACAGAAATGTCAAGAGTACAACAACAATTTCAAGGCACACTGTAAGTCTTACAAATTATAAATTAGACTACAACAGTCACATTGGTCCGTTCAATTCAATCACAAGCTCCACCCCCCCACCCAACAAAAGTTAAGGTTTATCACATACCTCAGGGCAAGTACATGTATGGAGGAGTGATGTAATTATGTTAGCAGGGATACCCAATGATTTTTTTTTTTGGTTTGAACTGACAGTACGAAGTGATTATAAGGCCATCATTATATTGTACTTCCCATACCAACTTGTGACCCTTTCATCTGTTTTTGAGTTTGTTTACAAGTGCTATCCTTAACTACCAATAAGAAAATATTCATGTATACGAAGGTGTATCCAAAAGTCCCAGGACAATGCTCATAACACGCAAGTCGCTTGTAGTTCAGAAGTTTTCCGCTAGGGTGTGTTGCAGTGGTGTCTTGTGAGTGACTGTGTCGAGTGGCGTGGTTGGATGTGGAAGCGTTTGATTGTTGCACGTGTCTTTATGTGTGTATTTTTCAGCCGTCTGCGATTTTCTGATATCGGCGGTATGGCGGAAGTTGACGAACACAGGGTGTGCATCAAGTTCTGTGTGAGATTGGGTAAAACTGGAAGTGAAACTTTTGAAATGTTGAAACACGCTTTTGGTTATTCGTGCATGAGCCAAAGCCGAACTTTTGAGTGGTTTGGACATTTCAAGAATGGCAGATCTTCGACTGGTAATGATGATCGATCAGGTCGGCCAAGCACGGCAACAACCCCCTCAAAAGTGGAACAGGTACAGGAATCTGTCAACCAGGATCGTCATCGTACCATACACGATCTCTGTGCAGAGGGTGGAATTGGTTAAGGATCTTGTCAGCGAATTCTCACAGAACAGATGAACATGCATCGGACTGCAGCGAAGTTTGTGCCGAGAGTGTTGACCCACGATCAGAAAGACAGTTGAGTAGTGATCTGTCAGGAACTGAAGGAAACTGTGATAAATGATCCCACACTCCTCTTGAACGTCATCACAGGTGATGAAAGCATCG
>Ga0123355_10015089_pt1 | contig 12124 bp, 12 predicted proteins | sample TergutEmb28metaG_3_FD_89872 | JGI IMG/M metagenome (GOLD analysis project Ga0123355, IMG submission 89872) | Embiratermes neotenicus P1 segment gut microbial communities from Petit-Saut dam, French Guiana - Emb289 P1 | ecosystem: Host-associated > Arthropoda: Insects > Digestive system > Gut ... | reverse complement strand
CAGGAAGAAATTAAGAGCAGGCTGAAGTCAGGGAATGCTTCTTATTATTCGGTGCAGAATCTTCTGTCATCCAGGTTGCTGTCCAAAAATTTAAAGATCAAGATATATAGAACTATAATTCTGCCCGTTGTCCTGTATGAGTGTGAAACTTGGTCGCTGACATTGAGGGAGGAACGTAGGCTGAGGGTGTTTGAGAACAGGGTGTTGAGGAGGGTATTTGGGTCTAAGAGGGACGAGGTAACAGGGTAATGGAGAAAATTACATAATGAGGAGCCTATGGATCTTTACTCCTGTGCGGGTGGTGAAATCGAGAAGAATGAGATGGGCGGGGCATGTGGCACGTATGGGGGAGGGAAAAGGTGTGCACAGGGTTCTAGTGGGGAAACCTGAGGGAAAGAGACAATTGAGGAGACCTAGACGTAGATGGAAGGATGGTATTAAGATGGATCTTCGGGAAGTGGGAGGGGGTGGAGACTGGATGGAGTTGGCTCAGGATAGAGACAGATGGCGGGCACTTGTGAATACGGTGATGAACCTTCGGGTTCCATTAAGTGTTGGGAATTTCTTGACTAGCTGCAGAACCAGTTAGCTTCTCAAGAAGGACTCTGCCCCATGGAGTGAGTGAGTGAGTTATGTTAGATTTCATTTAGTGGTCGCAAGCGAAATAGTTTTGAGTACCCCTAGTGTAAGCTATTAACAGTGTTGTAAATGAACCATAAATTTAAGGCTTCTCACTGGTGTAATGAGATACCTGTTCTTCTGGCAAGATGCGCCGTGTCCATGGATAATTGGTGTCTAGTGTTCCGATGCAATGTACTGGGCCTTCGAGTACGTTGTTTCGAAACTTCGGGCACAATGCACTAATTACCCATTGACGGGGAGCCACATGCCAAAAAACGGTCCGATCAAAAGTTGGTGACCTACGGCGTTACTCTTCATAAGCACTACAACCCCGTTCGATTTGTGATTTGTACACAAGACATCCCGATGTGTATCATAAACTAAATAATAAACAGCGTTAGCCAACGTGTTTGTCTTTTATTATAGAACAGTATTTGTCTTATAAAATGCTACATGTTTCGACTCTTAAGGATCATCAAGGGGACGAACAAATATAAAGGAAAGCCTTTCTTTGTATTTACTCGCGCCTGATGATGACCTTTAAGAACCGAAGTAGGTAATATTTTGTAACGCAAATATTGTGTTTATTATAAAGGATAGCTGTGTTGACTAAAATTGTCGTTATTACCCAACCCTGTTCGAGTTCGGAATGAGTTACGTGAGTGAACAAACGCAATGCAACACGAGTTATAATTAGTAAAGTGTAAAGTTACAGATTTATCTTGCGTCCGATTATAAATGTACCGACAAACGTTCACTAGAATGACATGCTTACAAACAGTGAGAACAACATGCAAACAATGGAGTGCTCTGAAATGCGGTATGTTTGAGTAATGCGTCAGTAATGTTAAAAAGGAGAACCTATATACTACGCACAATGTGTTCGATGGTGTTTAGTTGTAATATTATGCTAACAGCTTCTTAATTAGTAATTTTACAGTGCAGTAAATAACAGCTTGTTTATAATGATGATTGAGGTTAAGTGTACCGGAACTTATTATTTTGTATTTAAAATAATTACCTTAGTTGATATGCTTCATCACGACACGTTTTAGGAAATGACATTTTCAGTTTAAGCCAATTTTATCCCATTTTAGCTCCTTTAACGTCATACCTCTTCAGCTGTTTGAGGTATAACAGTAAAGATAGTCGGTTATCTGCTGACTCTTTGAAGACCTTTGCGACCCATTTGAATGAGAATTGTAGCAATGTACTAGTTATGGCAGGGGCTGGACTGAGTACACCAAGTGGAATACCAGATTTCAGGTGAGAGCATATGTCATACTTCATTCACGATATAAATTTCATTCTTCATTTTTATATTATTTCTCCCCTCTGCACTTCAAATCTGACAGCCCTTTTTAGGAATCCTTCAGTTTTCTCTGTAGCCTTAAATCTTCATTTTGAAAACATACCATGGTCCTGTATAAGTTCCATTTCTTATAAAGTCCTGGTTAAGGTAGGTATGACGTTCTGACAGCTGTGACCATGGAAATGGCCCCTGAGGCATGAAACTGTAGTCTGGTTAACATGTACAGTACCATTATTTCAGAGGAATCTCTTGTCTGCACCATCATATTCCCAAAATCATTGGTACATATCTAGATAAACCATCACTTCCCAGAGACTATTACATATTTTATAGAGTATGTGAAATGCAATTATTAAATGTGATCATAAACATGTTACTTGTATAGCTGCTGGTATTTGTTTGTTAGGCCTTGTTTTATTATGGTATCTTCAAAATTGCAATTCCATGCACACCACCTGTGAGTTGTGAGGTTTCCACAACAGTGAAGATGAGGATCCCATTCTTCTGGCATGAATCATCTTGGACATTTCAACCCCCGAAGATAAAGACACCATGTTGCCTGAACATGTGAGGATCAAGCTACCCAGTGATGCAGTGCCATTGCCATATCCCAGAAGAATGGAATCCTCTATTGCAAATACACACTATGTACTAAAAGCATGAAGCGTAAATGTACGGTATTACATGTCACCATGTGTGCTAGTTGAAAAAATATTTCACATATGTCCACATATAGATTCAGAATTCTCAGTTGAAGTAAATTCATCAGCGCAGTAGTGGTGAGATAAGATATGTTTGATGTGTGGTTGACCGTGCATCATAGTTCAATGTGGAATAAGAAACTAACTAGACGTCACTTAGTATTATATTTAGGCCAGACGAGTCGTAATCTGAAGACCTGCTACAATGAACATATCAGATACATTAAGAGCAACAACCCACAATCGGCATATGCACAACACATACTAAACAATAGACAACCTAATGACCCTCCTTAAACCCATCCATAACCAGCATCTACTAACAACATATGAACAATTGTACATACATTCCTTCCACAAACACGGCAATCTCATCTCCGAACAATCCCCTGGCAGCCCAAACCCACTCTTTGACCTGGCCATCCACCCGACCCAACCCCACACCAACAAAGCTAGTTGTGCTACATACTCCCCAATGGACACACAACCAGCCAACTGGATCTGACCGCCTACACAACCACGGGTATGTAACTTAATCAATTTACACATTAGATCACACCTATACACAACAGCTGAAACCACCAACAACAATAACCCACCACACCACAACAACCCACCTAACAAAACATGAAAAGACGAACATATCGTCCCACAAATACTAGACATATCTGGAAATAACACTGCCCATTGTTACAGCACTACACCACATGCGGCAAAAATACCACTAAGTCATCAGCTCCTGAGGATGGGCATAAGGTAGCCCGAAATATGTTGACCAACTTATAAAGGAGAAATAAATATAATACTAAGTGACATCTAGTTGGTTTCTTATTCCACACAAGATATGTTGCTTTAATGCAGGCTTGAATAATATTATGCTGCTGTTTAAACTTTTAGTTGTATTATTGTTGAGTAATTTTATACCTGTATAATTACTCCTTATTGATAGTTAGGTTAGAATATGACACATGAAGGTTGTATTTAAGTCTTGTGTTTAAACTGTGCACATCTCAGTTTCTTTTAAATTTTCCAAAGTTTTTCAGAACACTTCGTGGTACCCAGAATACAAATTTACATGTAAGTGGAAGTATAATAAACTACTTCATTAATTTTCTAGAAGAGGCCCTTTTTATAACACCTGCCATTATTATAATGATTTCAGACATTAAAGGCATGATTACTGTCAGTTGAATTTCCTCAGATTAACCAAAATGTAGGGGAAACAGGTGAAGTAAACTAACTGTGAAGTATCTACTTTCATGAGTGATGTATTTGTCCTTATACTAAAATAAAATATGAATTCTGTACATTTATGATAAAGCTTTGTCCAAAGAATTTTAGTTTAATTCCATTAGTGCATTACAAGACTAATGGCAGTCATTTGACATTCACAGACAACAATGCAGAGATATGACATTCAAACAATTACCTACAGGTCACCAGATACTGGACTTTATTACAACTTAAAGCAGTACAATTTACCATACCCAGAAGCAATCTTTGATCTTGTTTATTTTGAACAAGATCCACGTCCATTCCTGACTCTAGCTAAGGAGTTGTATCCTGGAGAGAAGTATCACCCAAATTTGGGGCATCATTTTGTTCACCTCATGCACAGAAAGGGAAAGTTGCTGCGCATGTATACACAGAACATTGATGGACTTGAAAGATGTAAGTTATTTTTTATCTCATCAGTGATGATTGTTCAGTTCACTGATAGAGTGTAACCAAAGTTCTGTTACTGAATCATCATACATAGAGACATGTCACTTCCTTCATGCATCAGTACATAGTTCAAATTTACACTAGGCTGTACCTTGGTTACATTACAAGAAATGTGGTGAGATACAGTGATCGTCCATCCAATATAAAAAGCTTGATTCATGATAAAAGAAAGTTTAAAACTATCTTTAAAAACTTCTGACATGTTCCTTCTATTCATTAGAGGAATATTTCAGTACTAACATCCACTAAGGTCTTGGTTTTTTATGACTAAAAATAATACTTTTAGCAGTTACAATCTATACATTAATGCAATTTCATTACCATTTGAACTATAATTGTTAGTTATGTATTAAATTTTTATGTATTAGTGTCCGATATAGTATATTATGTCTAATTCTATATCCAACAGGTCTCATAGACCTTTTAATGGACTGATGGAATTGAATAAAATGAATGAATGAATAAATATATAATTTTGTTTATATTATTACTATCAGTACAATTCATATTGTGTAGCTAGTTGGTAGGAGGTTTGTGCATTTCAAAATGGGGATATTATCCATGATACAAGCCTTTCTTTGCTGTAAATCCTCACAGTCTTCCACTCATTAATGGAGCAAGCTGAATTAAAGTACGTTAATAATTGTATCAATGGAAAATTTTACACAAAAAATTATGGTATTAAATAGGCAGGGTTACTGCATTAGAAAGCTATGAAGACTGCTGCAAACGATGGTTCAGTATGCTTCACCTATATTTGACACATCTGTGATATCTGTAAATTTTTGGCATATACAGAATGCATCATGGCAAGCTTTGGTGTATATGCAGTGCATTATGGGAAAGTTAAATGTATATACCAGCACTAAAAAAGAAGTTAAATGTACCCAAATAAAATTGAAAGGGTTGCATATAGGGAGTACAAAGTCAGAAGAAAAATTCTTCATATATAAATGAAAGATATGTGAAATGGTACTGTAATTAGCATAAAAACTTATAACTTTGATGTTTTATGTTTGGAAGTGAGTGGCATACCAGAAGAGAAATTAGTAGAAGCTCATGGAGGCTTTAGCACTGCTTCTTGCATCAGGTGTTTCAAGAAACATGATCCACACAAGACTCGAGAAGACATCTTACAAGGCAAAATTGTTAACTGTGACAGATCACTTTGCAAAGTAAGAATTTATTTGCACTTGAAACATGTTTGGATGTATCAAAGAAATGAGACAAGATTTTACAGTCAGGGATGGCAACCCTTTTTAAGTCTTTTTGCCATACATGAAGAAGAAAACTGTTGGCATACAGGAACCTAAATTTTATTCTTATCCACATGTACCCACATGCATAATAACATTTTATTACGAAGTTTGTGACTATTTTTTTAATAAAAATATCTTTGAAATAAAATTTTGTTTTCCCAGCAACTTTTTGGTGTGCCAGTGAAGACCTAATGTTTCTGCACATAACAGAATACAATAATATCATAAATAGAAGGGAATGGATTAACCCTTTAAACGCCGAGTTAAATCCCATCTGCCATTTGCTGGCATTATTAGGAACTCACCATATTTTCCACATTAGCGGGTTAAGGGTTAATGGATTGAAACTATAGTAATATATATTTGAACTAACACAAACATAAACAGGTAAGAGGCAGTAACAACAGTAAAAGTAAATGTTTCAAATATGAAATAGTACTGTGTTAACACCAGGATGATCCGAGATTAAATATTTGGAGAAGCTGCTTGCATACTTTATGCTGTAATGTGACATGATATAATGTAATGTACTATGTATTTATTTATTCTTATTTTTTAAAAATCTACACAAAGCTTAGGAAAAATGCAACAGCCATTGGGACTGTTCATTAGACAAATGTAACTCAGTAGCCAAGTCATCTTAACAAAGACATTAATTTTTACCAAAACTGGTACCTAGAAAACAAAATCTTTAAGTATTCTAATGGAATGTTGTGGATGAGTAAACATTCCAGCTTTGAGTTGTCCCAGGTTTGAATATTGGTCTGAGGTCTGGCTGCCCAACTTCACTTTCACTTTTATGTGGCCTGCGTGCATTTAAACTGCATAAACTATGCAACCGAAAAGTAGCAGTTAAATAAACCAAAAATACAGTATTGTAAAGGAGTTGGACATCCTTGTCCCTCCATTCCCTATCCTGTGAGAATTCAGAACTTTGGGTATACATTTGAAGGCTGGTGTGAACCATTTACTGGGTTTCTCAGTCAAGAACTGAACTAACTTTTCTTTTATGTTCTGCAGAGTTATAATATTTCTTAACACTGACAGAACTTGAACTGTGATCCTTAACAGGATTTGTCAACTAGTCATCCATGGGCTAATTTTCATTGTCCATAAATTTTAGTTAGCATCACTCACATTGCACTATGATAGTCTTCAAGAGCATGTACACAATTCATAGAAGGTTGAGGATCACTGATCATTGATTCTGTACTCATAGTATACTTTGCAAGGAAAATCCCTAAGTAAAATATACTCTGCAAAGAAAGACACTGCATTAACTTTGGATATATATGCCTTATCCTTTACTTTCTTGTGTTCAGGGTTTGGTGAAACCAGACATTGTATTCTTTGGTGAAGCTCTTCCTGACCGTTTCTGGTTACATGAGATAGATGCTTCACTTGCAGACTTCCTCATAGTCATTGGGACATCCCTTGAGGTAACATTATGTTAAATGTTCTGAACGGGACAGAGACCATAAAATTACTTTTAGAAGCATGATAATGTGATTTCACAAGTCCCAAGTTTATGTGACACTAGTAAGAAATATATGTGACAGGTTCTGAAGTATTAGTTCTTATTGTATCATATTTTAAAAACACGAAGCCACTGTAGCTTAGTCAGTATACAGACTAAGCTACAGGCTGAATGATCCAGGGTTAAAATCCTGGCAGGGGCAGGAGATCCAGAATGGCTGTACGGCCCAACCTGCTTCCTAGACAGTGGGTACTGAAGGTCCACCCTAAAGTGGCTGGGGCGTAAAGGTGACCATTAACCTCCATCTGCTCCCCTTATATGCCTTTATAGCATGGACATGGAAGACTTTACCTTTCTTTAAGTTAGAATTTGAACATATGTCAGTATTCATTCCAGTACAGGACTGTCATATTTTCATGTCTGTGGAAATGGAGAATCTTAAAATATGACAGAACAAAAGCTGTAGATAATATAACAACTGGCTATGATGAAGGAAAACCACACTGAAACAGAATAAATATTTTGTCAGCAGTCTTTCTTATGTAGTATGTTGTATTCCTTAACTGACAAAATGCAACAAACAAAGCAGTTAAAAATCCCTACAAATTAATCAAGCCTGGTATTTTATAAACCCATCAGGTATGTATTTGGGGTAGTTTTAGGAAAACATATGCAACTACATATTGACAAATCTTCACATTTATAGTTGGTATATTATTACAATAGTGACTCATTTGGGGTGTCTAGCACCTCAGGATGAATCTGTTGGATTGAAATGTATTGGCCACAGTTAGTTATTATGACTTTCTAGTATCTGCAGTTCTTTTATTTTGTTGGTCAGGAAATGTATGTTAAATATTTACTATTCTAGTCTTAAACTCCATCTCTCATGAATTTCTCTAAAGTAAAATACACTATCAAAATAGCTTGATATGAGCTCTGTACAACTGATAAGACACCTAAGCAGTATTAATGGGGTGTCTCACTTAGTTTTACTGTAATTCGTGCACTGTTTGTTATGCAGAAACATAGAAGAATGTGCAGACAACTTTATATACTTACATGTATATTCAAGGAGTCCCAACTACCTACAGCAAGAACAGTATAATTCACAGCTAAATGACAACAGTTAGCTGTAAGCTAAATGACAACAGTTAGCTGCAGTTATATTAAATATAATTATGATTTCTTTTCCATGTATTTTAAATTGTTTCTTTAGGTATATCCATTTGCAAGTGTAGCAGATGCAGTGCAGTACCACATCCCAAGACTACTTCTTAATAGAACAGTTGTAGGAAGTTTTGGGTATCGAGATCATGATGCCATCTTATCTGGCGATATAATTGAAAATGTGAAAAGTCTGGCTGCAGCTCTTGACTGGACGAGTGAACTGGAAGAACTTGTCAGACAGTATGAACAATGTAAGTGATACAGTCAACATTAGCTTCCTCTTAGGAGACCAACTGCTTGACTTACTCAAGATGTACAGTACTTGTAAAAATACTTAATATTTATCATTTGTACAAATAATAGTAAAGAAATTTGTGAATTAAATGTAAAATTAATCAGCAATTGAAGTGTCTAGAAAAATAATTGATGTTGTACCTTTCTGTTTTCCTTTATATCGTACAAAATTATGTCAGCCAGTTTATTCAGTATAAAACTGTTCTGTATAGATGGTGCAGTGTAATACCTGCCTTTTACATAATTGCATATTCTTCCATCTGTTACAGCCAGTTTTGCTGCTTAAACATGATGCTTTAAAACTGGGTAAGGTGTCACAACTTCAGAAGTTTTTACAAGAATGTCCCAAATTAAACTGTGTAACCATTGTTAATGTCACGAATCACATGATACAAAATATGATACAAAAAATTCCTAGTTTCTGACAGCATCCCTAATCATGAACACTGGAAATATTTTCATTAAATCTAAAAACAGAGCTGAAGATTCTGGTTTATTGTAATGTGATGCTGCATTGTTGGGTAAGGTCCATCACATTGAACCCTTGGAAGATGAGGGCAACATGTTCGTCTGAAATGTCATGCACCAGTGCATCACCACATCATACAAGACCAGAATCCTCTATTACACCTTTGTGAAGCCCTCACAGCTTATAAACAACAAATATATTATAAATTTGTTGGATGTCATACCTTATCATCCACATTTACCACACCTAATACTGAGTAGCTGTGCTAGAAGCTGGAAGGCTTCGGGTTCAATTCCTGATGGTGTCCCTGGATTTTTCATTGACTTAATCCTTCTGGCTGCACTATGGCCTGGGGGTCAATCCAGCCTCTGGCAGAAATGAGTACCAACGATACCTCTTGGGGGGTAAAGTTAGCTAGTTCATAGGGCTGACAGCCTTACCACCTTCATGTGCCAACTGTCTAGAAATTGTGGGAGCCTCAAACTCTTTGAGTCCTAAGGGCCTGTACAGGGATAGCTTTACCTTTAATAATAAGTAGTCAGTATTCCTTAGCAGTAATTACAATAGACAGGGTTACAACCACTATATTGAATTATGTGGTTGTGAGGAAACACTTTTTGCTTGATGTTTCATAAGTTTCACACCAATTTCTCATCAGAATGATCACTGGTATATGGTCCATCTTTTTTGTACACACCTGTACTTTCACTGCCCCTAATAGAAACTATGGGATGAAGTTGTAACTGTTTACCTGAACTAGTGGCAACGTCCCTATTCAAAGTTTCTATTACACACTTCTCAGAACTTCCACACACCAAAACTGTATATAGCTGTCCCATACAAAGCCATGTTTTATATTGACAGAAGTTACAAATAAGAATGAGGTGCAGGTCTGAATCAGTGGTTGCTTTTTTTCTGATTTTTCATGTTCTATTAAAGATATACAGTGTAAGAGAAAGTTGAATTATGTAACCTCGCAACAGTGTAATGGAAAGCAATCATGCTTCTCTGTGTAACTTGACAGTAAAGTGTTATTGCAACTGATTGAGACACACAGAGGTATCTAATGGTACAACATTAAACTCTTTTTTCAATCCAAGTTTCAATTTCTGATTGGTGAATAATGAAGATTTCATTATGAGCACAGAGCAAAGCTTTCACCTCAACCAAAGATTAGACTTTGGACATCTGGATAATATCAAGAACACAGAGTAGTTTGGAATGTAACACTAAGTTTTGGAAAGGGGATCTACTTCCATCCTTGGGCATAAGGTGTAGAAACAGGTACTCAATTGGATCCATGAGATACAGCTACTCTCAGCTATTCTCAATCTTGAATTCAGAATAGCTATCTCATCACCCTTTTGCCAAAGAATAGAAACAAATCCACTTTCCCAAATGCTCTGTGTTCCATTTTTTGTATTTTTGGAACACTGTACGATGAGATTCAACTAGCTGATTGATTCAAAATGTGAAACAGCGTTCAAAGAACCCTATAAAATTGAAATGTAAGTACTATTTTGCACAATGTATTGCTTGGGATTGGAGGAGGTACAAGAACATAGGATCATAGTGCAAGTGTCTATTGGGACTGGGGGAGGTGCAAGAAAATAACTGTCTGTTACAAATGAGGCAGTTGCAAGAAAATGGAATCATAATGTATGTATTATTACAAGATTGAATCCTTAACTTAAATTGTTAACATTGTCGCCTGGTATCATTAGCAGTGCCTACTGCATGTGAAACAGTGTAAATGTATGCTCTCATCCATTTCACTCCAGGATGTAATTTAAAGAAAAACAACACATTGTGTCTATACAGATTTTTGTCTCACCATTAAATCACAAAATACAGCCAAACACTGTGTTCAAAATACACTCACAATGTATACTACACAAACAGTAATTTCTAAATATGGGTCTTTCTGAAACAGAGTAGATATGGTGCTTTTGTAATAATTTGCCAGGATTAATCACTATCAGTTTCCAATTATGCCATTAATTAGGTGCACAATTCATGATACTTATGAATCAGTTTAGTTCCAGCTGTAACATTTGTTAACTGTGTAATACACCAGTACTGTTCTACATGCAATTATGACTTATCGACTGTACATGACATGCAGTAACACACATGGAAACAGTTATTAGTAAATTATTATTCCACTACTGGTTATACATAATGTCACTCAGCTACCATTAGTCCAATCCTACTTCAGAAATTTAAAAGGAAATTAGGTGGTCTCATTAAAAATGTGCACTAGTTGCTTAGATGGAGTAACTGAGGAGCAAAGTAAAAAGGTGGTACAAGTTACAAAATTAAAAGCTCTGGTGTTATTAAAATTACTAGGGCTAACAATTGAAATGACATATTATGTTCATGAAGTCTGTATTGAACTCTGACCCTTCAATGGTATATGGAGACTTGCAGAGACATTTCAAAAGGGGACCATTAGTCATGCAAACTGCTGCTCTTGCACAGATCCACTGCTTATTACAGAATCAAACTGGGATACCTCCAAGAACTTTTTAATTATGATCCACTTAAATACAGTGTCACCATCTCAAAACAATACAGCACAATGTGGTTGGGTGATAGGTGAACAACTGAAAAAGGATGTGGAAGGAACTGGTTGTGGCCTAATTAGATACATTATTCATGCATTTGCCAGAAGGGTCTGAAGAACAATGGAAACTGGGCAGGCTGATTGGTGTCAGAGTTGATTGGAACTGGGCAACTCTAGGCAGGATGATTATCAGAGCTGGTTTGAACTGGGCACCTCCTGGCAGGACTGTTGGTGTCACAGTTGGTCTGAACTGGGCACCTCCCAACAGAGTGGTCAGTAAAAAGGCTAGTTTGAACTGGACACCTCCCAGCAGGATGTTTCGTGTCACAACTGGTATGAAGTGGGCACCTCCCAGCAGGATGGCTGGTGTCACAGCTGGTTTGAACTGGGCACCTCCCAAAAGGATAGTGTCACAGCTGGTCTGAACTGGGCACCTCCCAAAAGGATAGTGTCACAGCTGGTCTGAACTGGGCACCTCCCAAAAGGAAAGTGTCACAGCTGGTCTGAACTGTGCACCTCCCAAAAGGATT
>Ga0123355_10015088_pt1 | contig 12124 bp, 15 predicted proteins | sample TergutEmb28metaG_3_FD_89872 | JGI IMG/M metagenome (GOLD analysis project Ga0123355, IMG submission 89872) | Embiratermes neotenicus P1 segment gut microbial communities from Petit-Saut dam, French Guiana - Emb289 P1 | ecosystem: Host-associated > Arthropoda: Insects > Digestive system > Gut ... | reverse complement strand
TCGGCCTCCAAGTCATGGTACCCGCAATATTTTAATAATCGGGAAAACCTAAACTATGTAGGACCCACAACCGACATTTCGTATTACGGAGTGAACGAGAAGCGGGAAGAGGAGAGGAAAGAATTTATCGTCTGGTACTAAAGAGATCTGAGACTTTCGACAATAGGCACGTTCTGGAATCGTACTGTAAAGATGACGTCACCGTATTAAGACAGGCGTTTGATGTGTTTAGGCGCGAGTTCATGCAGACAGGGCACATCGACGTCTTTGTCGACTCGATTACGAACGCGTCCGCATGTAATAAGGTCTTACACAAGCGGTTTTTGAAGCCCAACACCATAGGCCTCATTCCGACATGAGGGTATACGTGTAATAACCGGTACAGCAAGAAGGCCCTGATGTGGCTCCTACATATGGAAGTGACGGACGGAGTGCAGACCATGCACTGTCGCAAAGGACATGAATACAGGCCACCGGAATTACCTCGCTTAAGCGTGGACGATTACTGACCAGAGACCAACACGTTGTACGAGTTCTTTGGCTGTTTTTGGCACGGGCATACGTGCCAGCCATTCCGGGATGTCAGCACCCTAAGCGGTGATACACTAGCCGAGCGATATGAACGCACCATGTCGCGTTTAGAGCAGATAACACGAGCGGGCTATCAGGTCAAAGTGCAGTTGGAATGTGAATTTGAGGAGAAACCCGGACTGTTCACGCATCCCCTTGTAAGACAGAGTCCACTGTGTACCCGTGATGCCCTGTACGGGGGTCGGACGGAGGCCATGCGTCTCCACTATAAAATGCGAGAAAATGAGACTATCTAATATGTGGATGTCATGAGTCTCTACCCGTACATATGCAAGTATTTCAAGTGTCCCATCGGCAACCCACGTATCCATGTGGGAGATGCGTGAAAGGACGTAGAAGCTTGCTTACGTTGGATGGGTTGATAATGTGTACTATCGTTCCGCCACAGAAATTGTACAATCCGGTCCTTCCCTATAGATACAATAAGAAATTTATGTTCTGTCTGTGTAGAACATGTGTCCAAACATGCTCAACTGGAGAATGCACGCATAGAGGATGAGGAGCAGCCATTGACGGGTACATGGGTAATGGACGAGGTGCGTTTGGCCGTGGAAAAGGGATACCGGATACTAGAAATTTACAAGGTCTACGAATATCAGGTCACGCAACACAACCCCGAAACTGGCGAGGGCGGGCTTTCCGTAGACTACATAAACACCCTTCTGATATTGAAGGCGGAGACGAGCGGCTATCCCAGCTGGGTTCGAAACCCCGAGGACGAAGAGCTGTATGTCGAGGCGTTTTGGAAGAATGAGGGGATAAGATTACATAGGGAGAGCATCAAGTCTAACGCTGCGAAAAGGGGTCTGGCCAAACTCTGCCTCAACTCCATATGGGGGAAACTGACCGAGAGGAACGACAGGACGCAGAGTAAAGTTATTTCGGAGCCCAAAAACCTGTACAGATTTCTGGCAACGCCCGGCATCGAGGTGACGAATGTAGCGTTTGCCAACGATGACGTAGTTTGGATTTCGTGGAAGCATTCGGCTGAGGAACGCGTGCCAAACTTGCGTCATACGAATGAGGTCTTATGCGCTTACGTCACCGCAGGTGCCAGGATTCATTTGTATCGCTATCTCGACCGCTTGGGAGAGAGAGCCTTCTATTGCGACACCGATTCTGTCATTTACATTGAGCTCAGAGACGTACCGAATCTGATTGAAACCGGGGACAAACTGGGCGACATGACCTCCGAATTGCGGACCATAGAGTACGTATCCGAATTTGTGAGTGGTGGACCAAAGAACTACGCTTACAAGGTAATTGATACCGAGACTGGTCGGACGGCTACAGTATGTAAAGTCCGTGGCATAACCCTAAATTACAGTGCCAAACAGTTGGTGAATTTCGATGTCATCAGGGACATGATTCTTGGGACGGGGGAACCTACAGTGACTGTACATACGGAGAAGAAGTTTAAGCGCAAGAGGAAGGGTGAAGGGGGAACTGTGGCCATTGTCACCGAACCAGAGGATAAGTCGTACAAAATCTCGTTCTTCAAACGCCGACGTTTAGCCGACCATTCGAAGTTCCCGTTCGGGTATAAATAGGGCGAGTGATGAGGCAATGGTACGTTTTCACCGCCCGACCATCCAAGAGTGATGATCTGAAATTTAGGCATCCGTTCTCGTGCATCGTGAGTGGACCTAGCGGTTCCGGGAAGACGTCATTCGTCAAGCGTTTCCTCCAGAACCTCCACGGCCTCTGTACCGAGCCGACATTTGCCGGCGGGATAGTGTGGTGAGAAGAGTGCTGGGCCCTCCCGTCTGCCGGCGTAGTCACATATAACGAAGGAGTGTCGGATGACTGGCAGTGCAAGCGGCGAATCGAGCCTCGTGATCCTTGACGATCTGTTAAACGACGTCTACTCAAAGCAAGTGTGAGAATTGTTTACGCGAGGTAGCCATCATTGGAATATAAGCGTTATTTCGGTCACTCAAAATCTGTTTCATAAGGCCGGTTTTGTAGGGATATCTCGTTAAGTGCTCATTATATAGTGGAATTGAAAAACGTCAGAGGTAAGAAACAGTTCATGTACCTGGCCAGTCAAGTGTACCCCGAAAATAGTTAGGGTCTATATAACACTTACTTGTACGCGACACCAGAACCCCACTGTTAGCTCCTCTTGGATCTGACACAGAATACGAACGACGGTCTGAGGTTCTGTACCAACATATTCCGGGATGATACACTTCCCCTCACCGTCTATTCGTATGTAGGCGATGAAGCGTGTGAAGACGAATTATCACACTCTGCAAGTGCTGAAGACGGCCAACCCGAAATTGCGTAAAGCTATCATTTCAAAGTGTAACAAAGAACTCGTCAATTGTATAAGTGAGTGTGTCTTGAACGGGTTGAACGGCAATATAAACCTGACAGGTTGTGACATGCGCAAGCTACAAAAACACAAGGCGACGTTTCGCAAAGTCTGCGACAGGCGCGTGCCTCTTTCCAAGAAGAAGAAACTTACAGCGTGGGGGACTCCTGCTGCCTCTATTGCGCGCCGTCCTACCGACGCTCGCTAACCTCATCTTTCGAAACAGATAGAATCATGTTACGTAAGATGTACCTCATCCCTGCCGATCGTTTGCGTGGCTCCCCATTCATGACATGGGAAACAGCGGCGGCGGTTTCGATACCGAAACAAAGACAGACGGTTAAGAAACGCAACCATCATAACCCTTATGCGGAGGCCAATAAGATACGTAAACATCATCCGTATGAGGAGTGGCTTAAGATGCGTAAAAAGATACACGAGGCCGATCTGAGAAAAAAGACAGACGAATGTGTTTGCGGAATTTTTAAGCAAAGTGAAACCTACAGGGCAAGCTAGCAAAGATTCCCCTCCTACACCACCACCTCCTCCGCCTACGCCTCAAAAGATGCGCCGTGGGACACAGACGGCCGTAACGTCGGCATCGGTTACAGCAAACCCCGCCGCCACCGATTAAAGAGTTCAAATATGAACCTCCGAAACCAGAACGTGTGGAGGAAGATGATGACGATGATGTTTACGATGAAGATGATGATTTCGTTGAGGATGAGGCCCGTGAGTACGGTAGGGAAAATGTCGGTCCTGTAGCTAGTCCCTACCTGATGCCTTACGTGTACAAGAGACGTTTTCTCGACAGTCAATATGGCGTCCGTAAAGACTTCGCTATGTATATGATAGGTGATTCCCCGATAGAGGTCGATACCAGTGGTGATATCACGATTAAGGACCGAGTGTTTAAGGGATCGAAGGGCTTGTGGGAACTGCTGACGCGCAAGAAAGTGAATACGGAATTTATCGCCAAAGAGAATCTGAAGTCGTGTAAGAAAATATTGACGATGAATAACGCTCATTTGACTCAATATCAGCCGGACGGTAACATTAATATAACACGAGGGAAAAAATTTCGGGAAATCATTGCGCCCCTCTTTGAGAAAGCGAAGGGACGTGGGGTCGAATCCGCGTTACGACGTAAGTGGATAAAATATTAATGGCAACCATTAGCGATTTATACTATGATGAAGGCAGTCCGATAGGCTTTTCAACGTTGCGGAAGCTTCGGGCGGCCGAGGTGGCTGAATCGAAGACGAAGAAGGGTAAACCGCAAACTGTCGGCTCAACGAAGGCATGGTTAGAAGAACAAGATGCATATACACTACACAGACCTGCGAGGAAACGTTTCGCTCGTAATCCCTACACCGTGACTATCGTAAGGGACGTGTAGGAATGCGATTTATTGGATTACAGTCCCACACAAAATACAATGATAATTACAGATACATTCTATTCGACATTGATGTATTCTCGAAATATCTATATCTGATACCCGTGAAGACAATGAGTGGACCTGCAGTCACCGCGGCGTTTCGGTCCATTTTTGACGATAAGCCAAAATTACCTTCGCGGCGACCCGTATGGGTACGCACGGCAAGGAATTTCTCAATAAAGACTTTCAGGACAGGTTACGCGACAAGGGCATTCAGTTTCAGGTGTGCAGGAACCCTGACGTGAAATGTGCGGTCGTGGAACGTGCTCAACGCACGATTCATGACAGACTATACACTTACTTTACGTATACAAATACGTTCAGATATATCGACGTCCAGCCGAAATTTGTCAGGGCCTAAAATGACACGGTTCACTCGACGACAGGTATGGCACCGTCGCGCGTGACAGATTCGGACGTCCTCGCCAAATGGAAGAGGATGAGCAGTCGACGCATTCGCGTCGCTAAAGTCAAATATAGCGTAGGGCAGCACGTGCGTATCAGTAAGGAGAAGATGAAGTTTGCCAAGGGTGGTGAGCAGACTTTCTCCACTGAAATATTTCGGATCACCAAAGTTATAGAGAGACTACAGCGACCCGTATGCGAGCTTGAGGATTTAAACAAGACGCCGATAGAGGGACAATTTTACGCCGAGGAACTCACACCTGTTCGTATCTCGAAAGAGACGACTTAGTAGATAGATAAAATACTAGACAAGCGAGATAGACGAGGCATTAAGGAGTATCTCGTCCGGTGGAAAGATTACATGAAGGATTTTGACTCCTGGATCCCGGCCTCTAGTGTGAAGGATGTCATGACGTCACCCGATCAGAATAACTTTTACGTCACTCTGCTGAGTAATGCCTAGTGCGAAATTTATGATCAGAATACACATGCAGATTTCACGGTGAAGCTAGCCCAGCCAATAGATCTGGGTTCGACCTCCAAGTGGGAAGTGGGAGTCTGTGAAATTTCGTGTTCTTCATCTCCCGAAGGGGCAAGCCCCGCCCTACTCTACTGTAACCTGATATCTCCGCAATTCCTGGGCGACAGCACCGTCCGTTGCATACGGACTTTCCGGCTCTACCCCAACGCAATGTCAGCACGAGTTTCGGAACGTGCAATACGTGCCGGTGGAGCAGCGCAGATATTAGGACATTCGAATCGAGTTCCTGACGACCGAGGGTCTGCACATCCCCTTTGAGGACAGCACTATGCCCACAAGACTGGTACTTCATTTTCGCAAGAATTACCAGTGGTAGATCTATATAAAACATGGCGTAGGCATCCATAATAGGACATTTAAAACGATGCATCCTTTAGAGATGTACTACCTCAATCAGGCGGGTCGTGGTCTTACCTCCGCCCCGGTGATCGCCCCATCTATTCACCTCCGCTCTACCTTCAGCAAGGGCATGGGATCGGCAATTTCCTAGGCACTCTCTTCCGTATCGTGCAACCTCTCCTGAGGAACGTGGGCCGTACAGGTGGCAAGATCATCACCGATATAGCGAAAAATAAATCACCCGACGTCAGTGCCGAAGATATATCAAAACATGTCGGAGATGCCGTCACAGAATGAACATCTAATCGGCAAATTGCGGGGCAGGGGTCTTAAACGCGCGAGACGTGTTACTCCGAAGACGCAGGGAGGCAAAAAGTCTAAAAGACACATGCTAAGCGTGCCCGGGTAATAAAAAGGGATATCTTCTCCTAGTCTTAATCAGTCATATCATGTCTGCCGCAGAGATAGCGTCCATAAGTAGCGAGTTCGACATCTTCGAGCACAAACCAGTAAAGACTTGTGCTGCGGACTATTGAGACCGCGTAAAAACCTGCCGCCCCCGTCGACCAAAATGACGTTGAATTCCTAATAACCGCCGGCAAGGATAACTACATACATCTCGATATCCAACTGTATGTCCGAGGAAAATTAGTCTCGAGTTCCGGGAATAATGTGGACGTTTCGGACCACACGGGCGTCACCAATAATCTCCTCCACTCACTCTTTAGTCAATGTAAGTCGTCCTCAATGGCACCAAAATCACGCAATCGAGCGAGCACTATAATTATAGCTCATATCTAGAAACTCTCCTGACCTACGGCACCGATGTGGCAGCCACACATCTCACGAACGCCTACTGGTATCGTAACACTGGCGACATGCAGCCATATGATCCCACGTCTGCGATTATAACTGCAATGACTAACCGAGGTTTCATCACTCGCTGGGACAAACTTAGTGCCAGTAAAGATTTGCAGCTTTTTGGACGTTTGCACAGCCATCTGTTCAACGTTCCCCTCGTCCTTCTGCCGGGCGTCAGCTTGCAGATCAGATTGACGAAGGCCCGAGCCTCGTTCTACATGATGAGCAAGGAAGCCGAACCAAAGACCAATTTCAAATTTTGGACGCCCAATTGTTGGTAAAGCGCATGAAACCTGACCCCGTCACAGTTACCTCATACTGCTACACTGAATACGGGGGCTCTCGCACGTTATAACATGAAGACAGTGGAACTCAAGACGTTCACATTCTCTGCCGGATCAAAATCCCTGTCTATCGACAACACCGTCTTGGGCCCCGTCCCCAAACGTCTCTTCACCATGGTCAAGAAAGTCGATTTCACAGGCACGGTGGACACGAACCCCTACAAATTTCAACAATACGATATGAGCGATTTTTCGCTATTTGTGAACGGAAAACTAACCCAACGAGGGCCTACCTCTGGGCATGGATCATGAAAAGACCTCGGTAATGGACTACAGAACATTGTTCGAAGGGTCAGGCATCCATTACTCGAACGCTGGCCATCAGATAACACACGATATGTTTGTTAGCGGCTATTTCATGTTACTCTTTGATCTCACTCCCGACCAGGGTGCTTCCGAGGCCCACACTTCCCACCCAGAACAGGGCAATATCAGGTTGGAGTTGAAATTCGCCAAGCCATTACCCGAAGAGATCACGTGCCTGCTGTACCTGGATTTTGACAAGTCCGTCCTCATTAATTTGGAGCGTAACGTCACGACCGTCTACTAGATGGACACCTTGCAGATACTGTGCACATTGCGCAATGTAAAATCCTTCCTTGACATCTACGCCTCCGATCTTCTGCCACGTTCAATCACGAAAACTTGCACCGTCATAGTCAATGCCGATCCTCACACAAAGGGAGGTACACATTGGCTAGCCGTGCATTTCCGACCAAATCTTCGTATGCCTACTATTTTGATTTGTACGGCATCGTAACGTTCGTGCCTGACATCCTGGCCTTCGTATAAGTTAACTGCACGACCTGGGACCGTAACAAAAGACAACTGCAAAGCCTAACTAGTGACGTCTGCGGCAAGTACTGCTGTCTGTTCGCCCCCTGCATAATTCGGGGCTACACTCCCCAGCAATTTGTGGCGTTCTTCGGAACACAAGCATACCGGCAGATGAAGTTCACGGCCGAATTCGGGGCTAAAATGCCTCGTGGCGGCTGGGGTCAATGCCGCCGCAGCTGTCTATAAAAGGTGAGTATTTTGGACTATTCTTATCATTCCTATTCTAACATGGCTGAGTAGTACAGGCCGTTATCGATTACGAGTTATGGCGGGGGCGGCAGAATGAGACGGTCGTCAAGGAACTGTGCGTGGCCAGTGCCATCGCTTGGGAGACGTTCCGTTTCAAACCGCCCTACAAGATGGCGGATCACGGATCGATAGAGAACGGCATTAATTGGATGGACGTCCATATTGAGTATAAGGAGTTGCACACCGTCCTCAATGAGGCAGTTGCAGGTTTCGCCCACGTGTACGCCTACGGCATCTCGAAATGCACGTTCCTCGCCGGACTGACTGGCCGGCCGATCCATAACCTAGAGGATGTCAATTGCCCCCGCCAGAATCTTTCAATCACGAGCACTGGTGTACCCTGCCCTGCCAGATTTCCCAAATACTCTTGCGCAACCAAAACCGCGCATTCCCTCTACGATTGGTTGAAATACTATCTGCAGAAGATTTCGTCAAATGCCCTACCGATGACGTCATACTGTCGATTTTGTTGCAGCCCTATAAATCGGCCATGCGCATCGCTCGCCCTCTCGCTCCTGCTACGAAGGCAACTAGACGCAGACGGTCCTACCCCTCCGATGGCCCTGCAGGCGCCAAGCGGCCGGTGTTACGTCCGATCCAGGAGGATGAGGTAGAGCAGCTGCCCACCACTCAACCATCCGACAACTGTACCTACTGGCCTCCCAATCCGGCCTTCGATCCCAAGCGAGTCCTGCTACACCGCATGTTCTTCATCAACGAAGACAAGACCAAGTACGTGTCTGTCGGTTACTACTCGGCTCGCGATTATCAACCATTGGTGGAATTCGGCGCCATTCGAAGAGGCGGGTCCAAGTCCCTCATTCTCGCCGACGAACAAGTGGCCGCTCTGGCGGATTGTCTGCCCTCTATACGCGACTCCATGTGTGTCGGCGGGGATCGTGTCATCATCAAGTGCGAGAGTGGCAACTTTCGTCTACACACCCCCAGGAGGCACGGCTCGGCCAGGCTCTTTGTGGGCACGGAATACATAAGCCTGATACAACCCGACATGGATTATCTGGTGCGAGTGTTTCCCATCCTACAGCAACAATTGCGCGATTATATTAGCGCATTGCCGGACGTGTTGTCCTACGTGACATCGTCCTTAGCTTCGACATCTTTTGTTGAACCTCAGCCTAATGCAAGCACAACCATAAATTACGCTCGCTTTGTACGAGCTTGTAACTTTTGTGTAACTTAATGTATCACACTGATTTAATAAACAGCACTTTGTAGGTGAATGTTGTTTCATTTGTAGCATTAACCTATCTCTATCCTGGCACCATTCTCTGCAGGGCGTGTGTTGCAGCAGCTTCTCGGCCGGCAGCGACACAATACCTAGACGGGAAGTACATCTCTCTGTCAGTGGGCTGGCTGGAGGGACGGGCTGGCGAGACGTGGCTCAAAGAGTTTTAATCGAATTCAAAGTCAAAATCAGAGTCGGGATCAATTTCAACTGGGTTGCATGAACTTACGAGATCCAAACGCACTTTTTATTACAAATGCGAAACACAATTTCGGAGGCTGCTGATTTTAATGAAGGGGGCTGCATGCAGCACAGTTTAGAAGTACACTTCTCAGGTTGTCTACATCCAAAATCATAGTATGGGAGAGAGTCGTCGATCATGCATACACAGCGGCCATAGCGCCGTGTAGTCTCGCCTCCTATTTCGGCCAGGAAATGCCGTACGTATACAATTTTATCGCCTGAGTTTTGCGACGTTAAGACTACAATTGCATAATTGGTGCAACAGAAATCTAACATGGTCCATACATAATATGTTACATCTATGTTAGACCGCGGACGGCAGGGTAAGACACTACTTATAAACACTATTTTTGGTATGATTTCATCACCTCCATGCCTGATATAATAGTGCACCATTCTACCAGGCACGGTCCATTGTGGAACTAATTCAAACTCTACACCACCCAATGCAAAGGTGGGGGATGGTTGCTCTTGCAACAGCACGGCAAATTCAGATTACCACGTTTGAGGACTAGCAATGTAGAGGGTGAGTCAATCAGGGCGTGATGCTAATTTACCAGCTCTATACATAGCATACTCGCCGACAATTGAGCAACAGAGCCCCATCGAATGGCATAGCCATAACATAACCTCGGCAATTCGATCCTCACCCCTAGGGACATATTCGTTGAACCACGTCGCATTTCCCACTATTCCCTGAATGGTATCGTGGCTGTCGGTAAAACTGGTACGGCCCTCGAAATTTTGCCAAGCCATTACCCTACAAAAGAGCAGAGATCATACTTATATTCTGCCATTTCACTCGGAAACACATACGTGCATCTACTTCTAGTTCCACATACCTGGTTTATTCAGCTACGTTGATGTCTCGGTGAGTGGTAGCAGCGTACACGACAGTTGCAGTGGTGATGATACGGTAGTAGTAGCAGCGGCAACAGATTCAGCAGTGGCAGTAGCGGCAGCAGTGGTGAACACACAAGTACCTTACCTATACCACACCCAAAGTATTTATACTCGAGCATATGTCTTAGCCCCCACACAAACGCGCTCATGTTCCTTTGTTCCACATGTACGTGTAGGAATTTGCTTACTGCCGACCTGCTTCTTTGCAGCACGTTCGATGTGTCAGCACTGTGCATGTAGCACGCACAGGGGTGACCGGCACCGACCTCACCTCCATATCTCATGTCCCGGCTAAGAACTTTTTCAACACTCGGGCTACGCACTTTTCAGCACCTGCGGCGAACTCGTTTCTCAAGCTAGAGACTTTTCAACACTGCGACACGGGTTTGTACTCCTAATATACTACAGCAACGAACGTCCTACATCTGTGTGTCTGCTAGCTACAACTAAAACACTTTGGACTAACAATGCGACTGCTGGTGCGGTCCGCCCACAAGTATGAACTTGCAGTACATGATGTCATCCTCCATCCACGTGCTGCACTGAAGCGTAACGGTGATCTCACTCCTACTGATAACCGGAGCTCTCAAGCAAGCAGGTGACTAAGCATACGGTAAAATACTATACAGTTTTCACGGACCCTTCTTACATTCACTCCGGTAACTCACTCGCGGCCTAATTTACCCCTGACTGCTGCGAGCAAAACCGTACCAAGACTTTTCCGCTCTTTTCCATACCTTACCCACTATTTACCAAACATCAGGGCGGCAAAACGTCACGGGGAACCCTACCTACACAAACATATCCCTCACTTCAACAACCTATACGTACAGGCATTTTTAACCGCACTTATTTCATACACCGAGGCTCCGGCAACCTATCCTCACGGCGGCACCTCCACTGGGTGTAGGGAGGGCATGGAGGCACATCCTTTTTAATATTATACACACGTCGTCGCCATCTCGTTTTGGAGGGCCCATCCTACTTAGGGTGCATGCTTCCTTTACCAATACCCATGGCGGCACCTAACCTTTTTAATAATATACCTTACCCTGATTTACGCTAAGCCGACGCCATCTTGTTTTTATTTCACAGCCATCTTGTTTTGACGGGATTAAGCTCTGGGTGCAAGCTTCCTTTACCAATCCCCACGGCGGCACCTATCGTTTTAATATACTTCAACCCGACTTACGCTAAGCCGACGCCATCTTGTTTTTAATTCACCGCCATCTTGTTTTGGGGCCCAACTCAGGGTGCATGCTTCCTTTACCAATCCCCACGGCGGCACCTATCCTCACACTTACGCTAAGCCGACGCCATCTTGTTTCACCGACATCTTACACTAAACGATTGCCGACGTTTCGGCAACGAAACAACCGACGAGCATAACCTTACACTAACATGCATTACCTTAGGTTTCGACACGACGTTTCGGCAACACTCTAACATAACCTTAGATCTACACTAACATGCATTAACTTAGGTTTCCACCTAACATGCACAACCTTAGGTTCCTACTTAACCTAACATGCATACGTACGCGGTGTTTCGACTACTTTTCGCGCTGCCTTCTTCAGGGTGTTTCGACTACCTCTTCGGGGTATTTTGTCAGGGAGGCGGGCCCGGGCCAGCCTAATACTACTCGTCTCGTTTCTGATAACCCTGTACAATGTCTCATGTCACATTTCTGATAACCCTGCCCACATGTCACATTTATGATAACCCTGTACACATGTATCATGTCACATTTCTGATAACCCTGTACACATGTCTCATGTCACATTTCTGATAACCCTGTACACATGTC
>Ga0123355_10015087_pt1 | contig 12125 bp, 4 predicted proteins | sample TergutEmb28metaG_3_FD_89872 | JGI IMG/M metagenome (GOLD analysis project Ga0123355, IMG submission 89872) | Embiratermes neotenicus P1 segment gut microbial communities from Petit-Saut dam, French Guiana - Emb289 P1 | ecosystem: Host-associated > Arthropoda: Insects > Digestive system > Gut ... | reverse complement strand
TATTAACGGCCGAAACATGTTGAGCAATGAATGAGTATTAAATAATAAAATAAGTGGCATCAAGTTGGTTTTTCTCTTTACGCAACTATAAAGATGATGCACGGTCCAATAAACATAAGATTCCAAATCATATCTTCAGTATCGTTGGTAATGTCTCTGCCTCGGTAATCTGTATTGCTCAGATTTAGATTTTTCTGACGGAAAACATGAATAATACCGTTAATAGAGTAATACAATTCAATTACGATCGCTCAAGTTGTTAAAACTTTTGTTAAAGAAGGCGATATCGCCGTGATTAGGATTTTAACATTTGGTGTAGAAGATCAAACTAAACCGCTGTACAGATGTTCGTCAGTCGAAGAATGAGTAACTCCACTGCTCATTACAGTGTGTGTACATTTGGTAGTCGCCAAAGTGGTCGCGAACTGAATAATTGAAGCTTTATAGTTTAGCGAACAGATGGAAGTCGCAAAAACTTGAAAAATGTTGTCCCCGTGCAACCATAGTTACGAAAATCCTTATAAAGCCAGAACAACACGAACACCAATCACGCTGCGAAAATTAAAAATAATTGTGTATGTATTGCTTTTAATATTTTACAGTTATTCTGAATATGGACTCTAAGGTACCAAATTCTCTTTCATAGCCTTTTTATTGGTAGAATTATCCCGAAGAGCATATTGGTGCTTTTAAAGTCCTGTCTCCGGTTCTGAAATCAAAGGATAAAAGAGAGCTTTGAAATAACATCAGCCTACTTGTTTTCAACGCTATGTTCATTCGAGCGATAAATTGGTTCATAATTATTAATATTTTGCATCAAAGATCTAGTCATGGATAACGTTCATAATAAACTTTAAAACGTTTCATTTTTTAGCGTTTCATTTTTTAACATTTTTGGCTCAAAAGGGAATATATGTTCGTCTGTGATGAGCCCTACCTCCCAGTAAATGGAAGCAATAAATTGCTTACATGAAACTAAGGACGATGATCGTGTTATGGTGTATTGCCATATTATAGTTCCAGCCATAATATCAAGAAATGTGCCTAGTGAAGGACGAAACTGTGGGAACATAGTCACTGCTACTTGATATAAATTCTCTGAAATTCTGCATGAAATTTGCTCTTTGGAAACTATTATCTAATGGACGGAGCTTATTTAGTGCTGTTTAAAAAGTCGGCATATGGCGCCTAGAAAACACCTCATGTCCGTTACAAATATCAGTTGGTAAAAGAAGAAGCCTTTAAATACGCTAAAGAACAAAAGTCGAAAAAATGGAGGTTGATAATTTGATATTACTATGCGGTATGAATAATTCGTATTCTCTTGGCCTTGCAGGCGTTCGGTGTAGGCCTATGTGGAAAAGAAGACTTGAATTTTAGTAGAGCTATTTTAGAAAATACCATGTACACAGGGGATTGTTGTAAACTGCCCTGGTCGAAAGTTTCTTGCCTGAAGCAGAAAATGAAGCTGAATTTTTGTATGATGCTAAATGGCTTCCGTCTTAGACGATACTCCTGACACGATTATGCGTAAACTGGGCACACTTGTTCAGTGAAGGGACCACGTTTCCTCAGCCACTTTAAAGTGGTTTTCTTGTTTATTCGTTCAGGTACTTTACACATTACTTCACATATGGCATAGTAAATCTACTCACCAAATACTGAATCCAACTAAAGGGCAACAAGCCCTTGCAGCTCTGACAAACGGTGAAATGAGCTGCTAGAAACAAGCAAGCTCTTCGGTGTTCCAATAATGGGATCAAAGAGAAGAGCGTCACGCACGAATAGAGATTATATTGAAGATCGGAAATGTTTGGTTTCAACATTTCCAATTTTCTACCTGGACGGGAGAAATAATTAGTAAACTGTATTCTGACAACGGAATGTATGTATTGGCCTAACTATTGACATCCTTCTTCTTGCATTTCAACTAGCCAGAAGAAACAAAAGTAAACATCTCTTCAGTAAAGATACTGCATTTGATGGCGAGGTTCTCTTTCGTGGGTTTGGAAAACGCCATCCCGAACTTTCTATGCGAACTCCTGGAGCGGAATTTGCTGTAAAATCACAGCCCTTCAGTACAAAATGTGAATACGAACTTTTCGTTACTGGGGAGTGTCATGGATGGAAAGAAGTTAACACCACAGGGTTTTGAATGCGGGTACAACAGGGATACCAGCTGTTCAAAGAAAGTCAAGTATATATTCTTGCTGGTCACGGGAAAAAGTAAAGTTCATAATGTCGGCGGAACGTGCTGTTCTGTCACCTGTGGTGATTATGTCTTCAGGCGGAAGTGCAATGTCTTCCACCGCTTATTACTTCCTCTTAGCATGGAATAAACGGGGAGCTGACAGGTGGTGCATCACCTGAAACACTGGTTTTGTGTAACCAGTGAGGTTGTGTGGAACTGGGAACTTTTTAGCTTTTGTTTTGAATATTTTCCGTTTCGAGTCAAGCCAGCGGCTGGTGATCTTTCGATTCTAATATTTATTTGAAGCATAACTCACCCAAATATTTGTAAGTAATTTCCATAGGAGGGAAAGAAACGAAACAATGCTTACTTTCCACTGACTTTAGCTATAAGCTGCAGCCTTTGATGTCTCCTTCATATGTCCATTCTGTTCAGAAGTTCCTGCGTAGCAGCAGTTCATCGTTTCAAGAAAATGCTGAATCTGTCCGTTCAGCCCTTTCAGGAAGTACATTTTGTTCCTTAAATGCCACATGATAAAGCACACTCTCCACCACCCGTCTGCCTCTAGCGGTAGCTCAGAAACAGGAGAGAAGTGCCACCGTCATTCTTCGAACTTGGATGCAAGCCCATTGTCAGCTGAAGGTCTTATCGAATCTAGCAGCCGCAGTCCTTTCTTTACAGTCCGTCCTGAAGATGTCGGTGGTACACCCAAGGGCCCTCGTGTTCCGGTGAAGGGATCTGCTGGAAATGTGGCAAGCTGCACGTGTAAGTAACAGTTATGTGAAGGGAAAGAAAACAATAAGTCTAATGAAAATAACGACGAAATGAAACTGAAGGACAAGCAGCTTCCACCTGCCGGGCCAAATGATACTTGATGGCAACAATTCGCGTAAGATGATAGGGTGTAACAGCTAGTGTTGATGATGTGGAGTGCGTTTACACCAAGGGTCGTCAAACTAGCCCTCAGCGACCCCCAAGGGGTCTCTGAGGCATTCCAGGGGGTCTATGACAGATAGTGGGTCCAAAGGGGGTCGGTGGGGGGAATGAGAGTTCATTGAACCTCGGGGATAATGTAAACTAGTGTAAACAGTTTCTTCAGTGAGTGAGACCATTGTTTACGTTACCAAGCACATCCTTCACATTGATGACCTTAAGTTGAGGTGTCATGCAAACAATTATTTTTTAGCTATATATATCCTGATGCTTTTTCCAAATTTTCTTATAAAGGCAGGTAATTTGCTTTCTTTTTTTTAAGATTATTATAGTAGTAGAGATTAATAATTTTGCATCGATATTAAAAAAATATTAATAAAAGTTGCAGTTGTGTTTTAATTGTTGATGTCAATAGGGGTTGATGGGGAATGAAGGTATGGTCAAGGGGGTCGCTGCTTAAAAAAGTTTGACGACCCCTGGTGTACACGAACAGTAAGAACACTAATCTGAGATCCAGCAGCGGCGATTTGTTGATTGCATTGTATGTCTTGTTTAGACTGGGCTCATGAGGAGAGTGCCAGTAATGAAGACGGTTGTATTGAATGTAGGAAAAGCCACATCAGACACTCTCACAAATAATTCTAACATTTAAGGTGATTCTGTTTGAATGGCTTTAAACAGGCGACAAATATTCCGAACTTGTTAGAACGTAGGGCATTAATACTGTAAACATTTTTATTAGTGAAGGCCCCGTATCTTGACAGAAATAAATGTTTTTTCGTAAAAGTCTTGATATGTTCAGGGTCCTACTTTACCCAGTAGAAGTCAGTCCCACTACAGGCCCGAGGTGCCTAGAGGGTTCCAAGAAGTTAAGGTACCCAGATTACGTGACAATGGTCCAGGATGGTGGTAAGGTTGTCAGCCTTACGCACCGGCCGCTTTTTACCCCCAGGAAATACTCCTGGTACTCATTTCTGTTAGAGACTGAGTCGACCCCAGGGACATAGTGCGATCGGACTCTGCCCAGTACCCCGGAGTAAATTCGTCAATGTGCAGAAACTTAGCTGCAGAAAAAAGGTTTAAAGTTTAATGTTAACAAAAAAGACACCGAAATCGCCTTCAGAAAGTTTCAGACATCAGGGAACATCTGTAACATCCGTTAAGAGCGGCCTTTTATTCCTTCATGTGACCAGTTTACCCGGTTTCCCGTAATTCGTATGGGATTAATAAATAACCTGCCGTAAGAACTTCAAATCCGAACATTCGAAAAATGAGTCACTCAATATGAAATACGCTGAATTTAGCACGATTTTCTGTCTGCACAGATTAAAATAACTTTATATTTTATTTCCATGTACAAACTGGCGCCTTCATCGACTTTCCGAGGACGCAGCATTAACGCATACAAGGCCTACATCTGCTGGAAAGTGCTCAGGGCAACAGTAAAAGAGACGCTGTGTAGGTGTAGAAATGTTCGTTCACTGCCACTCATGTTAATTCACGTACAACGTAAAAGCATTTGTGCACATTTCTCTGGAAGTTGGGAAAACACGCATGAGACCGTGGGTATTGTCGGTGTAGAGCGCGATCTGCATACCGGTGGTGCAGCTAGCGAATTTCACATAGCAAAGTTCTTCTGTTCGTTACTTTGTCCTCTGAATGTACATTTCATTTGAATTAACTGCAGCGCCATCTACAGAGCCTCTGCGAAGAACTTTCGAACCATGTGACACGTGAAGAATCAAGTGTGATTTAAAATCTCAGTACTTTCAAACCTTGATTTTTAAAATAAATTTGGTATGAAAATAATTTGCCCTCTTGCTGTGGTAAATCCACCGTTCTTTTTGAAGCGAAGTCTGAGAGGATATGATGGATGCTACTCTGTGAACCTTCTCTAATTGTTAGTGTGTAATTTCAGAATGTTACAATTTCTGAGTTTGTGTAGCGTCTTGCAGACGCTGGTATGATCGTGGATGGTGAAGGATGGAGAAAGACCCGGTGGCGAAATACGTTTGTCCTTATTCCTGCCTTCGCTTGGAAACACTGAAGATGAGTACGGGAAATTGGATGACGACATCACGTCGGCCCCTACCCCCCCCCCCTTCCCCCACTCCAGCACTCCACTTAGTCTGATAACTCCTAATACAAGGCGGACAGCCCAGTAAATGTTTTTATTTATTTGTTAATTAGTAGAGAGAATACAATCTATAAGCTAATGTGATGATTATACAAAGCACGCTACGATACTACGTATTTCAGTGACGTGGTAGGGTATTCATTCAGCGCTGTCACGTCAGGTGCCTTGCAAGTCTAAAGGCCAGCATCCTTTTAGTCACCTAGTATTTACAGTTAGTAGTAGTGGCTCTAATAGTGGATTGGGATGGGCTTCCAGTTTGTTGTGATGTTTACTGATTCGTTCATGGATGACGTCACTTACGTGTACGTAAGGAATGTTGAAGTCTGTATATAGAGTATGATTTGTTACATACCAGGGTGCATTTGCTATGGCTCTGAGAATTTTGGATTAATATCGCTGCATGACTATGTTGGACTTGCTGACGCAACCCCACAGTTCTGTTCCGTAGCTCCATATCTGTTTGATTACCGCTTTGTAGATGAGTAATTTATTTTCTATAGATAGATGGGATTTTTTTCCTATCAACCAGTTGATCTCTTTTGTATTTAAATCGATTTGTTTTCTTTTTTTTTGGCGATGTGTTCTTTCCAATTTAACCTGCAATTGAAGTGTAGTCCTAGGTATTTTACAACTTCTGTCTGAGGTATGATAGTTTGGTTGATGTTGACTGCAAGGCAGTGGCCTTTCCGGAGGGTAAACGTTATGTACGATGACTTGGATTCGTTAACCTTAACATTCCATTTCTTTAGCCACTTTTCGATGATGTGTGAGTGCTCTTGAAGATTAAGTAAGGCTATCGTAGAATCTTCATGAGTTGCAAATATTGCCGTGTCGTCCGCGAATGTGCCTAATGTGGTTTCCCTGGATGTTGGTAAGTCAGATGTGTATAGTACGTAGAAAAGAGGACCAAAAATGCTCCCTTGGGGCACACCGGAATGGACGTGAAAGCGGCTTGAAGTTTCTCTGTTGAATTTGTTTCGAATTGGCGTTCATTTTGGTTCGATTTCAGCAGGTATGGCGAATTTAGCGTACAACATAGCAAAGCATATATGTACCGAGCTCCACTTGTTTCACGCAAACAACATTAAAATCTTTCAACCTTGTGTGACAAATCTGTTCTTGAAGTCATTAACCGCTCACGCTGTTAATCTCGTGCCAAGATAGTTCTAAATCATCATGCATCTTCTACGAACGTAATTTACACTAAACCGCTGCAGAAGCTGCAAATTAATTACAGCAGATAACAAAGAGACTACAACAGACAGGAAACTTGTTCCGGTATTACATCATGACGCAGCTCTTTGAAACCTGTCGGCCAGATATACTAATGGTTGATTAATTATTGTTAACGTGAAAAATACTGTTGGGCGAATCGCTTACACCATAACAAAGAAGTGTGTAATGTAATTTACTAAATGGAAAATACCTTTTTCTCGGTCCTCTTGGTATTTCCCTTACACGCTAACACGCAGGTGTACAACCTCGTACGATCTTCTGCCACAAGTCTTCAACCATATCCTCGACACTTCACTTTTGATTCGTCTTAACTGAAACCCCCATTATTTATGGAATTTGCAAATAAATCCAATGTCGCTTTCTGTTCTTAGGAGCAATCATTATACATTTCTCTAAATAGAAAGCTCACAAAATCGGTCTTCCTACATCATGACCAGCTGCAGTTCGATTGCACCGTAACAACGGCTTTAAGATACGGCAATGAAAGTAGAAAGACGTTGTGAAATCTGCTGCGACAGTGGAATATAGTTCACGAGCTCAGAGATGTGCTGTTGGAATTTCAATCGCTACACACCATTATTCATCTTTAAACATTTGTAAAACTAAAATTCTGACAAAATCTGCAGATGACTTCCGACACGCGATTCCTGGTTTATTTTACGAAGCGTTTAGAGCTGTGCAGGTACAGAGTGTCGAATGATGGGATGCACGTGATATAATAAACTCGAAGGAGTGTGAAATAAATCAACCATTGCTTATTTTAGGGCTCTGTCAAGGAATATGCATAAAGAAACCGAGAAAGCCCACCTTAGAATGTAAAATGTACCCACGACTCTTCTATGATTTTTCTGCTTTTAGTTGACATCTTAATCTTTTACGTGCAAACTACTGTACTCAATCACGATAAGTTTTCATACACTCACTTGAGGTCATTTTAATTGGCCTTCTACAGGACAGTCGGCCAACTGGCAGTAATATGGCAGATAAACTGTTTTCACACACACACACACACGCACACGCACACGCACATGCACACGCACGCACACACACACACACACACACACACACACAAACAGCGAGTTCTGGCCAGACACACTTAGTCCTGTTAATTTATGATCGTCCTTGGTATCCTCGACAATGAAAGTGAAACAATATTTTAATCATACCATAATTCATGTAACCCCAAACACTATCACTCCATTTAAATAATGAAAACACAGCGGACATGAAGGGAAGGTGCAGCGGATCTCCGAACAGTGCTCGAAGGTGCTGCGCACAGCCGTCACTCCCTTATACTGTACAAGGAGAGCGCAAAACAGCCACAGTCAAGAAGCATTGCACCCGTCTCGCAAGAAACGTTTCTTCTATTTAAAAGCGTACACAGCAATAGGAGGTTTTAAAATAAGTAAATCAATAATATTAAAATCAAGGCAACTTAAAAAGAAACGACGTCAGTGGTCATTAAAACATTTGCTACCACACACAAAAAGATCCGCAGATTAATTGATACCGACAATTATACCATTTGTAAAAATCGCTGCCTGTCGTAAGCTCATTTGAAGCAAACTTGAAAGTCTCGCAGGATGCTTCCAGAGGGTCGCTGTATATCTGTCTATATGTCACCAACAATGAACATGTTTTCAATATATTTGCTTTTTTGGGGGACTGCCCCGTATGTGTGTGTGTGTGTGTGTGTGGTGTGTGTGTGGTGTGTGTGTGGTGTGTGTGTGTGTGTGGTGTGTGTGTGTGTGTGTGTGGTGTGTGTGGTGTGTGTGTGTGTGTGTGTGTGGTGTGTGTGTGTGTCAGGCGTGCTGAACCTTTTATGAGGTGCGGACAACGTCGACAAAATTTGGTCTGCATGCGGGCGACATAAAATTCAGTACACCGAATGATGAATGAATAACTTTATGTATAATTATATGCATTATAATACCTTTTATTTTTCAAAACATCATATGCAATTAAAATGTACTGATGATAAGAGGAGACACTCCAGGCAACTCGCAACCTAGCCTTGGCCAACGCTGTTTAGCACATTTTTAGAAAATGAGTCAGTATGTCTCCATAAACAGGATGAAGGTAAAGTAATCCCTGCTCAGGCCTACTACAGGCCCAGAGGGTTTCAGGAAGTCGAGAACCCAAGATTTCCTGGCAACCGGCATATGGAGATGGTAAGGTTGTCAGCCCTACGCACCGGCCACCTTTATCCTCCAGGAATATTCCTTTTACTCACTTCCGTTAGACACCGTAGTGCGACCGGCAAGATTAAGTCAACAAAAAATGTCAACTTTCCGGCTTGTAGCGCAGTGCCTCAACCAGCTGCGCCACCACGTGCCCCTCCACAAACAAACAGCTTATAATTTTTCAGACTTGCTTCGGTTTTCCATCTCGGCTTTGCCAGGGAAAAAGGATAAGAGACGGTTTGTCTTTCAAATGCCTCCGCGGCCAAAACAACAGTGCGTTGCGGGCCAAATGATGTCCGCGAGATACGGGTTGAGCGGGCCTGACAGACCTACATATCAATAAGAACCACACTTCTTTGCCATACGGTCAGACCTAGCGGACCTCCCAGAAGGAATAAAGGAAAATATCTGGCATCTTCATACAGTGGTCTGTGGCGTGCATTAGCGTTATAAAATGCATCGACAAAGATCAGCAAAAACGAGGTACGAACAATCGCTCCACTTGGAGCACACCTCTCCATTTTGATCCATACAGTTCATACAACGCAATTATGTTCGAAGCAAAGCAGCAATTTCCTCTGTCAAACATATGAAATGGGTCTTACTTTCTGCCGAAAGACGCCTAATAATTTTCCCTACTTTTCGGGTTTAAAAGCACGCAGAGTCCAGATTATCAAATATCCGTACAATTTATATCATCGTGTTGATTTATTATGCAATCTGAAAACATCCATAACGTTTCCGCAGATCACATCAGCATGAATATTACAAACGTACCTTGACTAGAAGCTCCGAGACAATCTCAATAGGAACATGGGTTACGCACTCGTCTTGAAGCGGCGTCGTGGTGGCGAAATCCACGAGACTCTGAAACAGGCAAAATACAGTCATTTAGCATCCGTTATTACGTGTATGTCACCGCACAAGTGTAACTCGAACAAGCTCTGCTAGCAGCATGACAGATGAACCGTTGTCTTAATGTCCGTCCGGCCTGTCGGCCATTTATTCTAGGCAATTTGGGTTAATAGTAATGCATGTTTCGTGGGCAACGGAAACTGCTGCTGACCAATTTCTAACAGCTTGTAACTGGGAAAAGAGAGGTTTGGTGCTTAGAAGAGATCAGTTGGATAACTTCTCTGGGACGAAAGTGTCCAAATTTCGATCCCGATAGACAGGTTGTGAGAGATTTTGTTTGATGAAATTGTTAGCCCCGTTACCACTATACGTGTATTATTACCATCATCATTATTATTATCGTAATCACCATCATCCGGCCATAGTCAATACATTTCTCCCCTACCAATATTTCTCTTACAATTTTAAATCATGTTATAAAAGTATAGTTTACCTTTTTGACCCCATAAAAGCATATAGGGGAGTGGGTATTATAGTTCCACGATTTATTAACTTCGGCCGCTTTATTTCTGCGGAAAAGAATCCGCCGGCTACCGACTGAACAGGAGGTTGTGAGGGCTACAGGGCTCGACTGGATTAGAGAAAATCTCTTACTCTTTCCGAGAATCCAAACAAAATTCTTCCTTCATTCAGGCTGCAGCCCAGTCCGTATGCTGGCTAACCACGGCATAAAATGCATTGTCCAGTACTTGGTAATTCATTACAGCAAAACTCAAACGCAATAAAATAAAATCTCAGTAATAAAACACAAAGAAAAAGCTCCATGCATTCTTAAGCAAACTACGTGGAGATTCGCAAATATAAATCGCTGGAAGTGGATCAAATATGCTTCCCTAACAAATCGGATGCATAGGTAACTACAAGCCAAGCTACGCCACAGTACCTTCAGGTAGCGTATCTTCTTCCGTCAGAAGTGTAGTGACTTTTTGTAATTTGTTTATTTAGTTGTATAGTCACACAATATTAGTCTTAGCATTCGTCAATTAACACGCACTTCAAAATGGGACCTATTTTGCACAGAAGGCAAGAGATGTACGAGGTTTGCATTTCCTGCTGTTGGGTTATCTCCTTAAGTAAGGTTAACGTTCATACGCATGCAATCAGTGACAAGGGTATTCGCAGTGGTACAGTTCGTCTACAGAACAAAACACCGAACAAAAGGGAAGAACCAACATAATAAGTTCTTTCTTTCCTTCAAGAAACGACTGAACAAAGACTGGAAACCGCCCGCTATGCTACTAAGCCTGACAAGCTGCCGAACTAGCACGGCGTCAACATACATTAAAGTACATGTGCTTGGGTTCCCGCGAAACAAGTATCTGGTACAGTACGTACATATTAAGAACGTATATCCATAAATATGTCAAGTTATTCGGAGGATGCGAAGTGCATTTCATAAAATTCGGAACTGATTGACATTTAATAACCGCGGTTCTGGGTAAGTTTCTTTTGCGGGATTAATTATGCCATTAACCGTTTAGCGTCCAGCATTATCTGTACGTAGCACAGGCTGTAACACTAAGAATTCCTGCATTGTGCCCGTACAGATTAAGTATGTCTTTCTGCAGATTATGACAATAAACAGTGATTATTTACATACACAGCATTAACAGATCGGTTTATGTTGCCCAAGACAGAGAAACTGAATGTGACACAGAATTTGGATAAATTTAAGTCTTAATCACACAAACGTCGAAACACAAAATTCAACATAATTCAACATTCAAACCAAATGATCAATTTCTTTGCCCTAAGGCATATTCCCATATTCGACTGGTCATGACACTTTCACTTCCAAACGCTCCTCTTTCCTCCAGTCTACCTTCACGAGAAGACAGACCGGACCCTGCCGAGAAACATTCATAGCAGTAAATTTTCTGCCCCTCCCCATCCCATCCTCTACAATAAATGTAGTGTCTCTCCCTACAAACACTCTTCTTCTTCGTCTGTTATTTTCAGTGCTCAAAGGGTTAAATAATACAGCACTCTAATTTGGCCCTTAGTGAGCAATTACTAGGAAAATTGAATCTTATTCGATAAAAGAGCAAAATCTAAAAGAACGGGATTCAGAACTCTCAAAAAGAAACAAACTGGATTCAATATAGCTGACCCGAATGGAGAATGAAAAAATACATAAGTCAACATTACATGAGTAAGGGTATCATAAGAGGCCTAAGAGGGACGAGGTAACAGGGGAATGGAGAAAATTACATAATTAGGAGCTTAGGGATCTTTACTCCTTACCCAATATTGTGCGGGTGGTAGAAGAATGAGACGGGTGGGGCATGTGGCGCGTATGGGGGAGGGGAGAGGTGTGCACAGGGTTCTAGTGGGGAAACATGAGGGAAAGAGACAATTGGGGAGACCCAGACGTAGATGGGAGGATATCTTCGGGAAGTGGTAGGGAGTGGAGACTGGATGGAGTTGGCTCAGGATAGGGACAGATGGCGGGCACTTGTGAATACGGTGATGAACTTCGGGTTCCATAAAGTGCGGGGAATTTCTTGACTAGCTGCAGAACCAGTTAGCT
>Ga0123355_10015084_pt1 | contig 12126 bp, 7 predicted proteins | sample TergutEmb28metaG_3_FD_89872 | JGI IMG/M metagenome (GOLD analysis project Ga0123355, IMG submission 89872) | Embiratermes neotenicus P1 segment gut microbial communities from Petit-Saut dam, French Guiana - Emb289 P1 | ecosystem: Host-associated > Arthropoda: Insects > Digestive system > Gut ... | reverse complement strand
TCACAACCTCACAATGCTCTGAGGCAGCATGTGAAAAATTAAAGGCCCATACACTGCCCTGTTGGTTCAGCAAATATGTGACTGTTCTAATTAAATAATTCAAACAGAAAATCTTTGAGGATGTATTTCTCTTCAACTTTACCACTAAGTCCAGCTCCAATCACTATCACTGTTCCCTTCTTAGACATGTTGCTTTTGTCACCTTTGACTGAGTGTCACAGTAAAGTGTCCCTCTCATGAAGTCACCCGTGTTATATATGTTGCTTGAAGACAACAGCTGAAAACAAGAATGACATATATACAGTCCCTTGCACAAGAAATAATACAACATACGTAGATAATTTCAACATTTGTCAGATCAAAGATTACATGTTATAACTTCAAAATTTTATTTACTGTACTGATAAGAAGGGGTGCTGAGTCATTATGGGCTGATGGGGTTAAAATCTGCTTTATTTTCCAAGTTCACAAAAATGTATTGTGTGTTCAATTAACTGACTATCTAACTTCACATTTTTAAATCTGGGGTATCCAAAATGCATAATTTCATTTCAAGGACTTACTGCCTTAGAAAAACACTGCATATCACAAGTCAAAACTGTCATATCTGAATCTAGCAGAGTAAATGTGACAAGGCTGACATAAAACAGAGTCCTTGAAAAACATGTAATGCAAATTTTGGTCTTATCATGGTAAGTTTTAATAAAGGGTCATTTACTTTATAATTAAACCATTGAGCCATACGTCCTAACTACAGAGGGATGTCCGAAGGATTGTGCAAACACACATCTACAGAAACACAAAGAGATTTAATAATGCTGTTGTAGAGATATTAAATGGAACACCACAGCAGCAGTGAGCAACAATAAAGAAACATCAGATCCATCGAACACAATATACTTATTCTGGATACATTTAAAAAGCATCTACATATTTCTGCCAAATTAAATATCTGTCATCAATTTTAATTTTACTTTAATGAAGTTCATCCCTTGTGTCCCAGAAACAACTAAAAAAACAAATGATCAGTCAAAAGAACTATATTTTATCAGAACCACACTACATGTAGCGGATTACTCGATCCATCATCAGGTGTATACAAACTTGAAATTTATGGGCCAATGCAACTCATATCATATCATTTCAATCTCAAAAGATTTGGGATCTCACATTACAAAATAAATGTTACAATAACATTGTAATATGTAAATAAGCCAATGGTAAAATGAATGAGATAATATTAGGATTAAAATCTTTGTTGACATTTAGAAATTTCTGTGAAAATTTAAAGTCAAGTAGGCCAAGAAGTTAAATAAGGATTCTTTAAGTTCTGCAGGAGATGAATACGTTCCTTCATTTTACTTTGTCACTATGATGAGGGGCTGTAAACCAAGTTTTTATAAAACAATTATTATAATTATAAAATACCAGAGTATAAGAATTTCATGTAACCATTTCATGGCCGGTTCCAATGGCACTGCGGTCTAAGGCATAGGTCTGCGTCCACTCGCCTGCAGAGACTGTGGGTTCAAATCCTGCCGGCAGCATAAATATCTCTCTCTTGTGAACTTTGTGTTTTGTCAGGTAAAGTTCTCTGTGATGAGATGATAACTAGTCCAGAGGAGTCCTACTGACTGTTGTGCGTCACTGTGTGTGATCTATAAACCGCAAGAATGATGAGACAATGGCCCATGTTGGGCCATAGCATCACAGGAAAAGTAAAGTACTTAGTATAATGCCAATAAGATACTTATTCTATTTTCACATTTTAAATTACAAAATATATATAAAAAATATACATTATATATATTATATATATAAAACACCCTGCATAAATAAACTTAATATATCGTTGGTTAATTACATTTTGTTTATTTTATAACTTTTTGTTTGATAACTCCTTAATGTTCCATGTTCACAGATTTTCTTGAATTGTTTGCTTTTACTTATGTACCTTTACCTCTCGGCATATTTATCTACTATCTTCCCCACTAGTAAATCTAAGATTACATTCATGGTCATTTTGTTGTTTCAATGGCAGTGGAGGATGCTAGTAGGTCATGATTAAAATTATTGTTTTGAACAGTTTCTTTAGATTTTGTAGTATATTTTTCATTAATTTGGTTTGCTGGACATGTGGTATTATAAACATGAAATTTTTCTAAAATGTTAATTAAATCTCCCTTTTTTACTACTTGAAGAATTTCCATAAGATCTTCTATAAGACCAATGGAATGTCCATGGTCCAAAAAATGTTGAGCAAACTTATATTTCCATTAGTGTATTTGTAATTTTAATCCTAATCTTGTCTCATTCATTTTACCATTGACTTCTTTACACATTACAATGTTATTGTAACATTTATTTTGTAATGTGAGACGCCAAAAGTATTGAGATTGAAATGTTATGATATAAGTTGCATTGGCCTATAAATTTCAAGTCTGTATACACCCGCCTCAACCAACTGCATCATTGCGTGCACGTGCTTGCGTCTGCGGTGCCAGTTGTTATTATACACCTTGCATCGAACTTGATTGTGAAGCAACTACCTATAAGGTAGTGAAGCTATTGAGGGCGTGACCATGAGATCGGCCACGGCCGTCTTAATCGTAACCAAAAAAAAAAAAGCACTTCGAGTCGCGTGAGCACCGTGCAGCTATAGCCCTATACATGTGGCAAAGTAGCTTCGAACCAAATACTGAGGTTATTTGATGAAGTCAATTGAGGTGATAGAGAATTTAAAAAAGGGAACACTCTGTATACAGGAAAATAAGTGAATATAGAGACATATGTAAGGTGTAAGGATGGCGGGGAGTCAGCCGGTACCACCGCCATCACCACGAATAAGGTAGCTAGAAGGGGGGGATCCAACTACGAATGTCACTGTATCGAGGAAAACGAGAGAGTTACACAACCCTGTGGTCTCATCAGTTTACGTAAAGTGAGTGGTTTTTCAGGTCACATTTTTACACTATGCCAGTGAAAAAGGCGAGTTCACGCGTTGAACGTCAAAGATAACACGTGTCCCTGGATAGTCGAAGGTCGACTAGACCTTGCAGAGGGGCGACATGGTCTGCCACGTCCGATTCAAAATATCCGTCACGTTTCCGTTCCCTCACGAAAAGTCACCATTCAATAAAAATTTCTCACGTGTAATTAAACAAATTTTTTGACACTGACAGGCATTTCTCCGTCACGTCGCAGTTCCGTACTGTCTGAGAACGACTGACGTGACGGAACGGGTCCGAACCTGTCTGTGTCCGCTCGATTTCTATTGCGTCTCCTCCACCACACTACGGAATTTGCTTGCAGCAGGTATCGCCTGTTTTTAACCTCAAAAAATGCACGAAAAAACATAACTGTTGCGTGTATGTGAGCAAGTATATGACGTGTCAACTAAGAAGTACAGTGATAGTGTCTGAAAAAAAAAAAACTCTGGAGAAAAATAGGTGAAAAGTTGAAAAAAAAAAAACAAAAAACAAAAGCAAGTTTCTTGTGTTTTATTGCGGAGTTTGAAATTGCTTTCATTCCATTATGACCAAAGTTCCAATAATTAATAAACATCGGAAAATTGAATTCCGTGGCAGCGGAAGAATACGGCTGATAACATAAGGGAAGAGAATATAAAAATATTTATCGTCTATATTCACCATATTGCAAAACAGTTTTCGGGAAAAGCATCCACATTAATCGTATATAAATTAACTTAACGTTTCACTCTTTCATTCTGCCGAGACATATATCCGGATGGATTGTTTAAATCTGTCCCTTATTCGAACGCACTTCGTTGGGCCATCCTTCGTTTGGAATATTTCTAAGATTGTTTTGAACATTTGCAGAACGTGCAATATCATTTAGGCCTATGCCTTGAACTCTGACATAATTATGCAAAATACAAGTTGCATAAATGACGTTCGCATCTCCAGCAATGACTGCAGGGTCCTCTCAGAAATTTGAAATTTCTGGCTTAATATTTCGAATGTATTTTCCACGACTCTCCTGGCTCGGGACAGCCGATAATTTAAGATGCTCTTCTCATTGCCCCCTTTATTTTGCGATCCTTGGTAAGGTCTCGTTAAGTTTTTAGAGGGGCTAAGCACGATGTTCTGGGAAACTGTTTATTTTCCGGAATAATGAGATGGGTTTCTAAATAATTCCCAAGTTCTGAATGAGCAAAAATCCTTCCATCGCGGTTTTGTTTTTTTCCATACGATCCTACATCTACGAAAGTAAATTTATAATGAGCATCTACAAAAGCTAACAAAATAGGAAACCCGTGTTTTTAATTGAGAAATTTGGAACCGCTATTTAGAAAGGCGCGAATTTAATGTTTTCCATCACGGCACAAATGCACTCACGGAAGTTCCAAAGGTCCCAAGAGTCATTCGCCATTGGCCGCCAAGTTGTCTGTATAGGGGTCGGCATGTTCTATGTTATTATAGATTTGCACACGTCTTGAACAACCCTGTACAGTTGAGTAACCCAGGCGAGAACTGAATGAAATAGAAAACTATCCCCTGTAGCAAGCAAACTTGGAATTAGTTTGCAAGTTTGTTCTTAATACGGTAAGAAAGCCGTATTTCTCGAGAAAGATATATCAATTACGCGAATACAAAAATAACGAGAATTATTTGTTTCTGTGCGATATACTGGAAACTCGGCCCTTGTGCTGTGGCTGCAGTCAGGTTACACAAACGGCAATATATACCTACCTACATGCATACATACGTGCATACATACATACATGCATAAAGGTAAAGGTAAAGGTAAAGGTGAAGTTCACCCTAGAACAGAATATGAAGGCCCAGAGGGGGAGTAGAGGTATAGCTCTACTCTTTCTTTAATCTCGGCAATAGACGGCGTGGGTGGTCAACGCCACGCCCCGGCCGCTTTATCCCCAGGAAAGAGACCCGGTACCCATTGTCTAGGAGGCTGGGTGGGCCCCATGGCCGGTCTGGATGGGTGCGGAAAAACTATCCCCACCGGGATTCGATCCACGGACGTACATACATACATACAAAATTTCACTTTCATCAATCATTAGACCACACTGGCATTACAGATAAAGCAAGCCATGAGAGTGAATATGACGGACAACAATCAATAGTCACAATAAACCAGTTTCACATGAGCACAAATATGGTCAAAACCCCATACTTAAAAATAATACAATATTAAAAAGAGTAAAATAATCTAATATAAAATAATGACAGTAATCGCAAATGACACAATTAAAAAACTGCATCAGGCCTCAAATCAAATAAAATATTAAGTGTTCGTATCTTATGTTCTTCAACTGATTAGAAAGCTTAATCAATAAAGTGCTTTTTCCAATTTGATGTAAGACTTTTTTTTTTACAACTGACTCAGCAATATAGTCGGGCAATTTATGACAGATTTTTATGCTTATATTGCTTTCTGGTATACTGGAAGTTGGGTTGACGGTTTTTGTAGCTGTAATTTATTTCTTATATTGAAACCAGGAATTGTGTAATTAAACTTATAGCTATCCAAATTCTGTGACAAGAACCTCATCAGGGATAATATGTATTGCGAGGACAAGGTTAATAATTTTAATCTCTGAAATACAAGTTTGCATGATGTTCTAGAGCTTGAAATAATCCTAGTTCTAATTATCCTTTTCTGTTACAGAAAGGCTTTTTCGCTATCTGTGAAGTTTCCCTAAATAATGTGTGGGAGATAACATACAATTTGACAAGACTGTATTATAACGAACAGTACAAAACATACAATTTCCATAGCTGAGCTTACAGATCCACCACTATAACTGATTAGCAAACGAAATAAAGCAAAATAAATAACTTATTCTTGTATTAATAGGTACAGTACGTAGGCACAAGTGGACTTCGTTGCGGGACCTGTATTGAAACTACGTGAAGAAAGTGACTATCAAAAGTGGCCAGTCTGCTTCAATCAAAATTTCCAAGAGGAAATATGCTGATGAGATATCTTTCGCGCGCTCTTATCTGCGTGACACACACTGTCATGAATCTGCAAGTCCACGAATTCAGTTTAACAGAGGAAAAGGACGAGAGCGATGAAAAAGAATTATAACAAGCAGACAGTGAAGATTATGGTACAGCGGAACAAGAGGAGCAGACTCCTAGAATTACAAAAAATGAGGTAAAAAATAAGATTTATGGAGGGACATCAAAACGCCCTAGGTATCAACGTAGGACGGCATCCACAGTACTAATGAAATATTTGGTAGAAAGAGATATGGATAGACAAGCCCACCTACCTCTTGATCTGACAATTTTTTTCCAAAAACACTGCAGCAAGAGTGAAATCGTTTTCTCCTTCCCATTAAAACATCTACAAACCAAGAATATTTGCGATTACAACTGAAGTGGAAATGACAGTAATTTTACACGAAACCCAATATACACGCATTCATCAGAACATTCTTCTGGTTCCCTTGACGGGCCTGGAATAAAAGGAACACTCATTTATGACGCAAATTCTGCTCCAGCCCGGTCGCCAAAATCTATGCGAATGAATTCGTCTACATCATCCAATATGAATACATATCATCAAAAATCCCCTACTAAGTTAAATATGTATTGAATTTTGTATTATTTACGGTCCTTGAAATAAACAATGTAAATTCAATAAATAATTTTTGCTGTAAGATCACATTAATTTGAAATCCAATTACCTTAGGCATGTAGCTTGTTTCTCCATTGCTGATATGAATTCTCGGAAGGAAGTGGTATCCTTTCTCAAATCTGTTCCAATCTTCTGATGAAGAAAATTTATTTGTGCTTGGACGTTATAAGACAATGATAAAATTTCATTTCGTGATCACCTAAATCTTTGTACAGAGTCCAGTATTCGCCTTCTGATTTTCTGCTTCTGAAGCACTTATGAAACCACATACGCTTCTTTTTATCACTGACAGCAGCATTTTTCTCTTCTTCATCTAACATTAATCCTATTTGCTGCCAGATGTCTTTTAGAAAACGAAGGGAGATGCATATTTGACGAAAATAATCGCAAGGCTCCGAAACTATCACGTGTAGCTCTAGGTGAGTGAACACTACGGACCGCGTGAGCACAGACCATTTTGATGGAACGGAATCGTGACTGATACGAAATTTGTGACCAAAGCCGTCACCACAATCACCATCATTTAGCCATATCTTCTTCACCGAATTTTGGCACTCCCCGTGCGTTGTCAGGACAGACAAGTTCTTTCCCTATTGCATCTCTGACGAAACTAGACGGGATGAGCTGGGGTTAAACCCCTTTTATAAGGCTGAATCAAAGATGGTGCTATGTCTACCAAAAGTTGAGGGGTATTTTATATTTGTCTTGGCTTGTAGATGGAAAACGAACCACTTTAACAGATCGTGCTTATGTCGTCTTGCGCAGTGCACAGATTAAAATTTTTGGCATGACAAGCTGCAGGAATATTGCTATTTCAGGGCCACTGGGGTGGGACTATGAAAGCCCTCCAAATTAAGGAATGTTCTATTTATCAGGGCAGAGAGGAAAGCGCACTTTTCGGTCCCGTGTGCCTAGAGGTGCGTGTAATCGACAGTGGCTTCGTCTAGGACAGTTGCCAACTGCGAACAGGGGATTTTGCCATCCTCCCAATGAATGCCGTTGGTATTCGAGGAAGTGCTGTACAGTGTTTTGGGCGTTACCGCATAGGAACTCTTGAAATGGTAGGCCTAAATGACATTATTGTCAGCTAGGACCTATTCCTCGACGATAATTTCATTTCCTGCTCCTTTAAGAGCAGCACAATCGACTGCAAGTTCCATTCCGCTGCCATACAAACGACAAATGCCAGACAGAAATTTAGATATATTTTACATGTCCAAGTAAAATTCTGGCCTCCTCCCGTGGTACTCGGTTGTCCAAATACGGAGGCAAAAAGATGTACGTGCCGATCGGTGTGCACGGTGGTGAAGGTGGCGATGAATTGTTGCAGTGTGTAACCCCGTCCATAAAGACAGAAAATAGACAGGCGTACTGGTCACACACAGTGCTTGTCAGTCCTTATATCTGCTGTTTTTTGTACTGCCAAAACGCACAGTTGCGACACAGAAACGCTTCTATTGGCGGGACGAAGAGAAACAGACCACACTAATCGAATTACAAGGGACTGTGCCATTTCTTGTAGATGGCTAGCCACCGTGAACCGCTTTCTGTGTGAGTATCAGTGTTGATAATGACAGTTCCCGCCGACGATACTGAATGCAGTAGAAGATCCGAAGGAAAGACTCCGAGAAACTTCGACAAGTTCCTCTGGGCTACGTAATTTGCAAGACATCCATTATTACTGAAAATCTGTAGTGACGTTCGTCAATTTAGCTATGTGAATACTACCACCATGTTAGAGATATAGAAGATACGCAATAACGTTTTTGAGTGGCTGTTCTAAAGGTGTCTTGTAATGTATTCATCAGGTTCGCCCAACTCCAACTCGCTAGTTTCTGGAACACTCATCGATGCATCTCTTTAAGGCGCAATTTGTATGCTACTATTGGCAGTAGCGAGGAGGGTCTAATGTCCAGCATACGTAAGGCTGGGCAGAATTAAAATCTTTCTTTCTTTACCAACGTACCGCAGCTTGATCAAATGAGCGTAATTGAAAATATTTCATGTGCTACTCATTTCCGGTAAAAATAGATGAAGAGTTATGAATGCATTAGTTAACCGCATAAATTCGTTTTTTTTTGCATGTTTCTAATCTTTAAATATACGCTAAAACAAACTATGCAATCTGTCAACATCTGTTGGCAATTAATATAGTTATATTGCAGGAACAGTAACACAGGCATACGAAAGACCTTGACAGAGACCTCCGTCCTTCCACGTGGCTATGTACTTCCCAAGAGGCGTGACGTAATCTGGATGCGAACAGCTATCAGTATTGTTTACTACAATCCACACATTTCAACTGAACAAACACTTTGATATGAGCCCCGTAATTCTGACTTGCACGAAAAGTTAAGTGTACCTTACAACAGGGCATGAAGTCTCAGAGGGGAAGTAAAGGTATAACTCTACTCTTTCTTCAAACTCGGCGCTAGATTGGGGGTGGGTGGTCAACGCCACTCCCCGGCCACTTTACGCCCAGGTAAGAAACCCGGTACCCATGGAGGCTAGGTGGGCCCCAGGGCCGATCTGGACGGGTGCGTAAAATCTTGTCCCCCACCGAGATTCGATCCCCGGACCGTCCAGTCAGTAGCGATGACTTGCAGTTACATATACAAATTACTCTGAGAGACCGGCAGTAGGTTACAGTTATGTGCTGCACAACTACAAGCACAGACAGACACAAAGCCATACATCAAACTCTTCACAAAAGCAAAATGACCTGGACATTGTTAATGGAAATATTAGGTGTGTTGTCTGCACAACGATGTTTTCTTGTATTTACTTACTTACTTTCTTACTTACTTACTTACTCCATGGAGCAGAGTATTTTTTGAGAAGTTAACCGGTTTTACACTAGTCAAGAAAATCCCCGCATTTTATGGAACACGAAGGTTCATTACCGCATTCACTAGTGCCCGCCACCTGCCCTATACTGAACCAGCTCGACGCAGTCCACAACTCCACATACAATTTCCTGAAGATCCATCTTAATATTATCCTCCCATCTACGCCCTCGTCTCCTAAGTGGTCTCTTTCCCTCAGGTTTCCCACCAAAACCCTGTCTACGCCTCTCCTCTCCCCCTTACACGCCACATGCCCCACCCATCTCATTCTTCTCGATTTGATCATCCGAACAATATTGGGTGAGGAGTACAGATCATTAAGCTCATCATATTATTATTTGTATAGACATAATGATTAAAACAGATAATCTTACTGTGACATGTTTCATCACTGTATAGTTCATCTTCAGGCTAATTCTAAACGTAAGGATTTTTTGTTGCTTCACAGTGTTGTTATTTTAGTTGCTTTTAATTTTCTTTCTTCTTATGTTGATGGTGTTCGTTCTCGGTGGCATTCTTGGTATTTATGTTCCTGGTTATTGCTACGTTGAATTATTTTTACTCATATTCTTTTATAATGCTTCTTGGTAATTTGGTGTTGTACTGGATTGTGTTGCTGTTCACTGTGTGTTTTTCTAGTTTTGTGTTTTGACTTTAGTTTTGTAAAGAGAGCATCAAAAATCGTTATGTTTGGAATAAACCTAAGGTGATTTATACAGGTCGAAACATGTAATGAGATTATCTGGTATTACAATTATTGTGTTCATACAAACAACAATAACAACAACAACAACAATAATAATACCATGAGACATTGCTATGCAGACAGGAAAACTAATATTTTCAATTACAACCTCACTGTATAGCAAAATGGGATGCTAACAAAGAAGCGCTAGAATCCATCCTTCAAAAGAATACACATCACATCTTCTAGAATGATACTTAACAGCCCAATGACGTCAATCCTGTGGTCCATGCTCACGAGGAGGAAAACTTTCCTCTTATCTCTCAAACGCACAGCACTCGTACCTTCTTTTACTTTACAAATTATGTCACCTCCTTCAAATTCAAGGTAGGTGGCACTAAGTTTATTGTCATGTCCTGTCTGCTGATGAACACGGTGCAACTGTTTAATTAATTCTCTGTCGTGTAGGTCAGAAAACTGTTGTTGATTCGATACAAAATAATTATCCATGAATAATTTCCGTCTAGCAATTTCCACTTTGTTTGCTGCCGAACTGTTCCGTGGGTAGGTGTGATATTTGAAGCAGCATTTAAAATCCGTTTTGCTAAATAAGGGCCATGTCACATGTGTATCGATTTCCATCACAAGGGTTGTAGAGTTTTGTTACAAATCTATTATGCTCTCTGTTTTGTACTGTCGAAAATTCATTCTAAATTAAAATTTCACAATTCATTCACTGTCAAATATATATTATTTAAGTAGCTAAAATCATTCTCTCAGGTGCATTTTGATTATTTTCCAAGCGAATAACTTTCATTACATGCATAAAACTTATAACGTCTCATGACTTTCTAGCTGCTTCGAGTACAGTGGAGTGCGCTGGTTGACCAGTAATCGTTTATAGCCAAGATGTTTCCATTATAAATCAAGACATCCCCTGCATGAGCACACACAGTGATCTGTCTATGGGAAATAATTTGACTGCAAGTTGTGAGGACATGTCAGATGACTTTCAGACAACTTTCAGTCTACTTTCATTCCTTGAAGAAGAAGAAGTTGCTGGTACTGAGCATCTTCATATACCCAGTTTATTACAGCAACATTATAGATTCCAATGGAAAATTACTTAAGATTTTGTTCCACGATACATCTGTGCAGCAGACACAGTCTCATTTCAACATCATTCATATCAGAAAACACATCACACAGTATTTACCTTTTGCTTCAAGTTTGATACCAGTTGCTTTGTCCATCCCAGTCTGTGTTGGGGTGGTAACATCCACCATGAGCAAATCTCTGAAAATAATGCAGAGGATGTTATTGGCTGGATTTAAAATATTCTCCATGTGTTCAATTTATTTCAGTAACCAAATACACCAGCAGCGTTATTAAATAAAACACACCCATGGAACTAAATATAATAATAATAATAATAATAATAATAATAATAATTTACTGCAATTGGGTTGTTACCTGGTGGCAGTGGTTATTTCACATGTATACAAAACATGAAATTGGTTACTACTAAATTTAAGTCGGGAGGGCTACATGAGAAGCATGTAGTGGCAACTTCGAATCTTGGGAACCATCTCAGCATTTGCTTTTAGGCACAGGGAAACCAAGAAAAAAACCTGTGTTGAGATGGCCGGTCATAGGACCTTCGGAATACTGACTTATAGTCAGCAGACCAGCGTCTAAAGTAAAAAAAAAAAGAGCCCACATAGTACAACAATACACATAAGATAACACACACAAGACAACTACAACAATACACACGGTCAACAACAACAATTACACACAAGATAACTTAAAACTAGAAACAAAACACATGAGGCAAATTAGAATACAGTAAAACCTGTCAAGTTGACCACCTTCATAAGGTGACCACCTGCTGATGTTGACCACATATCGGTAGAACCGGCAAAGTCCTATGTAGTTTGCATATATGACCACCTCCATAACTTT
>Ga0123355_10015082_pt1 | contig 12127 bp, 10 predicted proteins | sample TergutEmb28metaG_3_FD_89872 | JGI IMG/M metagenome (GOLD analysis project Ga0123355, IMG submission 89872) | Embiratermes neotenicus P1 segment gut microbial communities from Petit-Saut dam, French Guiana - Emb289 P1 | ecosystem: Host-associated > Arthropoda: Insects > Digestive system > Gut ... | reverse complement strand
CCTTTCATCCGCTCGCGCAACGTCTGCAGCACTGTCCCGATCACCGACATAGATACTACGGTTGGGGCCGCCTCGCAGACCGTTAGAGTGCCCGGGATCCTCTTGGCAGTTCGCACGGGTCCCGGGGCGTTGCGCAAATTGCCAACTTGCGAGTGGTCCCGCCAACACCTCAACTCGACCTTGAGGTCGCGTTGCCGCTTGGACCGAGAAAAGTGTCTGCAGGGTATCTGTACGGCCGTTAAATTGAGAACTTCACACCGCCACTTTCTCACTCGAACAGTGCGACAGCTGGAGCTGATGGTTGGCGTGGTCCGGCGAAAAGATCCCTGCCATAGTTCCGTGGCTGCCGCCGGCATCATCTCCAGGGCGCAGGCGGCACATAGCCGTAATCGAAGGGCGCCAAGAGCAACGCATCAAGAATTGGCTCGTAGGCCTGGTAGAACCTGCAGTGTAAGAGGATGCAGGTCTCGTAAGTTGCGACGCGTCCGTCGCGTTCAGGCATTCACCTCCGGTGATGCTGTCGCAAGTCGTACCACGCACCGTATCACCGCTCGCGATGCATGGGTGCGCCGCTGGGCAGCCTGCTTAGCGGCCACAAGTTTCATGGCTGGCTCCGGGCGTCCATTTCCCGTTTGAGCTTCAGTACGAGCCAGGGAAGCGAAGGAGCTGACGCCTCTCCAATGTCACCGAATCGTCCCCCTGCCGTTTCAGTGCGTGGCGCATGGCCCCTTTGTTGTCCACCCGGTGAGTGTCTATGGTATGGTCGCGATTGCGAGAAGATAGGCGCTGGCTATCGGACAAAGGGCGAAACGATGCGCGCAGTTGGACTATTCACTCACGGCGGTCCTGAGGTTCTTGAGGTCGTCGAGGTGCCCGAAGTTCACGCCGGCCCGGGCGAAGTGCGGATCCGCGTCCATGCGGCGACCGTCAATCCAACCGACGTCATGGCCCGCAACGGCGCACGCGCCGAACAGCAGAAGGCTGATCCGCCGCCGTACGTGCCGGGAATGGAGGCGGCGGGGATTGTCGATGAGGTTGGAAGAGACGTCCCTGACCGAATTAAAACCGGTGACGCGGTGATAGCGATCGTGATTCCGAAAGGCAGCCATGGCGCGTATCGCGAACAAATCGTGCTCGACGCTCGATCCGTCGTGCGCGCCCCTGTCGGAAAGACCCATGCTGAAGCGGCCACCTTGCCGATGAACGGCCTGACGGCGCGCCTGTCGCTCGACCTGCTCAAGCTGTCTCCAGGTCAGGTCATCGCAGTCACCGGCGCGGCGGGTGCGTATGGCGGCTATGTCGTCCAGCTCGCCAAAGCCGACGGGTTGGCGGTCGTCGCCGATGCTTCCGAGCAAGATGAAAAGCTGGTTGCGTCGCTTGGCGCCGACACCGTCGTTCGACGAGGCGGTGACGTCGCGTCGCGGATTCGGGACCACTTTCCTCAAGGCGTCGATGGGCTCGCGGACGGAGCAGTGCTCAGTGAGCTTGTCATCCCCGCCGTTCGTGACGGCGGCGCCTTTACATCCATCCGCGGCTTCCAGGGTATCCCGCAGCGCGATATCCACTTCACGGCAACCTTTGTGCGGTCCTATGCGCAGGAGTGGACGAAGCTCGATCGGCTGCGCCAACAGGTCGAGGCCGGCGAAATCACGCTTCGCGTGGCGGAAGTGTATCCGCCGGAACGCGCAGCCGATGCCCATCGTCGGCTAGAGGCTGGTGGCACAAGAGGACGGCTGGTCATCCAATTTTAATCCGGGACGACAAGCCGGACAGCAGCCGAGGGTTGCAAATTCACGGGTGTCGGTCATTTCAAGGTTCCTCTGAGCCCTCACGCTGTTGTCGCAAACCTTACAAGCTTCGAACGAAGTCGATCATCGCAGTGCTGACCTCGGGCGCACGTTCTTGCTGGGTCCAATGTCCACAACCCGATAGCACGATTGGCGATCGGAGTTTGGGAGGCCGAGGTGGCTCGCGGACACGACGTGCGTCGCACATTCCGTGGTCAGTTGTGCGCGCTCTCGGGCGACCGGCGCGGGTTTGCTGGCGGGATGGTGCCCCGCAAGGGTGCTATACTACCCGATCCCGCGTCCTTGCCGGCTTGGATCACGGAATCAGATATCGATGTCCGCTCTTGTCACACCTCGTTGTGACCAGGCGGTTACGCCGCTTCCGCGAGTACAGCCAACGGCATCGGCGACCACCCGCCTGCCGCCCATGCGTGGGCACAACTGTTGGCTGGCCCAATCACCACGACTGATGGTCTGACCGTTCTCGCGGAAGCTGGAATAGGGACCCGGGGCGTCCTCCCCGACGTAGGTCCCGTCGACCCCGGTGACGAACTCATCGTCAAGGACATTCTCTCCAACGTAGCCTGACTCCAGTGGTCCATTACGCAATGCACATGAACATTGACTCTCAATCTGCAACTCGCTGAATTAACCTCAGCGCGACATGACCACTGGGCAACGCCAGCGTTTCTCACCAGGACTGCGACACGCGCAAAGGAGCGTAGCAATGACCGATCACGACGAACATTGGATGTCGTTGAAAGCACTATCTGTGGCATTTGCTGCAGGTATTGCGGTGGGAATTGGCGTTGTCGTGCTCGCCATATGGCTGATCAGGCATGGCTTGTAGTGGCAGGCGGCGGTGCCACGCCGGCGTTGTTCACCAGGATGTCGTGGTATCGCCCGTTGAGTGTGCCACGGGGAGCGGATTTAGGTTTCGAGAATAGTTATTGAAAGCAATTAGCCGGTCTCAAACGCACGCTCGCGAGCGCGACGGTAGTCATGTGGACGTTTCCATGTCCAACAGCTTCGGGAATACTCCACCCAATCCCTTCTTCAGAAGCTCGATCTCGCCGTTCGGCCGTATCGCGTGCGATGGCTGTCTATATGTTTCCTAATGACCGAGTCAACGACCTCAATCAGTTCGATGAGCAGTGGCAGCAAGCCGGCCCGTTGATCTTGTGCTATGGTGGACAATTTCTGGTCCACGGAGACTAGCGGCCGGGTTGGCCAGATCAACCGTCCAGGGTGGCGGCGGTATCATATGCCCGCGCGGTTGCCTCGCGTTGACGCGCCGCCCTCATCGGCGTTCAGTGTTCTGTACCGAACCGTGGAGGGGAACCCATGCGCGCAGCTGTCTTCCATGAGGCTCATCAGCCGATGACAATCGAGACGCTCGCGGTTGCAAAACCAGGGCCCCACGAGGTGCTGCTGAACACCGCCTACGCTGGACTGTGCCATAGCGACTTGCATTTCCTAGAGGGACTGTACCCGATCCAGACACCAGTCGTACTCGGACATGAATCCTCGGCAGTCGTCGAAGCAGTTGGCAGCGAGGTCAAATATGTCAAGCCGGGTGACCGGGTGATCACATGTCTCTCAGTGTTTTGCGGCACCTGCGAATATTGCACCACGGGCCGCCCAAACCTGTGCTCCAACCCCGAGGTGAAGATTCCGCCGGGCAAGGCAGAGAGATTGTTTTGGAAGGGCAAGGCGGTGGGGCAGTTTGCCAACCTGTCGTCGTTCGCAGAACAATTGCTGGTGCATGAAAACGCCGTGGCGAAGATCGCCGACGACATTCCGCTGAACGTGGCAGCGCTCGTCGGATGTGGCGTTATTACCGGAGCAGGCGCGGTGATCAACACGGCCAAGGTGCCGCCCGGATCCACCGTCGCCGTGTTCGGCTGCGGTGGCATCGGTCTATCCGCGGTTAACGGCGCCGCCATCGCTGGAGCCGATCGCATCATCGCGATTGACAGGATTTCCTCCAAACTCGACGTGGCAAAACAGATGGGCGCCACCGATGTGATCAATGCATCGAACGCCGACCCGGTCGAAGCGATCAAGGAAATGACTGGCGGTGGCGTGGAATTCTCATTCGAGGCGGTCGGTCTGAAGCGCACCGCTGAGCAATGCTTCGAGTCGCTGCGACCAGGCGGGACCGCGACGATCATCGGCATGGTGCCGTACGGGATGAAAATAGAACTACACGGCTTCGACTTTCTCCGCGAGCGGCGGATCCAGGGTTCATCAATGGGTAGCAACCGGTTCCGCGTCGATATGCCGAAGCTCTTGAACGCTTGGAAAAAAGGACACCTTAAGCTCGACCACCTGATCTCCAGCCACATCAAGCTGGACGAGATCAACGAGGGCTACGCAAAACTCAAGAGCGGCGACGTGCTGCGTCAGTTGATCGATTTCGGCGTGGCGAAGTGACCCAACTCCGGTCTGCGTGCGGACGCCGGCCAGTGTATCGGCGCGGCTGACACTAACGGCGGACAGATATCCGGACGAGGCCCGACGACCTCCCCCGACCGCGGCGACGGCACGGACGCTGAACAGCGCCGCGACCCACCGCACATTTGTCCCCGCCCTCGCCGTTTGAGTCGCATCCGTTGTGAGCGTCTGGCGGAACAGGGCGCCGACCCGCACCCCGCGCACTGTCCCGTCGCGCAAGCGCGCCATTTCGGCGATTACCTACTCCAGCGATGTGCAGCGATGCGCGCGCCGATGGAGGCTAAGCACGGGCTGCGGTTCAGAGGGACTAACCAGCGAATCGGGACTGCGGCTCATACGCTCGCCGGGACGCGAAAGGTCGGACCGATAGAACGGCGTCGGGCCGCGACGTTTCTTTACCTAATAAATCCCCCCGTGCCGCCGTTTGGGTAACTGCACGGCCCCGGTGGAAGACACCTCTCGACACCCGCAGGCTGGAGAGGCGCAGCTTGCTGAGCAGGCGCAGGTTGCGTGGCGCAGCTTGATGCCACCAGCAGAAGCGTAAACGCGAGAAATGGAATGAGTTTACGGTCCATTAGGCGTCTCCCCTCCTCTGATTTTGAAATTTCACAATTGTTGGTTGCCAATACAATTTTTCTACTCTGCCAAGTAGATCACTTGCTTTCATGCCACCATCATCAGAAGCCGTTAGGTATGCCCAACATCCGTCAATACAGAGCACTTTGTTGCTTTGATCTTCGTATGGGACGGGGCGAGGGGCTATGACCGCCAAACGATCGCGCAGCAGATTGATCTTCGTCTCCGCCTCTGGCATCGCATGTCTCCCTGCAGAGCATGGGTGAATGTTATAGCTGGTTTTTTCCCGGACGGCTAATCATAGAACCGGCGGAACTCCCGCCACGATTGCCTGGGATTTCAATCGGCTGCCGGTCCTTGGAGCCTTGACGGGTTCCGCACCGGACCTGCGCTCAGCTCACGAGCAATCGGTCAATGCCGGGGACCGGGGCGCGGAAGGTGTGGTAGCGGCGCAGGATGGCGGCGGCGCTTGGCGACCGGCCGAGCCCCGGCAGCGCCGATGACCCCGCCCGCAGCGGCCTCCCATTGTAGCAAGTGCGCCCTTATACCTTATAAAGGCGCTTTTCCGGTCGACGCGTACAATCTCAGGCGAGGATCGAGTACGGTATGGAGCGGATCGACCTCGAAAGCGAGTGGCTGGAGAGCGACTCTCTCGGTGGGTTCGCATCGGGCACAGTTGGTGGTATCAGAACCCGCCGTTATCATGCGGTACTGCTGAGCGCGACTACGCCACCCACCGGCAGGGTTGTCCTCGTCAACGGGTTCGAGGCCTGGATCGAGGGAAGGTCGGGTAGCTTCCCCATCAGCAGCCAGCGTTACGCGCCGGACGTACGATATCCGGATGGCTTCAGCTGCATCGTTGGCTTCACGGCGACGCCCTGGCCATGCTGGACGTTTCGTGGCCGCTTCGGAATCGAGATAACGCAAGAGATCGTGGTCCATCGCGACACATGCGAGACCGTGCTGCGCTGGCGTCGCCGCTCGGATGGTGCCGCCAGTCTGCGCCTGCGCCTGTTGCTCTCCGTCCGCGATTATCACGCGCTGCACAGAGAGAACCCTGCATTTAACATGCATGCGACGATCCGCAACGGCAACGTGTCCTGGCGTCCATATCCCGATCAGCCGGCGATCACGGCTCTTACCAACGGTGAGTACACGGAAGCGCCCGACTGGTACCGGAACTTTATGTATGTCCGGGAGTACGAGCGTGGCCTGGATTTCGTCGAGGATCTCGCTTCACCCGGCACGTTCCTTTGGGATCTCTCGCGCGACGACGCCGTGATGATCTTGCGTGCAGGCGACGGGCTGGATGTGCGTGCCGCAGCATATGCAGCGATGCTGGTCGGTTCTGAGCAAGCGCGCCGCGCCGCGGTAGGTGCGCGTGTCACAGCGGCCGAAGCGTACCTCGTTGATCGCGGTAGAGGACGCACAGTGATCGCCGGCTTCCCCTGGTTCACTGATTGGGGCCGCGACACTTTCATCGCCATGCGTGGCCTCATGCTTGCGACCGGACATCTAGCGGAGGCCGAGGCCATTTTGCTCGCCTGGTCGGGCACTGTAAGTGAGGGCATGCTGCCGAACCGCTTCCTCGACACTGCGACCTTGCCAGAGTACAACGCGGTGGACGCCTCTCTCTGGTTCATCGTTCTTACATATGAATATCTGATCGCCGCCGAGGAGAATGGACGTGTGGTCCCAGCGGAAGCGCGACGCCGTTTGCATGCTGCGGTAGAGGCCATTTTGCAGGGCTATGCCGCAGGAACACGCTTTGCGATTGCTGCCGATTCCGATGGTTTGTTGCGCGCCGGCGTGCCGGGCGTTCAACTGACCTGGATGGACGCGAAAATCGATGACCGGCCGGTGACGCCACGGATCGGAAAGCCGGTGGAGATACAGGCGCTCTGGATCAACGCCCTGCGAGTAGGCAGCTCATGGTCACCGCGCTGGACGGAACTCGCACGCCGCGCCGCAGCCTCGTTTGTTGCCCGGTATCCAAACTCGAACACCGGACTATACGATGTAGTAGACGTCAACAACATGCCGGGCGCGGTGGATGAAAAGCTGCGGCCTAATCAGATCCTGGCGGTCGGTGGCCTGCCGTTTGCACTGTTGGAAGGCGATGCGGCGCGGAAGGTGGTGGATCTGGTTGAACGCAGGCTGCTCACGCCGCTTGGCCTACGCACTCTCTCTCCGGATGATCCGGAATATGTCTCCGAGTACCGCGGCGGTCCTGCCCAGCGCGATCGTGCATACCATCAAGGAACCGCGTGGCCGTGGCTTATGGGACCGTTTGTGGACGCCTGGCTGCGCGTGCGCGGTCGCTCGATGCAGGCACAGTCGGAGGCACGACGCAGGTTTCTGGCTCCACTACAGGCGCACCTGGCGACGAACGGCATCGGACACGTTTCGGAATTGGCCGATGGCGCGCCGCCTCACGAACCAGGCGGCTGCCCTTTCCAGGCTTGGTCGCTCGGTGAGCTGATCAGAATTGAACGCATGCTTGCGCCACCTCCGACGAGCTCTTCGGAGAGATAAATATGATACGACCGCCATCCGCTGCCTGGGCACCGTCGCTGCGCGAAACCGCCGAAGGACAACGGCTCGAGACAGCGCGGACCGATCCCGCCTGGCGTCGCTGGGGACCGTACCTGAGTGACCGGCAATGGGGCACAGTACGCGAGGACTACAGCCCCGACGGCACAGCCTGGGAGTACCTCCCACACGATCAAGCACGCAGTCGAGCGTATCGTTGGGGCGAGGACGGTATCGGCGGATTCAGCGACGACCGGCTCCGCTGGTGCATAGCGCTGGCACTGTGGAATGGCCGCGACCCCATCCTGAAAGAGCGGTTTTTCGGCTTGACCAACAGAGAGGGAAATCACGGCGAGGATGTTAAGGAGCTGTACTACTACAGCGACGGTCTCCCAACGCATTCCTATATGAGGATGCTCTACAAATACCCGCATGCGGCCTTCCCTTATGCCAGACTCGTCGATGAAAACCGCCGTCGCAGCAGGGCCGAACCCGAATTCGAATTGGCCGATACGGGTGTCTTCGATGACGGCCGGTATTTCGACGTGACGATCGAATACGCGAAGCAGGCGCCTGACGATTTGCTCATGCGCATTGGCATCTACAACCGCGGGGCTGCGCCCGCCACGCTGCATGTCCTGCCCACGTTGTGGGCACGTAACACATGGTCCTGGAAGATAGGTTCGCCGCGCCCTCTGCTACACGCGCTGCCAGACGGATCGGTCGCAGTCCAGCACCCGCGCATGCCACCGATGCGGCTACATGTTGAATCATCGTGTAACTTCCTATTCTGTGAAAATGAAACTAATTTTCGCCGCCTTTACGGCGTAGACATGAACGGTCCATACAAGGACGGGATAGGTGACTTCGTCGTGCACGGTGACGATGACGCCGTTAGCGCTGAGCAACGGGGCACGAAGTGCGCGGCGCACGTCGTGCTGGATGTTCCAGCACACGGCGAGGCCGTATTGCGGGTACGTCTGTGCCCGCAAGCTGAGAGCCCCCCGGATCGCTTTGCGTTCGATCGAGTGGTGATGCGGCGACGTGATGAGGCCGACGAATTCTACGCGGTCATACAAAGTGGCGTCACGGACCCGGACGCCCGCAACATTCAGCGGCAGGCTCTTGCCGGAATGCTTTGGTCGAAACAATATTACCGCTTCGACGTGGGACGTTGGCTTGCCGGCGATCCAGCGCAACCGGCGCCGCCCTCAGAACGTCAGCGTGGGCGCAATCGGGATTGGCGACACCTGAACAATGCTGAAATCCTCTCAATGCCGGACAATTGGGAGTACCCATGGTATGCTGCCTGGGACCTCGCCTTCCACGCCGTCACCTTTGCACTGATCGATCCCGAGTTTGCCAAGGCTCAACTCGTGTTGCTGACACGCGAGTGGTACATGCATCCGAACGGGCAGCTGCCGGCCTACGAATGGGCGTTCGGCGATACCAACCCACCGGTGCACGCCTGGGCCGCATGGCGAGTCTACCAAACCGACAAATTGCACACCGGCCGGGGCGATCGTCGTTTCCTGGAGCGGGTGTTCCACAAGCTGATGGTGAATTTTACTTGGTGGGTCAATCGGAAGGATGCAGAGGACCGCAATGTCTTCCAGGGCGGATTTCTCGGACTTGACAATATCAGCGTGTTCGACCGCTCGGCCCCGTTGCCCGGTGGCGGATTAATAAATCAGTCGGATGGCACAGCCTGGATGGCAATGTACGCATTGAACCTAATGCGCATCGCACTCGAGCTTGCAGTCGAAGCCGACGCCTATGAAGACATCGCCACCAAGTTCTTTCAGCATTTCCTCTATATCGCGGAGGCGATGACCAATATGGGCCGCGAGGGTGTGGCGCTCTGGGAGGAGGACGATGGCTTCTACTACGACGTGCTCGAGCAACCGGATGGCAGCAACGTGCCGCTGCGTGTCCGCTCAATGGTCGGGCTGATCCCGTTATTCGCGGTTCAGGTACTGGATTCAAACGAGTTCGCACGGTTCCCGGATTTCGCCGAGCGACTGCGCTGGTTTCTTGACCACAAGCCAGAGTTGGCACGATTGGTCTCGCGCTGGACAGAGCCAGGCAGTGGCCAACGACACCTGCTGTCGCTACTGCGCGGTCACCGCATGAAATGCCTACTGCGCCGCATGCTGGACGAGACGGAATTTCTCTCGGACTACGGCGTGCGCAGCCTGTCGCGCGTGCATAAAGATCATCCGTTCGTGCTGGAGGAGAATGGCAATCGTTTCGTCATCGAGTACGCTCCCGGTGACAGCAAGACAGCCGCATTCGGGGGAAATTCGAACTGGCGTGGCCCGGTATGGCTACCTGTGAATCATATGTTGATCGAGTCGCTTTATGAGTTTCATCATTACTATGGCGACGACTTCCTTGTTGAGTGTCCAGTTGGCTCTGGGCGAAAACTGACCCTGCGCGAAATCGCCGACGAGCTTCGTCGCCGGGTCGGCCGACTATTCCTGCGCGGGCCTGACGGCAAACGACCCGCGCTGGGTGAAAGCACGCTCTTGCAAGATGACCCGGCATTCCGCGACCACCTGTTGTTCTTTGAGTATTTCCATGGAGAGTCTGGGTACGGCCTCGGCGCGTCGCATCAGACCGGGTGGACTGGGCTGGTCGCTCTGCTGCTGCATCCGCGAAGCGAGGCCAATCCATGCAGTCTTGATGTCGTCGCAAGAGTCCAACCGACTGCACTGTCGACCTGATTTCGCAGCGGACTGCCAAACCATGGCAAACGGCGATGCGGCACCCGCCTTGGCGCCGTCACTGCAGTCTGAGAGACGGTTGATCGAGGTGGTGTCGAAAAATGATCGCCACCCGATCGATGATCGGACAATACCCTATTTGGCCGCGGCATATGAGAGCTTCCTGTGGCTGGACCTATCTTCCGCGGGGATTCGCCGCGTCCGCGCCGTCCTCAAGCCTTCGCGACCTCGCCGCAACGCGCGCCGTGGACATTCTCGCGTTAGCGACCCCGACGCTACGAAAACTCTCACTTCAAGCAGCAATTTCGCAGTTCAACGGCATTGGCAACTGCCTGATATCATTGAAAAGGCCCTCCCATTCCGAGCGGCAGCACGACAGGAGTGGTTGCCATCATCGTCGGCGGCCTCGGCGGAGGCATTGGTTTCTGGCTAGCCGGCGGATGACCGAGATGCATGCGGGCGACAGGCCGCCAGAGGAGTTTCGAGAGCAAAGCGCAGCCAACGGCTGCGCCGGCGCGTCGAGCGCGACGACCAGTTCACACACACGACATGGTGTGATGCTTCGCGCTTGTCGGGGTGCTCCACCAAAACATATGCATAAACTCATCCTTACTGCGGGCCCCCACTGCGGGATCCCGTCCCGGTCACGCCGACCATTCCGAGGAACCCCCTCCATGCATCCCCATCGCCGAACCATCTTGCGCTCTCTCGTACTGGCAGGCGCGCTGCCCGCAGCGGAGATACGTGCGGCGCTAGCGGCAACCGAGGCCTCGGAGATCGCTCGCGATTCCTCCGCCGCATTGGCCCGGTTGTACAGCATAGATCGGCGCGCAAGCGCCCTGGGGCCGAGAGCGGTGGGAGTTCTGATCTTCCCCAAGATCGTGAAGGCGGGCTTCATTTTCGGCGCCCAGGGCGGCAAGGGCGCACTGGCGGTCGGCCGACGATGGCGGGGCTATTACACGATCGCCGCGGCGTCGTTCGGGCTGCAAGCAGGTGTGGAGTGGTTCAGTTATGTTCTGTTCTTCATGGACCGCAGCGCGCTCCGCTACCTCGCCCGGAGCGAAGGCTGGGCACTCGGCACCGATCCCAACGTTGCGGTGATCGACCGCGGGGTTGGTGCATCCCTCAGCAGCACAACACTCGCAAAGCAGGTCATCGCGTTCCCATTTGGCCAGAATGGACTGATGGCCGACCTCTCCCTCGAGGGCTCGAAAATCACTGCGTTCCATCCCGATCCCTAGCAAGAGTTGCCCTGCTTCGATCCTCTCGCCAGATGGGGGGTTTTCCCCTCACCGCCGGCTGAGTGCTCGCTAAGGCGGCATATTCTGACGCCAGAAAGTCGATCAGGCCGCGCACGGACGGCAACAAGCCACGCCTTGTCGGGAAGACAGCATGGACAATGCCGCTGCGTGCTGTCCAATCAGGCACAAGGTTCACAAGACGACCGGACACAACGTGCTCGTCGACCACCATGTTCGGCAGCTTGACCACGCCAACGCCTTCGATCGCTGCGTGCAGCAATTGCGACATGTCGTCGGTCACGAGCCGCGGTTTATGCGTGATGCTCACCGAGGCTCCGTCCGCGTTGTGCAGTTCCCAGACATGCTTGGGCAGCGACGGGCCGAGATCGAGGCTCGGCAGACCGCCGAGATCCACCGGGACGAGTGGCAGCGTGCTGCCTTCGACCAGCTTCGGGCTTGCGACCATGCGCTGCGCGCTTTCGGCCAGCGTCCGCATCACCAGTTCCGACTGCTCAAGCGGCGGGAAGCGGACCCGAAGCGCCACGTCGATGCCTTCGCCAATCACGTCCACACGCCGCGATGTGGATTCCAGTTCGACCGTCACGCGCGGATTGGCCGCCATGTAGCGCGCGATCATGGGGCCGACCTCGAAGCAAACCAGCGCGGGCGGCGCGCTGAGCCGAACAAGCCCTTGCGGAGAGGATCGCGAACGCTCGATCGCCTCCTGAGCGGCGTTGGCCTCGGCAAGCATGGCAAGGCAGTGCCGGTAATACTCCTGGCCGATCTCCGTCACCATCAGCTTGCGAGT
>Ga0123355_10015081_pt1 | contig 12128 bp, 10 predicted proteins | sample TergutEmb28metaG_3_FD_89872 | JGI IMG/M metagenome (GOLD analysis project Ga0123355, IMG submission 89872) | Embiratermes neotenicus P1 segment gut microbial communities from Petit-Saut dam, French Guiana - Emb289 P1 | ecosystem: Host-associated > Arthropoda: Insects > Digestive system > Gut ... | reverse complement strand
TTTATTGTCAGACGGTGCGGCAAAGCCGCAGGAATGCTTGTTGCCTTTCAAGGGTTTGACGTGCCGTATGGCGATAAAAAGACATGTTTTGTGCAAATCTTAGACTTTACAAAATACTAGTATGAGGAATGACATGGAGAAACGCACTATATATTTGACCAATCTATCGGTAGAAGACGCGCAAACGCGCTTCTTTATGCGTTTGCAATTGAGGCAAAAGCCGGAAGTCGAGCAAATCGAAGTGATCCAATCTCTCGGCAGACAGACAGTCGGCCCTGTATTTGCAAACTGCAACTCCCCTTTGTGGGACAACGCCGCAATGGACGGCGTGATGGTGTCCAGCAAGTGTACCGAAGGCGCAAGTGAGACCTCCCCTATTCATTTAAGGCGCGGAAAAGACTATTTTCCGGTAAACACGGGCGATCTCATCCGCCCCCCTTTTGATGCCGTGATCATGTCGGAAAACATACAAGAGGCGGGCGATGACTCGATTCTCATTCGGCAGGGCGCCGCACCGTGGCAGCACGTGCGTCCGGTTGGGGAAGATATTGTGCAGGGCGAAATGGTTCTGCCGAGCAATCACACCATCCGACCTGTTGATATTGGCGCCTTGTTGTCCGGCGGCCTGACGCATGTCGCGGTAAAGCAACTTGTTCGCGTTGCAATTTTGCCTACCGGGAGTGAGCTCATAGAGAGCGGGCAGGCACCGAAACCGGGTGATATCATCGAATCAAATTCTCACATGCTGGCGGGACTGATTCAAAGTGGCGGCGGCTCCCCCACTCGCTTCCCTATCGTGCCGGACGTATATGAAGAGATCAAAGCTGCTCTACAAACAGCACTTGAGCAGCACGATGTGGTTCTCATTTGCTCCGGGACCAGCGCAGGTACAAAAGATTATACTATACATGTATTAGAAGAACTTGGTGAGGTTATTGTCCACGGTGTGGCGATGAAACCGGGAAAACCTGTTATTTTGTCCGTGGTGAAGGGGAAGCCGGTGATCGGAATTCCGGGCTACCCCGTTTCTGCCTATCTCGCATATAAAAACTTTGTAGCACCAATTTTACACACCCTGTCCGGCGAGACGCAGGTATGGGCAAATAGCGTTGATTTAAATTTGTTTTCCCCCGCCGCAGGCGGGGAGAAACAAGAAATCCAACAACGCGTTTGTCCGCTGTCCGAAACGCAGGCGGAAGAACCTAAAATAAGCGCGGCTGTGACCAGTAGAATCGTCTCCTCTTTGCAACACAGAGAATATATCAGGGTAAAGGTCGGCCGAATCGGAGATGATTGGGTGGCAACTCCCCTCCCCCGCGGCGCAGGAGCCGCAATGAGCCTTGTGGGCGCGGACGGCTTTTGTATCGTGCCCCAGAACTGCGAGGGAATCGAGCCCGGAATGAACGCAGAGATTATTTTAAGCCGAGATTTAGAGGCCCTAAAGAACACCCTCGTCAGCATTGGCAGCCATGATTTGATTCTCGACGTGATCGCAGATGCTATGCCAAAGCTATATCCGGGCATTTCGCTCTCAAGTAGCCATGTCGGCAGTATGGGGGGGCTTCTGGCACTCAGGCGCGGAGAAGCGCATATTGCACCGACGCACCAGCTGGACGACAAGACAGGGACATACAACATCCCTATGATAAAACAGTTATTTCCCGGGGAACAGATGGTGCTGATCAAAGGGGTCGGACGCACACAGGGGCTTTTGGTAAAACAGGGGAATCCCTTGCGCATTGAGACCATAAAAGATTTACAACGCTGTCGCTTCATCAACCGACAACGCGGCGCAGGTACACGGATGCTCTTAGACTACAAGCTGAAACGCGCTCATATAGACTCGTCTGAAATAGTGGGCTATGAGCGAGAATCCGCAACGCATATGGCAGTCGCGGCCGCAATCGCAAGCGGCAGCGCAGACGTCGGAATGGGCATTCTGTCTGCCGCACATGCCATGGGCTTAGCCTTTATTCCCATTGCCGAGGAAGCGTATGATTTTGTCACCTTTGCGTCATTTTTAGAGCTCCCGCATATGTGTGCGTTTATTGAACTTTTAAGGAATCAGGCGCTGCACGAAGAAATACATCGCCTAGGCGGATATGATCTCACAGGATGCGGCGAGATATGCCGGATTGACTGTTAGCATCATGTTCTTTCCCCCGCCGTAGGCGGTGGAAAACAAGAAATCTAGCAACACTTCTGTCTACTTCCCTGTTAAAAATATCAATAGACACTGGCGCATATTTGTGTTAAAATGTTGACAAATCCAGCGAATATAGGTCCATGGAGGTTCACATGCCTAAAATATTACAGCCAAAAGACATGAATAAATGCCTTGGTTGCCTGGCCTGTATGACGGTTTGCTCCACTGTAAATCAGAAGGATCATTCTCTCATCAAAAGCGCGATTAAAGTGCGCACAACCGGCGGGGTAACCAGCAATTTTGTCGCCATCGTGTGTATGGGCTGTAAAGAACCCGCCTGTATGGAAGTATGTCCGAGCGACGCGCTCGAACAGCGCACCGGGGGCGGTGTGCTGGTACGCGCGGAAAAATGCATTGGTTGCCGCAAATGTGTACCTGCTTGTATTATGCGTGCAATCAATTTCGATGAAGAGGCCAAAAAGCCGATCATTTGTTTCCATTGCGGCGTGTGCGCACGTTTTTGTCCGCATGACTGTTTACAGATGATAGAAGCAGAGGAGGCAAATATCCATGCTTAACGAGAAGTTTATCAAAGTGCTTTACATCGATCTGGGCACAGGAAAAATCCGCGTTGAGCAGCGTGACGACCTGTTGGCATACTTGGGCGGCGTTGGCGTTGCAAGTAAGTTGCTTCAGGAAAACCTCAGGCCGGATCTGGCATCGGACGCACCAGAACAGCCGATCGTGTTCGCCAACGGACCCGGCGCGTATATTCTCCCCGTTCTTTCTAAAACCGTCGCCATGTTTGTATCGCCTCTGACCGGTGAGCTTGGCGAGAGCTATGCGGGTTCACGCTTTGCCATGTCCATGCTGATGGCAGGATATGACGCACTTGTCCTGACCGGAAAAGCAACAAAGTATAGTTATCTGACTGTCTCTTCTCAAGATGTAAACATGCGGGACGCACGCGCTATGTGGGGAATGCAGATTGGCGAAGCCTGCCGCAATATCCGTGACCGTGAGCATAGCGGCGGGGCCTCTGCCGGGAAAAGATCTACACTATGTATCGGGCCAGCCGGTGAAAACGGCGTCGCCTACGCCTGTGTGGCTGTAGACATTTATCGCCATTTTGGACGCTTGGGTCTCGGTGCCTGTATGGGCAGTAAAAACTTAAAAGCAATTCTGGTATACGGCAACCGTTCCATTCCGATTCTGGATCAAAAGCAATATTTTAAGGTCTATCGAAACATCTACCAAAAATGCACCACTACCGATCATATGGCAAAATATCACGACGCGGGAACACCGATCAATATCCTCCCCCTAAACAAAGCCGGAGGACTGCCGACGCGCAACCTCCAGAGCGGCACATTTGAGTACGCAGATCAAGTCAGCGGGGAAGCGTTCGCATATAAGAATTTAGTCCGCAAATTGTCCTGCAGCGGCTGTCCGGTAGGCTGTATCCACATCGGAATGTATCGCCGCGAGTTCGACAAAGGGCACGAATACGAAGCGATCAGTGTCCCCTATGACTATGAGCTCATTTTCGCATTGGGTACGTTTATCGGCGTAAAAGACACGGATGGAATCCTTGCCATCATCGAAGAAGTGGAGCAATTCGGGCTGGATGCGATGAGCGCGGGAGTCTGCCTCGGCTGGGCAACAGAGGCTTTAGAACGCGGCTACATCACAACGGAAGATACTCTGGTAGATCTAACATTCGGTGACGCTGCTGCTTATATAGAAGCAGTCAAACACCTTGCGACATGCAGAAATGAATTTTACCATGCCCTTGGCCAGGGTTGCCGTCATGCGGCGGCAAAATACGGCGGCGAAGATATTGCCATGCAGATTGCCGGCAACGAAATGACGGGCTATCACACCGGCTACGGGTCTCTGGTCGGCCAAGCAGTTGGTGCAAGGCATTCCCACCTCTGCAACGGCGGCTACAGCTTAGATCAGAGCATGAAAGCATTTGACGAGGACGCACTCGTAGAGGGCCTATTCAAAGAAGAGTACACACGCTGCATGACGAATTCCTTGGTTATGTGTCTGTTCGCCCGTAAAATCTATGACCGGGAGACTATTTTAGACGCGCTCCGCTCTATCGGCTGGAATCTTACAGATGAAGATTTGACCACGATCGGCAAGCGCATCTACCAGACAAAATTGCAAATTAAAAAAGCGCTTGGATTTGAACAGACGAACATCAAACTCCCCAAACGCTTTTTTGAAACACCCAGTATGAACGGTGTGCTGAATGAGGAAACCGCCCAACGGCTCATCCGAAAATATACGGAAAAAACAGACGCGCTTTTGCAAGAATCCTATGAATGAGCGATACGATAGACAGATCTTGGTGGATCAAATCGGTTCTGAAGGCCAGAGAAAACTGGAACAATCATCCGTCATAGTAGTTGGCGCAGGCGGCTTAGGGTCTCCTGTACTGACCTACCTGACAGCTGCAGGTGTCGGGCGCTTAGGACTCATTGATATGGACACTGTCGCACCGAGCGATCTCAACCGTCAGTTCTTATATGAGGAACATGACGTGAGTCGACCCAAAGCAATTTCCGCAAAAGAAAAGCTCACGGCACAAAACAGTACCATTACAATTTGCGCCTATGCAGAACGCCTGACCGCGCAAAACGCAAACACACTGCTCACGAGCTATGACATTGTACTCGGTGCAGTAGATTCCTTCGAGACCCGCTTTTTGATTAACACCGCTTGTACGTCTCTGGACATACCATATATCGATGGTGGCGTAAATGGATTTTCAGGCACCGTTTTATATTCCCATCCGCCGGAGTTACCCTGTTTGAATTGCGTTTTCCCAACGGCAAGTATGAAGAAAAAACCGACCGGTGTTCTGGGTACAACGGCGGGCGCGATTGGTGTAGCGATGGCGAACCTTGCCCTGCTGGAGCTGCTCGGTCTCCCCCACCCGCTCAAGGGCAAGCTTTTTTTGTATGACGGTCTGCGTATGCGCACGGAGCTCATTGACATACAGAAAAATGAAACATGCCCCATCTGTGGAACACACGGATCGTAGATCGTAGGCAGTGGACAAACAGCGTTGATTAAAATTTGTTTTCCCCCGCCTACGGCGGGGGAAAACAAGAAATCTAACAACGCTATTTGCCCACTGCCGGATCGTAAAGGAGAATGTTTGGGTGACTGTTATATTCTATGGAAGCGTGATTGATCACGCGGGCGGAGAGTCTTCGTTTCAGTCCCACGGCAGTGAGCGCGTTCGCACATTGATTGATGAACTGGGCGAACGGTTCGGCCAAAACTTCAAAGCGTTCTTGCTCGGCGATGAAACCTGTTTGATTCTCGTCAATGGCAAAGGTATCATGACCACAGGCGGACTTGATACAGAGCTACTCCCCGACGACAAGGTTGAGCTATTGCCTTTTGTTGAAGCAGGATAACGCCGCACGGCCAAACTGGCTTTCTTTGCTAATCGAAGACCGTTTCGCAACGGTAGCGGTACAACTGGAGGATTCGTTGTGTAGTGTTGGACACAGGATAGGAGGGGGTATTAAAAAGTTTTGTGGCAAGCAAGTTAATCGACTATCAAATGTGAATGCAACTATGAAAGAATGGAGGAGAAGATTTGAAACGGACTATTTCTTTACTGCTAGCTGTGTTGATGCTGGCATCACTTGTCGGCGGGGGTGCGGTTGCCCATGCCCCAGATACTCCGATACTTGACGCAGGAGATAATATCTATCTCACAGACAATCAAGCCGACTGGCTGGATATGCTGAATTATGACAATGTCGTAGCAATGGCGCGGAAATTGTCGGAAGCGCCTTTCGGTTCCCGTGTCGGCGGGTCTTTCCGAATGGATATGACTGTTACATACCTGATGGATCGGCTGACAGAATGGGGCTATGAACCTCAGATACATCACTTTGATACAACCGGGCCAAACTTCCAAACCGGGCCGGGCGGCAGTCCGAACAGAAGGTTTAATAACGGCTATGTCCAAATTGGTGATATGCGATATATGCTCTACGGTCCTGCCTTTGGTGCGAACACGGTGTACAGCTGGGCGATGGCTGGAGGTAGCGTAACAGCAAATGTGACCGGTACAGCCGTAATAAACTGGCCCGGAGAACCAGGCGCACTCGCCCAAGCTGCAGCTTTCCCAGAGGGTTCTTTTGAGATCCCAGCTGGTGTCAATGTAAGCGGCCGAGTGGTATTTGTAACCTTAGGGGACGGTCCCACCCAGCACCAAGCAGGGATGATACATCCAAATGGGGATCGAATTTACGAGGCTGTTTTAGAATTGCAAGAGGCCGGTGCCCGCGCGGTTGTCTTCCAATCCCGTCCGGCGCGTTATTCTTTTGTCAGTGCACTTCCTCCTTTCAATAGCGACCCCGAAGATCCCGACACCTGGACATGGGGTGATTCTGTACACGGACGTTTGGCAAATCGAGCGGAAGGCACTCGAATTACCATCCCTGTCGGGCTTACCTCCCATTGGGAAATACATGAAACCGTGACCGCTTTCGGAACAGGCGATAATACATCGGTTCGTGTACACATGGCAACGCGTTCAGATGGACAAAACGTATTGGCTACACACTACGGTACCGGTGAAAATGCGATGAACATCTACTTAGGTAACCACCCGGATTCGGTCGTATCTGCGCCCGGCTTTAACGATACTATCATCACGACAGCCCTGCAAATGGAAATGATGCGCGTATTGGCATATTACGATATACAGACATACCACAACATTGTATTCGGTGCGTGGGACTTCGAAGAGAACGGCCTGCTCGGCGCGCGCTATTATGTGTATGATATGTCAGAGGAGGCACAGGCGCAATTCTGGGGCAACTTTAATATGGATATGGTCGCAACCGGCCAACCGGAATGTATCTATATCCACGTAAATATTACCACGCCGGTTTACGGTACAGCGCAAACATCAAACCCAGAAATACCTGTTGGCAATCTACAGTTTTATCTGAGGCAAATTCAAGATCACCAACGCCTAATTGACCACCCCGGCGCGTTTGCCTATGCGAACCAGTTCGGTGTCTTTATCAATTCGTTTTTAGCTGTCCAGCAGTTAGCTGACGACGGCAGACATGAGGACCGAACGATTGTTGTAGATCCATCGCACCATCGACATGGGGAGCCCTTTGACATTAAATATCACTTTACGATCACCTGGGGGCAAACAACAGACCAGGCGGCATTTGTTCAACCAGCCCTTGCCGGCCAGGTGCATGAGAACTTGAAAAACGCTATGCAGTTTGACTGGCGCAGGAATGCGCGGGGCTTTGTCGGCGGACAGTTCCCCGCCGAATGGGAGCCGGGAACAGCAATCACATTGCCCGGCTTGGGCATTGTTCCGGTGCTGGAACTTCTGTATCACAAAGTCGGTGACACATATGAGGACAACTTCAGCCGTGATCGTCTTGAGGTAGTGGGCGATATCGTATGGCTGGCGCTCTATCATTCAGCCGGAGTTATGGAGCCTGCTCATGTCCGCTTCCCCGACGTGCCGGAAGATCACTGGTCCCGTGGCTATGCCCTAGAAGCGGCCGATAGAGGCATCATACGTGGTATCTGGTGTGAATATGTCTTTGAAGATTACATCTTTGATCCATACGGAAGCTTCACCCGCGCCATGGCAGCGCAGATTATGTGGAATATCGCCGACAATCCTGCACCGGAAAGCACGGACGCTCCGTTTACAGATGTTGCTCCCGATATGTGGTATACGAACGCAATCACTTGGGTAGCGGAGACCGGGGTTGTAACCGGCCATGGCGACGGCACCTTCGCACCATATGATCCCTTGACCCGCCAGCAGCTTTTTGTGTTGTTCCGGAACTTTGCCCAGGCGCACAAGGAACTGGATATTACTGTAGGCGGGCAAGAATGGCCGTTCTTCAACGACCATACACAACTTGCCGATTGGGCTGACGCCGCAGCACAGTGGCTCACCTATGTTGAGATCCTCGAAGGTACCGGCGGCGGATATCTTCAACCGCTGAATGATACAACCCGCGCGGAGGGTGCGGCGCTCGTAGTCCGCTTTGCCCGTCAATTTATGGACGACTAAGCCAGACGAAACGACACATCATAGTACAAAAACAAACGGCCCCTTAGATGGTGCGCCATAAAGGGGCAACTGCCAAAGGATATCAAACAGAACGCTTGCTGTATCTCCGGGATGGAGGTACAGCAAGCGTTTTTTTGATGTTATTTATGGGCAGAACAGTTCTACTTGTTCGGCTATCCCCTGTTTCATGCCTCGTATATATTCATGCACTGCCTGCTTTGCGTCTTCGCCGTGTTCTCCGATGATACGCACAATGGCGCTGCCAACGATTACGCCGTCGGCAAAGGTTGAATACCATCCCGCCTGTTCCGGCGACCCAATACCAAACCCAATCGCAATCGGAACATTGGTATGTTTTCTGATTTTGGACACAATCGCCGACAAGTCGGTTGTGATTTCACTTCGCACACCTGTAACACCCATAGAGGATATCAAATAGATAAACCCTTCTGCGCACTCGGCAATTGGGCCAATCCGTTTTTCGGAAGTAGGCGCCACCAGTGTAACCACTTCGATCTTATACTTTGCGGCGACAGACTTCGCTTCCCCCTGTTCTTCAAATGGCAAATCAGGGATAATCACACCGCATATTCCAATCTCTACGCACTTGGCAAAAAAACGTTCGTATCCGTATACAAACACAGGATTTAAGTAGGTCATAAATACCATCGGAATCCGCATCTGATCTTTGATGGATGCTACCATCTCAAACACACCATCAAGTCTTGTCCCGGCGGCTAGGGCGCGTGTGCTGGCCGCTTGTATTACTTCGCCCTCAGCGATCGGATCAGAGAAAGGAATGCCAATCTCGATCAAGTCGGCACCGGCGTCCTGTGCGGTCAGGATATATTCCGCTGAAGTCGCAAGGTTGGGGTCTCCCGCCATCAAGTACGCGATGAAGGCTTTTTTATTCCGGAACGCATCTTGTATTCTATTCATTGATCGTTTCCCCCTTATATCTGGCAATCGCCGCTACATCTTTATCGCCGCGCCCTGAAAGACAAACAACAATAATCTTCCCTTCCCCCATCTCTTTCGCCAACTTTAGCGTGTGCGCCACGGCATGAGCAGATTCAATCGCCGGGATGATTCCTTCTGTACGGGCCAACAACTCGAACGCCTCTATGGCTTCGTCATCGGTAACAGGCACGTACTCTGCACGGCCAGATTCATATAACCATGCGTGTTCCGGCCCAATGCCGGGGTAGTCAAGGCCCGCGGATATGGAATGAACCGGGGCAATCTGTCCAAACTCATCCTGACAGAAGATTGACTTCATCCCATGAAAAACACCAACGGAACCGCATGTGATTGTAGCGGCGTGCCGATCAGTATCAAGTCCCTCTCCCGCCGCTTCGCATCCGATCAAACGCACGTTGTCGTCGCCAATAAAATCATAAAACGCACCGATTGCATTCGACCCACCGCCCACACAGGCAACCACGGCGTCCGGCAAACAGCTTTCAAGTTGATTCATTTGCCCGCGAATTTCCTCTCCGATCATTTTTTGAAAATCTCTGACCATCATAGGAAAAGGATGCGGCCCCATAACAGAGCCTAGTACATAATGGGTATCCGACACCCGCTTCGTCCATTCCCGCATCGTTTCGTTTACCGCATCCTTCAGTGTCATGGTACCGGAAGTGACGGCGTGAACCTTCGCCCCCAACAACTGCATACGATACACATTGAGGGCTTGGCGCTCGGTGTCTTCTTTCCCCATGAACACCTCGCATTCCAGACCTAACAAAGCGGCGGCGGTGGCTGCCGCAACACCATGCTGTCCAGCGCCTGTTTCAGCGATAATTCGAGTTTTCCCCATATGCTTTGCAAGCAATGTTTGTCCGAGCACGTTGTTGATCTTGTGTGAACCGGTGTGGTTCAGATCCTCCCGTTTCAGATAGATTTTTGCGCCGCCGGTTTGTTTTGTCAGGTTCTCTGCGTAATAAAGGCGCGAAGGCCGTCCGGCATATTCGGTCAGAAGTTCACTCAACTCCGCTTGGAACGCCGGATCGTCTTTATAGTGGTTACACGCTTCCTCCAATTCATGCAGTGCGTTCATCAAGGTTTCGGGGATATATTGTCCGCCGAATGTTCCGAATCTTCCTTTATTCATTTCCGGCTCCTCCTAAGTAAATCTATAAATACTCCGATTTTTTCTGCGTCTTTTATGCCGTCTGTTTCTACACCGCTGCTTACGTCCACGCAAAACGGGCGGAGCAGACGGATTGAATCAACTACATTGTTTGTTGTCAGCCCACCTGCCAGAAAATACGGAAGGCCGCAGTAATTATGCAAGATGTTCCAATCGAAAGCTCTGCCAAGGCCGCCTCGCTGCTCCGCTGAAAGCGTGTCGAACAAGAGATAATCCGCTTCCAGCGGCAAAGAAGGCATCACATCGCCGACACCAACCGCCTTAATCACAGGGCAACCGCAACGATCTTTCAGCCGCCTGATATATGCATCGTCCTCGTCACCATGGAGCTGCACCACGTCAATGATTCCGCTTTGGTAGGCTCCCCCGACGACGCCTATGTCTTCATTCACAAAGACTCCAACGGCCTCGATTTGCGGATTGAGGGCTTCTTTTAATATGGCCGCCGTGTTCATATCTACTCTGCGTCGGCTCGGGGCAAACACAAAACCGATATAATCCGGCAACACACCGTTGACAGCCACTATGTCCTCCACACGGCTCAATCCGCATATCTTAACTTTGCTCATGGCGTATCACCTCGCAACTCGGCCAGTGCCGCTTTTTTATCAGATGCGCGCATCAGCGTTTCCCCCACCAGCACGGCGTCCACACCGTTTTTGTGAAGGCCGCCTAGGTCCTCCGCCGTTTGGATACCACTCTCAGACACGAAAATGATATCTGGCGGCACCGTGTTTCTGAGCCGGCTACTTAAGGTGACATCGACTGCAAATGTTTTGAGATCTCGGTTGTTGACCCCGATCACCCGAGCGCCTGTGGTCAGTGCCATATCAACTTCCGCTTCTGTATGCGCTTCCACAAGAGCGGACAGCCCCAAACTATGGGCAAGCGCGAGGTATTGGGTAAGCGTTTCCTTGTCTAACATCGCGCAGATCAAGAGTACTGCACTCGCCCCGAGCAGCTTTGCTTCGTAGATCATATAGGGATCAACAGTAAAATCTTTACGCAGTAGCGGGATTGATACAGTATCCGCAATTTCGCGTAGATAGCGGTCAGCACCTTTGAAGTAATATGGCTCAGTCAAAACGGAGATCGCCGCCGCCCCTGCCGTTTCGTAATCCTTGGCAATCTCCACATAAGGGAACTCTGCAGCGATGATTCCCTTGGATGGGGAGGCCCGCTTGATTTCACAGATAAAGGCCATCTCCTCCGAACGCAATGCTTGCTCAAATGGAAAGTCATAAGTCGTATGTACCGCGCAAACACATTCCATCAGCTTGTCTAAGGGCAAAGCTTTCTTCTGCACTTCCACTCGTTCTTTTGTACGCTCCGCTATTTCTTGCAAAATGTTCAAAGCAATCACCTACCCTTCGTTTGAGAAGCGGATAAATTCTTCCAACTTTTCATATGCTTTTCCGCTGTCGATCACATGTTCCGCGACTGTTACAGCCGCCGCAATGGATTCGTATCGCCCTGTGATGAACATGGCCGCCGCCGCGTTGAGTATAGCGGCATTCCGTTTTGCCCCCTTTTCACCTTGTAATACCGCTTTGAGAATTTCGGCGTTTTCTGCGGGTGTTCCGCCTCGCAAATCATCTGGATGACAGCGCTCAAATCCAAATTGCTCCGGCTTGATTGTGTACGAGCGCACCCAACCATCTTTCACCTCGCAAACAAACGTGGGCGCACGGAGAGATATTTCATCTAACCCGTCCTCACCGTGTACTACCATG
>Ga0123355_10015080_pt1 | contig 12128 bp, 3 predicted proteins | sample TergutEmb28metaG_3_FD_89872 | JGI IMG/M metagenome (GOLD analysis project Ga0123355, IMG submission 89872) | Embiratermes neotenicus P1 segment gut microbial communities from Petit-Saut dam, French Guiana - Emb289 P1 | ecosystem: Host-associated > Arthropoda: Insects > Digestive system > Gut ... | reverse complement strand
TGTTACACACTTATTGATTACCAAATACATATTAAAACTGGCAGGAATATGTGGTTTCTGTAATGTTATTATCTGTACTTAACATCAAACTAACTTGTGAGTGACATAAAGCCATTAAATTGAACTACGAAAACACTCGCACTCATATCATAGTTGTCCTTAGGGTTCCAAGCACTATACATGACAAATGACTGCCCAGCGGTGACGTAATCAGGCCGACCGCGCATTCCGGTATAAGCCTAGCGTGAGCTGAACTGCTGTCATATGAAACCACACTCAAGGACTGACATGGATAAGATTGTCAGCTGACAGGTACAGTGCGTGAACCTGCAAGAAGAACACACTTTTCTCTGGCCATTATCTCCTTAACCGTTCAACTTTGGACATAGGTATTTTGGGTTATATCGGTATACTTTAACATAAGGAACACCCTTCCGAAGTCTGGTACATTCCTCCTGGGACACTCTGTATTTGACTGGAATCGTTTCAGTCTGTTAGTCGTCACTATAGCAGTTCAATTTTTCTATTATGTGAAACTAGTAATGATTAGATTTAATGCTATTTCTGAACTATTTAAGTGCTAATAAATTACATAACATTAAATTAACACGAGTTTAAAGAGAGTGCATATAGGGCCCATAAGCTGTATTTTTCAGATTATGTTTCATGAAAACCACAGTACCAAAAATGGCAACGTGTACTTCAGTTTCAAGTGAAAATTTTCCCAAATACTTTCTTGGCACTTTATTTTGTATCGTTTATAGCGTTCTACCTTCGTTTGTTGCAGGTACCTGAATGAATTAATTTAAAGAAAGATAATTCAGGGCGGAATAAAAAGCAGCGGCATGTGGAAACCGAGATTTCGTTTTGCAAGTAATGTACATATGCTTCACTAAGTCGACATTAGCTTCGTGTCAAAACACCAGCAAAATTATATAGTTGTTATTCTTACAACAGAAAGAATCGTCAAAATATTCTCCGCACAATGTGTTAAGCAATTTTACTAAGCAGAACGGTTTTTGAAAAGTTAATGATGATTCTGCTACTCAAAAAATTATCCAACTTTATAAAGAAACATAGTTTATTTATACGTTCAAAAGAATTCAGCAATACTACCAAAGACAAATTCATCTAGTACAAGTTTTCCCATCCAATTACTTTTAGATCTATTTTCATATTATTCTTCCACCTACGTTTAGGCTTTCCAAGTTTTTCTTTCCTTTCAGGCTTCCCGTCCAAACTCCTAAAAGTATCTGCCCTTCTTTCTAGCCCTACCACATGCCTAGTCTGTCTGATACTGATTGATTTTATCATTCCTCTCATATTTTGAGACAACAATATGTAATTGAAACGCTCGTCGTGCAATTGTCTGCAGCTTTTTGTTACTTCTCCCCTCTTCGGTCCGAATATTATTCTCAAAACCCTCTCTGAATTACCTCCAGTTTTTTGTCACACGTAAATATAAAGAATTTTGTTTCATAACCAAACACACACACACACACACACAAAAGCAAAAAAATAAGATTAAACTAAGAACAGCAGCAAGTATTCTCCAAGTTCAAACTGTTCTTAATTTCTTTGTAAGCGACAGTCTGGATTTCTCAAATATTTGAATGTACGACGCTTTACAGGTGCCTACTTAATGTTCCTCTACACTGTTAACAGGACAAGAGTAGGCAGCTACTTTGCTCTCCTTCTGCGGCCAGAACAACGTCATCACTAAATGGTCATAGACCGTCTATATTTCTGTTTACGGTATTTGGTTTCGACCTAATACGTTTACATACCATACAGAAGACAAATATGATGTGGCTTCTGAGTTCCTTGAATATTCTTAATATTACATAATGAAACAAACATACAAATCAAAGCTATTTCTGTTTCAGACAATTCTGAATAAAAACATGTGAGACAATATGGTTTCCTATCGGACGTTACAGTAATTTCATTTAAGAATGTTAGGCCAGATACTTTCATGGTTTTGCTAGAGTAAGTGGAATACTGTAAGAAACTTTACCCTAAATGACATGTATGAGTTCTCGAAGTTCATACATACCTGCAGTGATGCCCCACATTATTCCCATTTTTTCACGTACTTGGTGAAAGCAGAATACCTTACGACTAGCCGATTTGTTATGTCAAAATCCACGATGATATTCCCGAATAATTTCTAGTATTTACAGATTCATCTTTGCGAGAAAAACGAGAGATAAAATTTTGGAATTAGTTAATGAAAATCACATGTCTCATTATTAGCACATGACTTTTTGTCGCTTTTCGTTTTCTAAGATATAACAGTAGAATTTTATACACTGGAGGCAATTTTTCCTTATTCCAAATGAAATTAGCGTGTTTAGAAAAACCAGTCCCCAATATTTTATCTTGAATCAAGATTGCTGTACTTGATCAACATCTAGTGGTTTATAGTTCTTCTACCCTTTCAATAATAATCTCATACTCAGACGCCGGTGATACACATTCCTAAATTTATTAAGGCTTAAAACTTAACTAAATTAAAAATCGCAATATATAGCCGATATAATATTTAGAATGCATTTTTCTGTAAATCAATTTCCGTACACCTGTAGACCTGTTACACAATTACAAAATGTGTTTTACTATTGGCTATCTAATTTTATTAAATTCAGTTTAATATTATACATAAAATATTCCGAACTAATTAAAAAATCTTAATCGGATACCTAATGTTTGTAGCAGGAAATAATTCTAACGTCTGCGTCTGAAACACTGATATTTTCTTGTCTCTCAAAAGTAAATTTGGCTTCATATGAGTGGCTCCATTGCAAATAACATTTCCGAAGATCTCTAGTCCTTTCTTAAATCCCCGTGTTCTACTTAACCCTAGAAATCAATGGCAGGAGGTGCGTAAACTTACAAGAGTGGAAGACAAAAAGCGAATGGCTGTGACAGGACAAAAGATTAGCTCCATAAAAAGACCTATAAGCCGTTGTTGGAGAGACTTATAGCCTAAAATTCTGTCTGAGGTAAATTAAAATGAAATTCTCCTGACAAATTTCCATTTACATCATTTGTAGGGTTGGGGATGAAATAAGAGAGACGAACGGACACAAATATCATCATGAACACAAAGAACGGTCACGATCTTACTGTCTGCTTCCCTTACGTTTTGTATAAAACATGTAGGCTTATTTTTCATACAAAACAAAGTACTGGAGTAATCCGATGGTGTTACAACGTGTTCTGTGACAGTTACCTCCTTGAAAAGATGTATTTTGTGGATAATGTCGAACTTAAACATGGCCATTACAAAGCGAAGAATAAACTTATTAGACTGACATAACACTGTTCAACAGTATAAAATTATACAGGCCCTTAGGCACCTAACTAAGCCCTTGTGAAGCTTTTAATACTTTCTTTTGACTTGAATATTGATAAAAGTAAAAAAAATCGTTTCAAAATGAATGTGGTATTTAAAAGCCTCCCTCGAATATTTGGACTTGTTCCAATTATCATGCTCTTGCTATGCTGTGTAGAATACGGTTAAGTCTCTGAACAGGTTTATGTCGGTATGCCCATTACATACTACTCATTCATAGCACAGCTTCACATAATGTGAAGTTTATAATTGGAGAGAAGGAATAATTATAAATCTGTGGGTGGCGAAACCACGGGATTACCTTTGCCCCGAGAATTCACATAATTTCGCAACAAGACTTGCAACTGGAGCATGCTTTTGGATTCTCCTCTTCTACTTTGCTGACGCCGTTATTATAAACAAATATGTATTTATAACAACGGTTCTGATGTTATAACAAACTTTGCCACGTAATTTCTTAATTAACATATCTTAACTATTAACGTTTAATGCCCGCGAATTTTTTCGAGGTTAATAAGGGATGGTACTGGAAAAGGATGAGAAACATTCATCTATATAACACACTTGTCAATTTACTGACATGATTATCGACACATCAAGTTGAGTTCGAAAAGTGTGCATTATTGAAGAGATGCTGTCTGTCTGTTTCCAATATAAATATTTTTGTGGTCATAGAGTTATGTAAGCCAAGCAAGTAGCAAAGCTAAATGGACTGTATTTTGTTTCCGAAATACGAAATTTTCAAGCTTTTAAAGCTTTTGTTGCATTTTAGAATTACTTTGTAATACTCCATAGGTTATGGAAACATTATAGTTAGTATAGTCCTCTTACTATTTCTTATTTTTTTCCTTCTTCTTATTCATTTTCTTCCAACTCTGGAATAGTGTGCTGCTACAAGCCGGTACCGACATAAAGGGCTTTTAAACCCCCTATAAAATTATGAACTAATCCAGTTAGCAAGTACAGAAAAGTGTCGCATTTAAAATAAACAGTACACATAATACATAATATTTATACGCTCCTGTAGTTTGTTGGGAGAACAAACCCCACGGTAATAATGTTTGCAGTCAGAAGAGTTAGCAATTCATTTAAAAGTGTTCACAATAATAATTTTTTGTTATAAAACTTAGGGTAAATATAATATATGCAACATCGGTTTCGGACATACCATCGTAGCAGGTACATCAATACGATACGTGCCAGGCTCCTCGGTAATACTGTGCATCAAGTAATTGATTTAACGAAAAACGCGAAAGCCTAACACTTGTTGACATTACATAGATATCCTGTTCTGCCCTGGCATTTTAAAGCTACGCGTTAGATACATTTTTCCGTAAGAAGATTCAATGTTTTATGTTACATCAATGCATCAATTACAGTTTTTACTCACCAAGCAAAGCTGTGGTTAGCAGTAGTACCACTAACTTCATTATGGACATCCTGTGGTTTCTATATACACTGAGCCACCACAAGGCATCCCGGCAACAATGACCACTGTCACAACAATATCACGTAGCGGTGCCAGTGGATTGTACCCACGCACTGAAAAGCATGCCACCCGCACAACTCTTCACTATCGAGTGGTTACACGTCACGGGCGAACGCCGCGCCGCCCAGCGGATGAAACTTTCACGCGCATGCGTTCATTGATTTGTATTACAAAAGACATCGTTAACTGGCAGTTAATTAGAAAAGTTAAAAATTAGCGCGTTTCGAGACAGTAACTGATTACCATCATAAATTGTCGTTAAACTTCTCCTTCTTGTTGCCAAGATATATAAACTTTGCGTTGACGTGCTAATAAAAGCCCCTTTCAACATGACGCCTTCTAAGCTGCAGGCAACAACCGTGTATGTCCGGTAATTACTAGTTGTATGTGATGACAAATGTAAATACATTCCAGCTGCTCCTAACAAATTTACTGTTTGAAGACAAAAATTAAACTAGGTCCATATTTTATGCAAAACTTCAGTTCTTACCTGACATTTAACACTACATGCTTCTATAAGAAAAACCAAAATGTTTTACTTGGTAATAATCGCAGTTTATTCTAAGAATTATATGGAAACGTCACGTACACTGTGATGACAAATTCAGGGTTCTTAGTGTTACATACAGTGGTTCATATATACGTATCACCATGAATAAGGATTTACAGCTATGCTCAGTAGGCTGTTTAGAGAAACTGTAGCCATTCTGTTGCCAAAAAATGGGAAAAGAAATAAGGAAAATAAATTAAACAAGCTTACAATTTCGATTTAGATTACATTTCTGAAGAGACGGTTAGTTCAAAGACAGAGGAGTACAGGGCCAAGTAATCTCTTTTTCTAACACAAAGGTACCTCTGATCTCAATAAACCCCTAAGTGAGGGTACACCATTTACTTACCAACTAAGTGTACATTCTTAAATTAGTACAAAAATCAAATAAGCTTCTCCAACATGTTTCGGTACGTGTATACCATTTTCAGGTAGAACAAAATTCCAGTTCTTTAAAACCAAATGCTACCGCGAAGCTATTATTTATAGGTTCTCATATCTGTAGCAGCTTCTTCGTTTAAGTTGATTACATGTTCTCCCTGAAGATGTTACACACACACACATCGAAATATTTTGGAGAAATGTTTATATTTTTATATTTTTTGACCTGCATCCTAATATAATGATAGTCTTTTTTCACCAACTTGATGCACAAATTCTTTATTTTAATACATTTATTATACTTCTCTACGTGTTTAGAGCACTGTTGTGCTCATCTTCAGGAGGACAATTGTATTAGTACAGTACCTGTGGTCTGAACAGTCACCTAAAGAGAATGACGATACCAGATGCTGTACTAACACAACTGTCCTCCTGAAGATGAGCATAATAGTGTTCGAAACATGTAGAGGAGTATAATAAATGTATTACTGTAGACATTTGTGCATCAGTTGGTAAAAAAGACTATTTTGGAGAAGTTTATTTAAAGTTTCTACTAATTTAAGAATGCGCTTTTATTTGCTAAATAAATGGCGCACGCTGATATAAAAATGCACGGAATGGGCAGCTTTAGAAGAACTTGAAAAAACTCCTATACGATTATGTTGATTCTTCTGACCTGGGCCCTAATACATTCTATCGTAAAACAACTGAATCGAGTAGGCTTTAATAAGCAGAATAATTAACATATTGAGATCTCTCTTCGTGGATGTCACACAACGTAAAATGGCAGTTGTTTACCGGAGTTTCGGGATAACCTACTGATTCCATCACCAAGGGTCATTTATTGAACATTTTCGCTGAATGTTCCAGACAAACGTTGTAGCGAAAATGATACACATTTTAAGTTCAGTAAATTTTTCTCGACAATCTTGTCATTTATGGGTTAATGTGGAAAAATATGGCAGAGGCAGATAGGCGACACGTGAAAATGTAATGCTGTGTTAAAAAAAAACTGCGCTTTCATGCAGGCTAAAAAACGCACACACTCATCACAATTTATAATTATTGCTTTTCCACAGCAACAATGGTTACACAAGGATGCCTCAATAATACGTTGTATATAGGTAGGCAACCTATACACAACGTTACAGTAATACTCATCTATCTGGCTGCCACTAGCACTTATTTGAAACTGGCCTCTTTCGGCCACAGACAACGATTAACACTTCAAACAAAATACTAGCAAAGTGTTTTTCCAATCCTTTTTATTCGCGGAAACTTTTGGGCTTCGAAGAATAACCACGGATCACTCACAACGTTTGTCACGTAAATATAGATTGCACTGATGATAACCAAAAATTAAGAATCTATATCTCAAAAATTAATATTAGATAGCTACGAATACATAAGAGAAGCACACATAACAATGTATTGTATGTTTTGACCTTAATTAAACTGACTGTCATTCGTTTTGTGGGTAGAGGAAACTTCGTAATTACGTATTCTATAGGACGCGGAAATAAACACATGGCCCATTGAATATGTTTCGCGATTATTTTTAACAAAACAGTATTCCTTTAATTTTAAAAATAAGTAAAACGCGAAGTACATATTACAAAAATGTATTCACGGACCGCATGGGGACTGGACGCGAAACCCTTGGGATCCGGGAGCACACTATGGGAACCACTGGTTTAGGAATTTCAGGAAATAATTTGAGAAAAACAGCTTAATGCGTACTTCATTAGGAAATGTATGAACTGGGATACTAGCATAGTCTTTATATAAAACAATATACTTAAATTAGTTGTACAATAACCCTTACATTATACTTTGTGTAAATATACAAATAATAACGGAATTCAAAACCATTACAATATCCAAAGAACCAAAGAAACCGATTACATAAAATTTTATTCTCCGATTCTCTAAGCATAACCGGCGATGTATCAACTATTTGCAATCGGTGCTTCTTAACAAAAGCACTCCAAATACATGTCTGTTTCACGCGCATTTAAAATCTTTACACAAAACAAGCCTTAAAATATTTCCGAACCTGAGCAACGAAATTAAATCTCTCATTAACCGAGCTCCATCCTAACGGTGGCAAAACAGTGATCATGAAAAAGAAGTAAACGTTACTCCATCTCTCTGGCTGATTATATCTGGCGCAAATATCATCAATTATCGCCATTCACCAACAATGCGAAGTATGTATAATGCCCACAGTAAGAAAAAAACCAGAGACTTCAAAACATTAATTTCCTCAAAATTCCGAATTCTGAATTCCACCTTATTATCTATGCACATTGCACGAGGAAATGATAGTTAATGACCGAAGTTATTTTTACTAATACAAATCTACTGGCACTAGCTGAACCGTCAATTAAGAAGTCGGTTTCCAACCTTAGGCCTCTAATTCTGTTCTAGCCCTTGAATTTGATCGTGTAATTTGTCAATCCTTTCCGTCTTTTTGTTCCTTATCAGACACAGACACCGCACTAGTATGACAACTGAAAATGAAACAATTTGTTGGATATTTTATTACAGATTTCAATTAATGCATGTATTGAAATGCCATAAAAAAGAAACATTTCACTTTACATTAAGGTCAAAGGACAAAATTGTAAACTTTTCAGAAAACGTCAATATTATTGTAATTAAATTTACCTCGTTTATATGTGGTGTTTACATACGAAACTGCCCGTGAATAGCGTATCCTAGAATAAGATATAGTTGGAATTAATGTGTGTTTTTCTCTTCAGTTCTAGCAGGGGAGAGGAACAGAAGTTCTTCCCTTCAAATCGTTGCTTTCATTGCTCATGTATGCATCGTAGACAGAACTCTGTCAAATGTGAAATGACCGAAAAGCAAATGCGGTTACCCACCATTCGTTGTCACGGATACAATTAGCAGTATGTTTGTTCTTGTAACGCTGGTAACACAGCTCACTTGGAAGATTAGTTTCCGTTCAATTATTATCCTACCCTGGGTCTATTTACCTATCATCAGAACACACAAGCTGCAAAGGAAATCGATGGGCGTCTAGTTTTCTTTCCTTCCAATAAGCAACAATCAGTATGCCAACAATGGGTTCATGACTAGTTAGCATCGTACTCGCCTGGGTGCAGTGTACTCAGACAACACAATCAAGCGTGTAACCAATGAGGCTACAGTTTACACTGCTCTCTCATCATTGGTTAACAAGGTTGATTTTGGTTCGACACTGTTCAACAAACCCTCACCCAACCCCGTTAGGTTTTCTACTGTTTGCTTTAAACTAGGAGATAAGTGAATAATGCAAGTGGATACAACGGAAACCGAAATTTGACCTCGCCATGCAAATTAAAACGTGCTGAAAGGAATGGTACACGGCAAGGAATATCCTTATGATGTAGTGAGAAACAAGTCGGGACATTGCTTTGTGAGTTCCGTCTTACCAGATTTATAATTCATGTTGTATCCAACAAATAGTTGATTCCTTACCACGAATAATAAATAGGCCTCTGTTACTATGCAGTTCCTCAATCATATTCTACAAAATATGCAGCAGACACTTCATACGTTACAAATTTAAGATAACGACTTTCGGCCAAACGACTAGCCATTTACACTTTAGACTGAAAAGATTTTTTGAAGGGGAGACATGGTTTTGATAGCCGTCTCTGTGGGATGGACTTAAAATTCCTCGTAAAGTGTGGCGAGCAATTTCTGCAGGCACTAAAAGAGTAGAGTGAAAAAGTTAAGGGCAAAATACGTAAGCATTACAACAGTAGAGTAAATAGACGGTGGGCAGTAGCTGCAGGAAAGAGAGAGGTGAATTGAAAAAGTGGAAGCCAGTGCTTTCAGGCGCAAGAACAATAAAACGAATAAGCGACGGACATTATCTATGGATAGTAGAAGTAAGAAGAGACTAATCAGAAGGAAACATTTGCATGTACAAGACGAATATGGAGTAAGTTGAGGGCATTATCTGCAGGCGCTAGAATATTAAAACGAATACGTAAATAATATTATCTTCAGACACTAGAAAAATAAAGTGCAGAAGTGGAGGGCATTATCTGCAGGTGTCAGAATATTAAGGAATGATTAATTGAACAGTATTACCTGCAGACACTAGAAGAGTGAAGCAAATAAACGAAGGGCGATATTTTCATGCACGGGAACAGAACTTAAGTAGGCGCCAGGTCAATTTGGCGATTTCTCTTATGCTGTTCATAAACACTGCACCTAAGACAATACTAACATATTGTACATTCCCTGTATGGTTCACAATTCGTCCTTTCATGTCAACATCGGTAAAGTACGTCTTTATAAAGAAGGATTTTGTTTGCCCCTGCACCATAAAGATATCGTGATAACGCTGTTTACAGCTATTTTAAAGTTTCCCATTCCATTCATTTGCACATCAAAGTAGCCTACACCGTTGAGTACACCAACCAAATGCACAGTCTTAATTAATACAAATAGTAAAGTTGCGTCTGCAACATATTTCAGTACAAGTGTAACATCTTCACTTGTACCGAAACATGTAGGAGATGCACATTTAATATAAGTATTAATTGAGGTTTGCATTTCGTTGTTTACAGTACCTAGAATTACAACATATCTAGCAGCAATTATTTGCAATTTATCTTAGTAATTAACCAACTTGATGCACAAAATTTTGTTTTACAATAAGTTTATTTCGTGCCTCTACATGTTTCGAGCACTTGTACTCATCATCAGGAGGTCAAAATTGTACAACATCTGGTATCATCACACCTATAGGTGTTCGTCCCGTTCACGGGGCGGCCACCTATAGGTTTGATAATACAATTTTGACCTCCTGATGATGAGCACATGTGCTCGAAACATGTAGAGGCATGAAATAAACTTATTGTAAAATAAAATTTTGTGCATCAAGTTGGTTAATTACTAAGATAAATATACTGAAATGCACGGTCAGCACAACATCAAAAAAATTATTTGCAAGTTTTGCATTTCACCAAATTTAATTTGAGAAGCTTAGACTGGTTTATTACGCATGCCTGCTTAATATTGTAAAAATGTATAAGAAATCAAATAATTTCTTTCTTCCAAATGTGTCTCTTAGTTCCTCAGCTTACAAAGTGACACACTTCAAGAGATTTTTTATTCTTATTTGAAAAATATTTGGATGACAATGGTTTTGTTCCACTTAAGTCACGGTAGAATAATAACGGCGTCTTTGATGGAATAACGTAAACCAAAACGAACTTTTATGACATCAAGACCCAGAAACATAGGCCTTCCGAATACGAAGAAGTAGTACAGTTCTGTCACCTGACACAGTAAGTTTCAACTTATTTTCAATTCCGTAATAAAACATAAAATTTTCAGGGCGCCTGCTGCAGTAAATGTCCAAAACGCGCAGATGGATTATGCTGCTATCCTACTTGTTTCCACTATTCTTTTTCTAGTAATATTCTCACTAGCCGTCCCATGGAGTGTTAGTGCAAGTGAAAGAAGGCAGCACCGTCGAGACTAATGCCTTTCATCTCCACACTTCGGGGACTCCGTTTTGTGCTGGAAAATTTCCCCCAAGACGTAACTGGCCAGTGGGCACATGAGACCCGCTGCACTCTGTTTCAAAATATAAGTCACCGTACAGAAATGCGTGGCAACGCACTCTGTATTCTTCATTGAATAACTCACTACTAATCTGCGCAATAAGAACCAAAAGGAAGCACTATTTTACTCTTAATTTATTTCTATATTTAAAATCTACATGTTTCGAGCAGGCTTACTTTTCATTATCAGGAGGTACTTTTCTGAATATACAGCAGTTGATATGTGTCATGCTTTTATGTTGGCTGGCTGCTAGCATCCTGTTGGTTCGTACTGCGCTAATATATCACGATGCACGATCCATAAAACATTTTAAAAGTTGCTACTACATCAGAACACTATTACTTAAGTTAAAAGCCTCCTATCTACTTAAGTGAATAAATGAACTCCATTAAAATAATAAAGAACGCCTTTAGAGCCTCAATAAAAATGATTTTAGATAAAACTAATACAATTAAGCCACGACGACGGTTTTGGCACTTGTTATACTTATCTTTTCATCACGCGGTTCTAGGTACAGTGTAAGTTACTATGAGTTATGCATTACAGTGTTAAAATACCGTAATATATGTTCACTTCCTTTTTATAGGTTATTAGACCTACTATTATTATCGTGTAAAGAAAAACCAACTTGATGCACAAATTATTCTTAGTATATTTCGTCAACCTCCACATGTTTCGGGCGTATCTAGGGCCATAATCAGGACGTACAACCGTATGTATACAACATCTGGTACTTATTACTCATTTTAGCTGACTGT
>Ga0123355_10015078_pt1 | contig 12129 bp, 7 predicted proteins | sample TergutEmb28metaG_3_FD_89872 | JGI IMG/M metagenome (GOLD analysis project Ga0123355, IMG submission 89872) | Embiratermes neotenicus P1 segment gut microbial communities from Petit-Saut dam, French Guiana - Emb289 P1 | ecosystem: Host-associated > Arthropoda: Insects > Digestive system > Gut ... | reverse complement strand
CGTTGCGCTAACCACGTGACACCCCTCTATCCGCAAAAGTTGGCACTAACTTCGCCTACCGGCGGCGGCCGTTCTGTCGGTATGGTTCGCTCGCGGACTAAAGCCACGGAGTTTAGTTTAGTTAGTGCATCTCGTTGCCACTTGACCTGCCGTTCTGAATAGCTCAATTTGCAGCAAAAGCTAGAAAAGCGACATTACATGTATTAGAGTAATCGGGCCACATTCATAGAATGCTTTCTCCTTTTGGCAATTTTCTCGTAGAGAATTCGTCAGGCAAGTGTTGTTTGCCACTAATTTTCGGAAAGTCAAAGCCAATAGCCTGCTTAAAATTTGTAAAAGACCTCTTTCAATGAATATGTGAACAGCCTTATAGTCTAACAAATATGCCCAGTTACATGGATCGTACCTTTATCCTTCACTATCCCCACAAACTGTGTTGATCTTTGCTTTGCACTTTGATTCTCGGTCTTCCTGAAGCGTAGCAAAAGCCATCAATCCTCCTTGTTCTTCGCATTAAGAACTTTACACAACCGAGACTTTATCGACTAACTTCTCCAGGTTTTCAGAATGCCTTCATCTACCAATTTTTTTTTTTTAATGTTCAGCTCTTGAACTACACTTTCGCCATCTACATTTGTCCTTGATAGCCATGGTTATTATGTACTTACAAAGTAACAACCATTACGAATTTTGAGCAATTTGCTCACATTCAATATCGTAAAGATGGAAGAAAATTCACTCACAAGTTAATCATCTACTGCACGCGGAACAAACCTTTGTCACTGGCCTCACACAACTTTGAACTCTTTGAATTTTTCCAGCTTCAAGTTACCCCAGGATCTCTGCAAGCAAGGAAACGAAAGGGACCCCACAGGCTGCTGGGTTAAGATTTACCCTACTTTCCACACCTGCCTCCAGTATGTCAGTTTAGCTATAAAGTGAAATTAAAATCTAAACTGGACGTTACTATATGCAAAGGTTTAGGTGAGTTTCGTAACGGAATACTATGCTCTTTTCTTTCACTGTTTCCACTGTATGCGGGTAAAGAAAAGTACATTTCTGGCTACTATTTTCAAATTCCGAATTTCTCTTTATGGTTTTCCGGCCAGCCGAGCGAGATTCACATTAACATACATATCTGAGAAGTTAATAAAATGACAGCCAAGTTCCCTTTAAAAGGCTGTGGCACGTGAAAGGCTTGCGGATTTTCGAAAGCTGAGATTAGAATGCCTCCTTAAAAAGCTCTAAGCCAACCCGTCCTCGGAACCTTATTTCCTGTGTTCCAAGGATGGTTGAGTTCGCTCACCTATGCTACATTAAAAAAACATGAATGTGTGTTCCATACTTTTTTTTTTTTAATACCGAATTCTCTCAACTCATACCTCTTCCAGTGCTGCAGAAAGTACTGTTGGGTGAAAAATCCTATCTGCGACACGTGATTGTAACCCTTATGTCATTTCTTCCATATACACGAATTTTCCGTGTAGAGCGCTGAAGGCAAAGTCTTATGTTTCTAAGACACCTCGAATTTATTAACGCTCTCTTTCACAATTTCGAAAGCAGTTTCCATTACAGGTGGATTCCACTTCTGATTAACTTTGGTGTCTAGGTACGTTCCAATGACAGCACTATTATTTATCTACAATATACAATCCATGATACTAAAGGGCATAGTCGAAAGCACGGTTCTAATTTATTAAAATATGAAGCCCCTGTTGGTGGTGTACCTTCACTATCAGGCCCTTTTCCTACATCATTGTATAATTAAGTTGTGTTTAAGAGCGCAAATAGACATCTTAGTCTCTAAATCCCCTCCCCCCTCCAAATACTAGAAAGTATTGGTGGATATGTCATGGAACAGTCCGGCCAAATGACCTCTGCCCCGCATACAACCGAAAGTCCTTATTAGTCTGTGCATTCTATAGCTTCTGGCCAGTAGAGATGAACTTTTTAAAACATTTTGCTTCCGACAGAAATTTTAACTATCATACTGATCGAAAATGTACTTGAGTACAATACAGGCAAAACCAATTAATACCAAGCTGTGTCAGGAGATGGCAGTAAATGTCACATGGACCAACCATTAATGACATCGGAAAATGCGGGCACAAGCGCTTTACCCGACGCAATAAACTCAATCAACAAATAAGTACGTGTATCAGCCAGTCTTACAACAGGGAAAATAGCCGAAGACACAGAAGTACTCACCATCCCACAACAAACAATGGCAACTCTGAAACACAAACTGTTAGGTAAATGAAAAGAATAAGGTTATTTCAACAAGCCGTCCACATTACATTACTGTTTGACAAGTACTATCAACATCATGAAGCCAGAAAAAGTCACCGAACTCTAGAATGATAGGAATTGTACCTAAATCGAATACGTCTACAGCGTTGATCGATTTCGTCGTTTTGATTTTTCGCCATTTAAACTTCATACTCAAACTCAAATACACGCCATAAATCGGGAGTTAATGTTTTCGGTTCACGTGCCTTCCTCCGATGTTGCTGAAAGTGAGGACGCCAAACGGTTTCAAAAATACGAACGATTCATGTTGCCTCTTGTAATACGCGCGTAGCACCAGTCACGTAGACGCAGCACAGGTCACAGATGTCAGCTGAGCTTATCACCCGTGCCACCAGCGCTCCCCCCTCCTTCCCTCCCGACTCCAACACTCTTTCGCGCTCTCGTAACGATCGGTGAATCCCAGTAAACGTACACGTGCAGTTCGTAATTCTGTAGTCAATTTGCGACATAGCAATAGCGTCCGGTAGTTCCATGCTAGTTCATTTTCCGTAGCACGAACGTAAGGCGATAAGCGCGGGTACGTAAAAAGAAATGTTTCTTTGCGAAAGAGAATGACCACATAAAACCAGACAATTTATGCATTTGACTCCCATCATTAACTGTGATCCCGAGCCCGGTTCAATGCAGACGGCTAACTGGATGTCAGCCCGAAACCATTCTGTTGCAAGTTAATATGAAAAGTGTCCAATTAAAAATACGAAATGAACTACGGACGGATTTTGATGTTGTGCTTCGCATGCACAAGGCACAAGCTGCTTCCTGGAGGAACAACTTGACCGAGCAAATATGCACTGAACATTAACACGTCTGCTTCATATTGTCATGTTCTCGGGTTGAAATTTCGGTCCGTACATAGCTATCTTGGCTTAGACTGTCGGGGTTTCCTCAGTACTCCCTTACAAATCTTAAATTAGGCCACCGCCGCCTTTTGCAAAATCCTGTTCAATTCGTTTTTAATAACCACCCCACCATTCCACGTTATGGATTATACGAGTTCTTCAAAGCACTGTTAAATAAACTGCCAAAAAAAAAAAAAAAAGATTTGCAAAAGCGACACGTGTTCATGTACAACCCGATACAGTGAAAGTATAAACATTCGTTTTCAGTTCAGTGGAGTAAGGTGTTGCCGAGGCTGTAGACAGCATGAGACAAGCGACGGGACATGTAAAGCGACAAATATTGACGCGCGCTATCAACCACGTGCGCTGCAACAACAACAAAAAACAACAACACCAATAATAATAACAATCTCTCACGGGCGAAATAACATTAACTGTAGCACAAATTGTAAATACAGAACAGCTGCAACACTATATACTCTAGAACCTTGGTTTGTTTCAGGTATATAATTGTAAATACCCTGCATAAAGGTGATAATAAGGATAATAATAATAATAATAATAATAATGTTCCGATAGCTAGGAAACTCAAAAAGGATTCGGAAGCTAAGCACCGGTAACATAAGTAACCTTATGTGAGCCATGTGTTCTGTTTTATTCGTCGTTAGACGGTGACACTGTTTCAGGACAAAATGTTAAAGAGAAAATTTAGACGTAAGAGGTCCTGCGCAATCGGGAAGCCTCGGGTTCAATGTGGGCCTGGAGTTAATTCGTTATTCTCACCAGTCCCTTCCGGCAAAAGCCGGGCTCTTCATCAAATTAGGCCTCGTCCTTCCAAATACACTACTAATCCTGTGTTCTTATGCTGCAGAGAACCGACCGGGTCCGTCCAACCTGGGCAACGTCATAAGCCAGATCTTGCTCTGCAAGCAGATAACACCAGACTTCCGGCAGGAGGAACTGTACTCCATCACCAAGGACTCGCAGGATGTGCGCAGGATGGTACAGGACATGCAAGAGTTCATGCCACAGCAGGAGAACAACACAGGTATGACGTCTATTGTCGTCAAACTTTCATTTTTATCTCCTTACGCATTTGTCTTCCTCCACGCTCTTCATTTTGACCACTTTTCTCATTCATATTCTATTTCCTCCTATTCCTACTGTCCCTCTGCATCTTGCTATACTTCATGTCACTTTTGCCACTTTTAGTTTGCAGTTTTCTGTATGTCACACAGGATAGAAATTCTCTTGCCGTTTGTTAAGAAACATAATAAGCCTAATTTCAAGATTCCTTCTTCTATGGTTCGATCGCGGTAGAACAAAATGATTTGTCTCGTCTCCGAAACGTCCAGTCTGCTTATGGGTCTATCCAGCCTCTTATTCAACTGGAATTGGGGAAAACACGGTGGGGTGAGATGCTGACTACCTACCTCCATCTAGCACCGAGGTTGAGGATGCGTGGAACTATACCTCTACTTCCCACAGGCCTTCATGACGCGTCATGAATTGCTGTTTCCATTAGTGTCATTTCTGATGGTTAGTGTTCGGTGACTGTGGGCATAATTTACTTTTAGAAGCTTTGGATTTTCTTTTTGAAAGAAAGTTCATTTTTCAAGATTGTTTCAGGTTCAGATGTCTCTTTGTTAGAGTCTTCGAACTAACACACACAAATTCAGTTTCTTTCACAGTACTATCATTCCCCTTCCACTACAAACATCAACTGGTTATTGCTGTTAAGCGAAATAATAGCTGTTTAAGTTTCATACAAAACATAAATGCATACAGTAATCAGTGTGTTTTAAATGTTTAGTCATAGCCTTGGTCGCTCCAGGTACCTATGGATTATAATGCAGTGGATTGCTACTGCCTAAATCCTGGATGGTTACAAATGTTCTTTGGCGTCACTAATACGCAATTCTGAGTTGCAGAATATACATTGTGTTTGACTACGTATTATACATTATGATTACTAACTTGCTAACCGCGCCACAACACGCTACGTGTTGTGTTTTATTCTTCTGGGTGATTTCTCGGCGTCTGAATTTCATGTGCCGACCCTTCGGAACACTCTATCTGTTCCATCTTCGTAGGTGGTGTAAGCAGGAAGAATTTTCGAAAGGTCGGCACATAAAATTCAGACGCCGGGGAATCACCCAGAATATAGGATACAACGTTCAGATTTGAAATCAAGCAGCATATGTTACCGGTTGCAGAGCGGAACCAGGCGCTGACTGGGGACGACACTGGAGGGCAGCACTGGACCAAGAAGAATCGCAGTGCGTCTTTCTACAAAAACATGGGCAGCTTCTGCTGCATCTGTCGTCCAAACTATCTGTGATGAGTGGGAAAGCCGTTATAACGCCGTACAGTTAAGATATCATTAGAATGGAGAAACCGCTAAAACACTCGCCTTCCTAACTGCAGTAGTCGCGATTCTCCCTATTCCTGTCACCCCAATGACGCCATTAGACAGAGAAATGCGTTATAATGTTCTTCGTTGTAACGAGAAGGTTTACTTTGAGAGTGAAGGTAGGATCTGTTGTAACGATATTTCAGTCAATGACACACTACACTTTTGTCAATTTAACTCGTTATAAAACGGGAAAAAACCCTTCTTCAAGGGAAGACTAGCGTCTTTTACATCCACATTAACAACTGTCCTATATGGCAATGTATTTACATGGACGATACATTACGACTATCAGACACACATCCTCTGTCAGTTGACAACTGTACAAAACAGTGACTATTATTTACGAAGTTTTTTTTTTTTTTTAATTTGCGTGATTTTCGATGCGACTCATCGCACTAGATTACCCGATGAAAACTTTACAACCATGTGTGCCATAAAAGAATCAACGCACCTTTTGTGAGCGCTGTGTTTTCATCACCCTGAGACGAGATGTGATACATGCGTTACGTGAAATATTTCAGTTCTTGCGTTGGGCAAGCGCGGTCTCAGCTGACCCCTAAAAAACTAATATTATCCTCAACAATATCAAAAGATTCCGTTCGTACCTTACAGTAAGCAAATCCCGTCTCTGTTATATGAACCAATCAAATAATTTTCTAAACTGTAATTGCTGTCGGTTCGAAGAACCTAACAAGTCATAAATACGCTCTGTGAGCCGAACGTAAAATTCTTTAGCGCTAAACGTGGTGGCACATAAAGTAACCACTAGGCTTTAACGGGTTCACTTCTTAGCTCAGATTCCTCTAAGATATTTAACTCTATTCACGACAGTTTGAAAATATTGTTAACGCGTTTCAAAATAATTCCCATTAAAAATGTATTATTGACAAAAATGTTCAGGTAGAACTGAGGAATTAAATGCAGTTATTGCTACCACTAAGATATTCCACTTAAATACATTCAGACCTTTTTTTTTTTTTACTTCTTATACATTCCTGGTAGAGTTTTCGAACATTCGGGCCAGTGACGTCAACGTGGCAACAGCGCTACATTCACATGAGGTTCGGTTACGCCTCCCGCAAGTCTTTCATCATCTGTGGCCTATTTCAGCACAGAGAGAAACGTCGCGTGCGAATTTTAGAATATGTGATTAGCGGAGCGATTTAGCGAGTCGGACTAGCGAGTTGCAAACGTGAACCCCAGCTACAGTTATCTCTTAAGACTACGTCAAGGTTTCTCTTCGTAGTATGGATACTCTGTAGTAAAAAGCAACCCGACTGAAAGATCCGAATGAGAATTCAGTTTGTATATCTGAAACTGAATGTGCTAAGACAAGTACACTTTGTTTTATACCTGAAACTGATTAACGATCAAAACGAAAATCGATGGTGAATTCGGCAGGATTAATTAATATCTGTTCAGTCTGTCAGACATTTTGAAGAATTATCGTGCCTATAAAGGAGAAAGATTCGATTCGAACATAGTGAACGATAGTGGCACAAAACACTTATAGCCTCTTGACACTTCGTTGTATATATCACTGCAAAATGGCGGCCCCCTCTAACACTTTGCATCAACTACATGATTCACACACACACACACACACACACATCGCTGAAGAAATTTCTTCCCTGTGTTGCAGTTCCGCAGCATTATACTCCGATACTGGGCCTCTCTTACACACACTGGCACTATAATAATATTTATGTTACTTCTTAAACGATGGAAAAGTAAGTTTACCACTTTGTCGCGAGAAATGTTGTGTTGTTGTTTAAACAGCCAGGCCTGTCTTATGCAAAGAAACAGCAGTGTTTCTCCATTCGTTATATTTAACCACAGACTTGAACCACAAAAGTTGGGATTATGAAAAAATAATTTGTATAACTCACGCGCAGGAATTCGAAACCAGAGCTTCTGCTATGCTATGCTTCGCTGTTTAAGTTGGTGGCTTGTTCCAAATATTCTATTGCTTTGGGAAACAAAGTCATACGTAGTGACTGCAGAGTGTATGGATTTTTGTTGGCATAAGGGCAAAGTTCAAGTGTCGAGATGCAAGTTCGGCTCCGGCTTGGATTTCAAATATGACATTTCGTTAAACACCAATCACAAGTAATATATTACTGTTACTTATTACAAATAATATTATTCCTAGCGACTGTGTGTCTTATGTACGGGTTACATAAGTCTCATAATAGGGTGACAAAGCGAGTCTTCTTACTACACATGTTGAATACAAAGCAATAAGATGATATTTGTTTCCTTGTTCGTTAGACACTAGTGCACCGTGTAGTCTCACCAACATATGCCCATCGCCTTATTGCCTATAATGGTGTAATGGCGGATGTGTTGGATTTGCCCAAACGCTGCTGCACCGCTGAGGCGTTATTCAGTGCCACCAACGTGCATTCTGTCCTCCCAGAAATTGCCAATAATGCCGTCTTTTGCCGGACACGGCCTAACATAGGCAGTATGTGTTTTGTGTCAAATGTTTATTTTCACGCTGTAAGTTGTAACGTAAAATTTACAAATTCAATAGGCGCTGCAAAACAACTTAGCAGTAAGCTTACAACTATATACTCTGGGTGATAGTGACGGTCAGACAAAAGTACACCGTGTACTCCTAATGGCGTTCCTCAGTCCGGCAGCTCACGCGGGAGCTTTGCTGCATCGAAAGTGTGCATCCACAGGGAGTTTGGGTTTCGTTTTCCCTTGCATTTCAGCTTACCCCCATTATTCTCAGCTTCCAATTAGGTTTCTCACCTTCTGAAAATGTTTATCGACACGCTAAGGATGTGAATGAGCTCTTGTCTTGCAATATGAGCAATTTCTCTTGGAATGTTCCCTTTCATTCTTGCTAAGAACGTGGATTCGCATAAACTGCATCTTTCAGGGTCCCCATAAACAGCAATGGCATGGATGCAAATGTGGCGAAGTAGAAGACCAAAATTTGCAATTTATTTAATGTTTCTTCGCAAGACGTTCGGGTAATATTTTTCGAGCACTCACTAAACAGGAGATTCCGACTTTAAAAGTCACCCAAGGAAGTTCATGAACTGCATGGAGATTTTCGGAATAATAGTATCTTTTGTTCTAGTAGTCTAGGTGCTCATTTAATGCAAACTATGCTCCCTTCGACAAATACAAGATTTTCGGATCAAAAAATGTGATCGCTTCCGGTTCAACAAACCACCAGCAATACTGGCCTCCTGCTTTCCAGTTGAGAGGCAATAGCATTTGTGCTGCTGTAATTTTATATGAGCTTAGTTTTAAAACTTTTTTTTTGACTGTGATCTGAGGATTTTGACTCTGCACTATAAACAGCCAATCGGTGCAAAGTTTTTCTGTGGTTTGTTTCCATTCGAGCTCCAGTATCATCCAGTGTATCTTCAGCTAAGACGTTACGTTTTCCTCTTTTCTGTACGTTTAGCACTGAACCTGATCTTAGAAATTTTCCCAGTATTCTGTATATTGGCCGATCCCAGTGGCCGCACGGTCCAACGTGTGCGTCTTCGGCCGCTCGCTTGTTGAGATTTCGGGTTCGAATCCCGACGGAAGAATGGATGTCCGTCTCTTGTGAGTGTTGGGCATTGTCAGCTAGAGGTGTGTGCCTCGGGCCGATCACTCGTCCGGAGGATTCCTACCGACTGTGACTGAGTGAGATCTTGAAGTCTCTATAATAAGGAGGACCAGGCCCACTATGGGCCTTTGCGTCATGGAAAACAATAATTCAGTATATTGTGTTCCTGTACACCGCACTGTTGACGCGGCATTCTTTCTGGAAAGTTTTGCGGCATATTTTCTCTGTCGCATGCTTAAGCAAAAGTATTGCTAATGAAGAATTTTTTCTAACAGTGTGCGTTTTTCATTCCCGATGTGCACCGGCACTTCTGCCTGAAGGCTCATCTCGCTTGTCGGTTGGGCATTTCAGTAACCCGGCACAGTACTTTCTCTACACTTAGGGATAGGATTAGAAATACTCTGTATTTCGGCTCACGTCCTACTCACATCAAATAAATGACAGTAAAATAGAAGAAATAAATAGGACACAATAATGAGAGGAACACAGACACAGAATATATTTCTCTTGCCTAGTTGGTCACAAAGTGTTATGAACTGCCAATTAGGTATGCTATACATTTGGTAGATATTTCAGTGTGAGTCTGTGCGTCGGTAAACTTTGTTTAAGTCCACTATAATTGATTTTCACCAATTATCGCCAGCAGCTGTCCATGTAACAAGTAACAACATGTATTTAAAAATCGCGTAGCCATGTCCTGCTAAAACCAACAATGACGTTCATGATTGTCGAGTAGCTCAGTAACCTCTTGTCATCTACTGTGTTCTCGAAGCAGAAAGTCCAGTCACTCGACAACATGATCCATCACATCATAATCCAGTTTTGGGTGGGATGTAAGGGCGTTTCATGAGAAAATGGAGCCAAGACTCATCACTGAAAACAACATGATACAAAGTATCGTGCTCTCTGTATCAATAACGAGGTAAAACAGACGAAAATAATGCAGTATATTTTATGATATTATTTTAGCTCTTGCGTTACCTGAAAACGATAAAAACTTTGGCCTAACTCCTTAACAGTCCTTGGTGAGCTAGAATAAGACGTGCTCTTTGTGAAGTCAGCCTTCTGAGCATTTTGGGGCGACTGTAGTAATGGTTAATCGACACCTTCGTTATTCCTCGCTTAGTAATGACGGGCGTCTATTCTGTTACAATACTACATATTTCACGAAAACGAGTTACAAATCGTAAACTTTTTTATTTATTGGTACTAATATATCCGAGTATAGTACCCGAAACTCGGCTTGGCCTTTCGTAGAAGATTCTGAGCAGAAGTAGGGCTTCATTTGCACACGCTGAAAATAAACATGGGAATGGATGACGAAGGATTTAAACATATACTTCATAAACTGGCATTTCTTTGCCGTTTTGAGAATCTACTCAGTCAAGTACTTACAAATTATATAAAGAACTACGTTTTATTTAAACATCCATATTAAGGGGCGCATTAATTTCCGTTCGTTTCTCTGTACACACAGAATGTGATTTCTGGGACTTCAGTCCTGTAACTGCAACATTTTTAGGGTACTGCTTACATTTAACTGCTATAATTCTCCAGATTTACACACCATTTACCGTGTTCTCTTATCCAGTGTGGCATAACTTGGGCTTGGCGTGAGAATGGCGTTACTACCGTGCAGCAGTGTGTGGGCTTTCACAATAAAGCAAACACCAAACTGTCGATGTGATAGGGCCACGTCCGAGCGTGCTGACTGGCCGTCGTCACAAGAAGACGCCGCAGAGCAGGGCAATTTGTATATTTTCATAAACGAGAGAAAATGCATTATTTTGTTAAGTCAAGGCAATGATATTCATAGAAATCTTACTGCTATGGAGCCACAATACAGAGTGTTGTCACTGGACTGCAAACCTTCCTTTAACACCGGGCCCCGCTATTCTGTTATCACAAAAGAGAATCTTTCCGTCTTCCCGACATGTTCTTTCCCGTGACGGACATCTTACTTGCTTTGAAGTTTCGTGTATTTCCCAGCAGGGCTCATTATTTCCTATTCTTTCTGCACAGATCCGTCAATCAGTCAGGAGATCCCATGAAATACACCAAAATACATGTTAACTGTAACATGTGTAAGGGGTCTGGGGAACACAGGTGTACAACCTCATGGCAAAACCTCAAAATGTTAATTACCTGTCAATAAACTGCTAGGTTTATTACAAATTTTGTACGGTACATAAATCAGAACGTTCTATCACGTCAAGGAATGCGTAGCTCGTACGAGATTGACATGTATTCAGGACGTTCCGGGTTCGAATCTCGGGTGGGACACAGGCTATCCCGATTGAGATCGTTGGCGACCTCTCTCTCCCCCTCCAGGTACTCGCTAGGACAGCACCTCTTTCAGGTCACGACCGCTTCCTTTCCAGTTCATCATTCATCAATAATTCTGTTTTCGACGCCATTCCAATGACAGCAACGTTAAACAGCCAAAAAAAAAAAAAAAAACTCTATCTCCTCTACTTTGTTCAAAAAATGAGATATCTGAATTGCTTGTAGGCCGATACATTTCTCCAAACTTTCCTTCCATTTTATAAAACCACTACAAACTTTATCATAATTCGCTAGGTTTTAGTATTGCTGTGGCTCCCTAAAGATGGCGCTCGGCCGCCGAAACCTGTAGGAGATGACTGGTATCATCATGCATATGTATTTATGAGCAAGTTGTTGGTCTTAGAAGAATTATATCTCACTGCACGGTATGAGTAACGTTAAAATTTCTCCGCAGTGTTGGGTTCCAGACCCAACAAGGCTCCTGCCCAATGAACGCCCGGTGTACCTGCTGCAAACGTAAAGCGATCAGGGGATGAAGCTGTAGCTACAACCGGGGTTAAGGATACGTGGAGCTAGATCTCCACCTCCCCCCCCCCCCCCCCCCCCCCCCCCCCCCCCCCCCCCTCCCCCCTCCTTCTCCCGGAGGGAGGTTTATTTTTTTTTTTTTTTTTTATTTCTTTTTTTTTTATATATTTTGGGTT
>Ga0123355_10015077_pt1 | contig 12129 bp, 6 predicted proteins | sample TergutEmb28metaG_3_FD_89872 | JGI IMG/M metagenome (GOLD analysis project Ga0123355, IMG submission 89872) | Embiratermes neotenicus P1 segment gut microbial communities from Petit-Saut dam, French Guiana - Emb289 P1 | ecosystem: Host-associated > Arthropoda: Insects > Digestive system > Gut ... | reverse complement strand
TAAAAAAAAACATTTTAAAATTCTATTTTTTTACTTCTTTCCTCCCCTAAAAAACCAAAAACCCCCCCTAAAAACAACCCCCCCCCCCCCCCCCCCCCCCCCCCCCCCCCCCCCCCCCCCCCCCCCCCGTGGTGCTATGGCCCAACGCAGGCCATGACCTCCTCATTCTTGAGGTTTTTTGATCACACATGACACACCACAGTCAGTAGGACTCCTCTGGACAAGTGATCAGCACGTCGCAGAGACCTCTACCTGACAACACACAACACTCACAACAGACAAACATCCATGCCCCCAGCGGGATTTGAACCCATGATCTCAGCAGGCGAGTGGCTGCAGACCTAGGCCTTAGACCGCGTGGCCACTGGGACCAGCAATATCTTCCATCTAAGCATCTTATTTTTGTATCTTCATTGGTTTCTATTCTCACACATTAAAATCTTAACAATTAGTGTTTTTCTACATATTACAATTTCATTATCAGTACTTATTTGCTTAATAAGCATGTACATAATCACATGCTTCACCTGGCAGACTATCTAAAAATATGTGGGTAGATAGGAAGAAACACATATAAAGCATAAAATAAAATTACAGAATCAAAGTAATTTGTGCTATATTTCACAGTGAAAAGATGTATTAAAATCAATTTTAATCCAACTGCAATGAAACACCATTACTACGCTTGTGCTCAGGAGGCTTGTGACCTGCCTACTTGCACCAGTAATACAAAATGCAATGCAACTGTAATACATAACCTATCATTCTTATAACACCATTTTCATTTACATCTTTTGAAAAGCAATACCACTGTATATCAGCCATGTACATGGGTCTTTACTACCAAAATTACAAGACTAAAGTGGCAGAATTTGGGAATTCAATATATATCAATAATTTCATAATCAGGAAACAGCATGTAAGTTTACCATTTTTGCTGCAGGATGTGTGACATTGATCTGCTTGAGAATAGTTGCTCCATCATTTGTAATTGTTACTTCTCCATTGCCAGTCTGAATCTGCAGGACATAGAAATAAGTTTCAAGAAAAAAAGTTCTTGTGCTTAACATCCTACTAATCACAAAAACTGAAGGCCTAGCTTGCAAGACTTACCATCTTATCCATACCCCGAGGACCTAAACTGGTGCGAATAGCATCGGCTACAGCTGTAAGTAAATAGAGATATCAGTGACACAACAGCAGAGTTGTGCGAGTTTTTTACTTCACAATGATGTATAGCCTAATTAAAGAAACATGACAAAGCCACAGAATCCATGTCACATCAAGTGGTTCTTAATATTCCTACATGATTCACTGAACAGGAGAAACTGCATAAATGGCGCATCTGTTCCTCTTGCTCCTCGAAACCATCCTCTCTCCCGAACCATCTGACAAACCAATTGCTAGACTATACGCTGTACTTCTACCAACTAATTTCCTACACAAATCAATAAAATTCATGTAATGCTGTGAATGCGTGATACACCATCACAATCACATATAAATTCTGTTGCATTTTTAAACAAGAAAACACCAGAGTAAGTTCTCAAAATACGAGGGTTATCCAGAAAATAAGTTCTGTTTGTGAAAATTGCTGCTGTAGCGCTGTGGTCATAAGTTTGCTGATTCTGTGTCAAGGCATGGACACAATTTGCAGACATTCGAACAGTGTTTACGCATCATGCCGTGTGTTTATAAAGTTCAAGAAAATAGACAATCCCGCCGCATGTGAAATGCGGTCTGTAATCCATTTCTTGAATCCAAAGAACATGAAATTGACTCAAATTCACCAACTTTGTGACGCGTATGCAGAACATGCCATGAATAGTTTAATGGTATGGAGATGGGTGTGACTGTTTAATGAATGACGTGAAAATGTGCATGATGATCCGTGGAGTGGCCGACCATCTGTGGTGAATGAATATTTGGTGCGTGCAGTTGAAGAGAAGATTATAGAGAACAGACGATTCACCATTACATCACTTTCCCTGCATTTTCCTCAAATTTCATGGTCACTTCTTCACGATATTGTGTCTGATAAACTGAGTTTTGGAAATTGTGTGCACGCTGGGTGACGAAGGTGCTTACAGAAGAACACAAACTGAAACGGCAGGCCAGTGCATTGGACTTTCTGACACGATACAGTGAGGGAGGTGATAACTTTTTGAGCCGTGTAGTCACAGGGGACGAGACATGGGTGTCGCATGCAACCCCTGAATTGAAGCAGCAGTCCATGGATTGGAGGCACACTTCATCGCCACCAAAGACGAAATTCAAGCAGACCACTTCAACTCGGAAGATCATGTGCACAGTGTTTTGGGACAGAAAAAGCGTTCTGCTTGTGGACTTCTTGCCTCAAGGCTACACAATCAATGCAGGTGTCTATTGCGACACATTTAAAAAATTGCGTGGTGCGTTCCAGAATAAGAGATGTGGCATGCTTAGCCAGGGTGTTGTGATGATTCATGACAATGACTGCCAACACACTGCCGCCGCAACGCAAAATCTCATGATGACATTTGGATGGAAACAATTCAATCATCCCCTCTACAGCCCAGACTTAGCGCCACGTGGTTTTCATTTGTTCCTGCATCTTAAATCCTTCCTTGCTGGCCAGCGGTTCTGATGAGGTCAAAGAAGCCATTACCACATGCTTTGTATCGCAAGTGGCATCATTCTACGATGAAGGGATACAAAAACTGTTGCAACTATGACAAGTGCCTCAACAATGGTGGAAACTATGTCAAAAAGTACAGTACAGTATGTACATCAAACGGCAATATACAAGGTTTGTAATATATTCTTGTTTTTTCTTAATAGCCTATCGGAACTTACTTTCTGGATAACTTATGTATATAACAACAAATGACTAGCAAGACGGCTCAAACAGTAACACTGACACACTCAAATTCTGGTTGACACTAGGCATTCTGAGGTGTTCTTTGGTCCTCTTCAATCCCTCTACGCAACTGTCAGGATAATCAAACATGCAATGCATCTCTTTGTTATGGCTGTCCTGAACAATGACGTTTTCATGGAATGTCCTGGCAAATACAGACTTTCAATGCAATAAAGCTGCAGTGCTTGTTGAGATGATGAAATGAAAACCCAGAAAAATGATGAATTTTTTTTTTTAAAAAAAAAAAGGAATGGTGGAATTGTGTACAAACAGATACTAATAAATGCAAAATTGGAAAGAGAGGTCAAAAAACAGAGCTGACTGGGAGAAGTCCATGAAGGAGGTAAAGGTCCGCACTGGACTGTAGTGCCATCAAACAAGATGAAAAATAAATGGATGAATGAAAGAATGCATGGCTACCTTCTGAACTACATGACAGATGACTATTCTCTATTCACTAATACTTCAAAGTACCTAATTTCTGCAAGGGAAGAGATAATGCAATCAAAATATGTCTGCACTTGTTTACTGCTATGTTCTTGAGTCCAACATAATGGAGACCATAATGAATGCTGGTTGCCAGCATACATACTGACAGTAATATTATCAGAAGTGACAGTGATTATCAGTGTTAACAGCTGTTACTGCAATCAGTCTGTGTTAAAACAGACTAAGTTTCTGTCACTCACACATAACCTCAACAATGAACCTTTACGAATGCTGCCACTCATGACTTCAGACTGTCATAAATCCTGAAAGAGCAAACAGTAATCTTTTCATAACTCCATTAATTAGCAGTTGTGACATTTGTCAATAAAATGAAGCCTCACAAGGCCAAGCTTTATGAATGCTGGCATATATGACATGAGTTTCTGTAATTGCAATGGAAACATACCCTTGGTGATTTACATTTTGTGTCTCCTTATTTGGGTTGGCTGTCATTAATATGGGCAGTGCGAGCTGAACAATAATGCATTAAGTATGCCAATCCTAAGGTGACATACTCTTGAATTTTATGACACAGAAAAAAAGGAAGGCACAAATGAAGCTACATTATAACATGTGCAATACTCACATTACCATGGTCACTCACAAATACTGCTACTGTTAACAAGATAAGAATATTTCAAAGTGTTACTGAATAAATAACAGCAAACATTTCAAATCTTGGGTGGGACATACATGTCCCCTATTCTATGTCAGTGCACCACACAGCCCTGGATAAACAAACACATAAAAATAGAAATGACAAGCTGAAGTACGGTTTCTTTACTGAACATAAGGTGAAGCGTAATCCACAACTGTTAATGCTCTCCACATACATGAATACTAACCAACATACATCTAAATTCAGCTGATCAAAACTCTACCGCGTGCTAAAATATTACTGCCGCTAAGCCAAAAGTCATACTTCTTACACTCAGCGCCTTCTTCACCAAAACTGCAACATTGCCAGAAAGTGGCCTTCGGAAGTCGCCCACACACGCACATACACAAACCTTAGGAATGACTGACAAAACCAATTACTGTTACATGTGGTGGTCAATAAATCACACCATACAGGACAGTGCAGTCTGCCCGGGACTGAGAAAAAAACACTGGCAACTCCTGTACGCAATACACACGGGAAACATGCACCCAATGACTGCTAGAATTTGAGGTTATGCGCGTTAGTATGTTCAATAATGTCCCCACTCCATACCCGTTCTATTAAATCCGGCAGAAAACTTGACGTATTGAATAAGAACAACAATACAGGATAATGAAGTATATATGACAATACTTCTACCTTTGGCTGCATTAATGTTGCTGCAACGAATATCTACTGGTTTACTTTTGTCCTTGTAAGCAGCAGTCCCTTTACGGCTATCAACCGATCCAGATTGTGGAGTCATCTCAAGCGTCGTAGTTCTGTACTTGTTAATGAAATAACTGCTGAATTTAGTAGTCGATGATAACCGATATCAATTCGAAAAATCCTTTCTCACACCACACATACACACACCAACGCCATGCATACATCGACCACACCATCGATTGTTACAAAGATTGCTGACGAGGGATGGTCTGTGCTGACCAGAGGTTACGATTTGCACTTTGCTGTTGCTCACAGATGATTTTTAGTCTATTTAGTTCTGTTCTACTCTGATCCATGATTCTGTTATTTCGAGATTGCCAGCTTCCGCCGCATGGTTGCGGAAGTATAAATCTGTGGTTGTAGAAGCTATCAGAGTTGTTGTTGTGGCCGTAGTCTTTGAAGGTTGATATACAGCGCATGGTGGTAATTAGCATGGATAAGAGTAATTAGTTACTCCGCAGCGGGTTATTGTTATCACTTATAAGTATACGATCCGTAACCAATTCGATCCCTGTTGTGCGGAGAAATGAGGGCTTGTCGTGAGTAAGGTTATGTGTTCGAAATTGTACGTTTTCTGTTACTGCGTGATACGCCCCTAAAATGGCAAGTGCAGATTTAGAAGAAAAAAGCGGACGAACTGTCGAAGTGGTTGAGAATGCGTGGTCTGTGAAAATCCCCGAATTTCGACAGAGCGACAATCCACACAGACTGTTAGAAGAAAGTTCTTTTGCAACTTTGTTCCCGAAATACAGAGAACACTACTTGAGGGAATGTTGGCCTTTGGTTCAGTCGTCTTTGGAAGAACACGGCTTAAAGGCGGAGTTGGATGTTGTGGAAGGCAGTATGACTGTGCGAACAACTCGTCGCACTTGGGATCCATACATCATTATAAAGGCTAGGGACATGATTAAGCTTTTGTCTAGGAGTGTTCCATATGAACAAGCAGTTCGCGTTCTTCAGGATGAAGTAGGATCGGACATAATAAAAATTGGGTCTTTGGTGCGCAACAGAGAGAAGTTTGTGAAAAGGAGGCAGAGACTGATTGGACCCAGTGGCTGCACTCTGAAGTCTATTGAACTGCTGACTGACTGTTATGTTCTTGTCCAGGGTCAAACTGTAGCAGCCTTGGGTCCTTACAGAGGTCTTCAGCAGGTTCGGCGTGTTGTTGAGGACACAATGCGGAACATCCATCCCATCTACAATATCAAAGCTCTCATGATAAAGCGCGAACTGGCAAAAGATCCCAAGTTGAAAAATGAAAATTGGAAACGATTTCTCCCCAAATTTAATAGCAAGAATCTAAGTAAACGGAAACAGCCAAAGAAGAAGAAAACTAAGAAAGAGTACACACCATTCCCTCCACCACAGCAAGAGAGCAAAGTAGATAAGCAGTTGGCAAGTGGAGAATATTTCTTGAAGGAAGAGCAGCGACAGGCTCGTAGGCGCAGACTGAAGGATGAAAAGCATGCAGCAGCAGCTAAACTGCGTGAAGAGAAGCGAAAGAAACCATTCATACCACCTGAGGAATGTCAGTACAAGACTTCATCAGTCAGTCAGAGCTCTGATATTGATGTTGTTGCACTGAAGAAGAAAGTCAAGAATGCCCAAAAAAAGAAATTATCATCATTATTATTATAATACTTCACTTCAATAAATGTACAGCTATATTGATTTTTCCAATCCAGTTCAGTGTATTTGCTGTTTTGTTCATTTCTTTTGTACTATATGCTACTAAACCTTTAAAACAAAATAATTCATTGGTGATGTGTATGTTGTAAATCCCTGTTTTCATTATTACTCTGTACATTCTTAATATCTTTGTATTAACGTAAATTCTCAGATCCTCTACAGCTTCTTCTGTCACCAATCTTAAAAGTTTGGTATTTTACTACTTTTCTTTTGATATTTGGCTGTTAGAATATGAGATGTTTGATAGGGAGATTGCCAACTTGTTATACAAGTTAGCCCCTTTGAATATGGGTGATTTTGTTGATGAACCCCATGAATATCTGTTGGATCTGTCTACAGGAATTTGTAATGTGACATGCTTTGCTACTTCAACAACAAATGCTAGGTGTTTGAACCCTCCAATCAGGAGTTCTTGTAGGTTGAAAAGATGACATCAGGAAACCAAATTTCAGTGGAATCAGGTTGAATAACAAGATTGTTCAGTTTTATAGAATGTTATGATTTATACTGCATTCTGTATGATTTAATAATCAACGCAATTATAATGCATTGCATATTTGGTTGCTTAGGTTCTGTTGTCATTGCTAATGTTTTATCTTTCATAATACACATACGTGTAAATTGGAAGAATATAACTTTCACACTAGATTATTTGTATCTATTGGTAACATAAAAATAGAGATGACCAGAACCGTACACTAGAATGTCTTGTAATAATATGATGATTTTTACAGCAGTCAGCACAACTGTATTATAAATACAGTATCCTTGTTTCTTTTCAAATGGTTACATGTTTCATCTCGAGTCATCATCAGACCCAACAAAAATGTATAAAAAAAGAAGGGTAGCTATACAGTGATAAATTGTTACGCTGCAGTTAGAGACTTCATCCTTACAATACTGTAAGCATATTGTGTTTATACTAAATATAGTTTTGTAGACTGTTTTAATTATGATCATGTTATTAAGTAACACAATACGTTGTCTTCTATCAAGAATGTCTCAGAACATCTGGTAATTTATGTAGCACACTTTAACAAACTTTAGTTAAAACTGTGCATGTGTTTGAAGGAAGTGCATTAAATTGAAGCATAAGATGAAAGTGTGTTTTGTCAGTGTGTAAATTTGAGATGCAATGCAATACAGAATTGTTTTCTGCAAACTGAATTTTGGTCCATACAGATTCAGTGTTAAGCTTCTGCTTGACACAACACTCAAAATAAGATGTGTCTTCTCTTAAAAATGGCATATCATGTAAAACATTTATGCATAATACCATTATACATGTCCTTATGATCTGTAATGGTATTTGAAACATCTATACAATGATAATAGAGAAACACAAGTGGGAAAATTAAATCTATTTGCACTGTTTGTTCACAGTTGTTCATTTGTAAATTGCTGGATCTGTGCCAGAAAGAAATAAAAATCAACACCTGCGAATGATATAAAACCACAAAGAAAGTAGCTGAAAAACATCTGTATCTTTCCACACTCTCTTGTGGAACTGTTAGCAGGTACATTTTCAGGTGCATATGAAGCTAAAGAGTTAGTGTGGTGTTCTAACAAAAGTCAGGGTGGCATTTGGATACAATCTAAATTAGATACAGAGTTGAAAAATGTGGTAACTTATGTGAATATGAGCTAGGTCATACTGAGTCCTGGCATAGAAGATAACACTTATGCAAGATTTGTGTTGTTGTATTCCAGACGATACTGTCAGTTCCTGGATCTAATTTTTCACATACCATGTAGTATATTGTCACTGCAGTAAGATTAAATAAAATGAGGTCCTCTTTACAGCACCCATTTAAAAGGAAGTAATTATAAGAAACTGACAACTTTAAAGCCATTTTTAGACTACAATACATTCTGTTGCAGAAAAGGGAAAGTTCAAATAAAGTGTGATTCCAAGCATGATTTCTCTCATTACTAGATGCAACATAAGCATGCTGTTCATGTTAAGTGTTGTTTGCACGACTGGCACTGAAGCCAGAAAGTGGGTATGGCCTTCAATAGGAAGTACGGTTCTGAACATATCTGGTTGCTGCTAAGAACACCGAAAATGGCTTTACAATTCTGCTATTGCATCCTTATTGGCTAGCTGCAGTCCTGTAAAAATATATTAAACTCATTAGGTGGAGTAATGTCCAACATTTCTGTCAGTGCTGTTACTGGACATTCTGTTAACCTTTTAAAGCCCACGACTTACTTTATGTACCACCAGCTTTAACATACAGAAATTCTGTGTCCTGCCCACAATGTATTTATATGTTTTGTGTGAATCTCAGAATAAACCGCGATTATTTCTCTGTACAACATTAACTGACTGGTTTGTATAACCAAGGCAGAGAGTGTTTACTGTATGGTATGAACTTGGTCTTCAAATGGGACAGATACAGTTTCGTTCTTAAAAGGTTAAACACACAAAGAGGTTAACCACTGTTAAACTTATTTAACCCTTTAAATGCTGAGTTAAATCCCATCTGCCATCTGCTGGCATTATTAGGAGCTCACCATATTTTCCATGTTAACAGGTTAAGGGTTGAATTAGGGGAAAGTTACCCCCGAGCTTGGGATCACATCAGGAGGGGCATGGACACCAACTAAACCTTGGCATGAGATGGGTTAGTTTCTCTCCCTCCTCACATGTAAAGGGAAACTTCATATGCATGGATCCTTCCTATATACTAAATGTATACTGTATTAGGATTGACAAACATGTCTTTTGTACCATGTGAGGTCAAAATGTGACATAGCAATGGTGACTGGCAGTTGATTTCTAGATGTTGATTTGAAACTCCAAAGACAATTTAATTTTACTTTGTATTCTAGTAAGAACTTGGGAGACCTAGATGCAGATGGGAGAATCATATAAAAACAGATGTTCAAGAAAAGGATTATTGGGGGGGGGGAACTGGATTGATCTGGCTCAGGATAGGGAGGAGAGGGACAGGTGGTGGGAACTTGCGACCACAGTAATGAAGCTTGGGTTTCATAAAACACAGGGAATTTCTTGACTACCTGAGGAATTGTTAGCTTCTCCTGAAGGACTGTACTCCATGAAGTTAGTTCTGGTAAGACCTATCAATTTACAACAGAATTCTTACATTCTAAAATTATTTCAGAGCATTCCCTGAAAAAGCACTTACAAACATAATAACTGTAATTCTGTCAGTAGTGGAAGCATAAAAGAGTGGTACAGCATCACATCCCAGAAGACTGGAATCCTGAAACATTAAATTTCTGGCAGAAGGATTTGAGTTTCTTTTCATGGGCATGATACTGATCACTCCCCTCTAGTACCAACACCTTAAGAGTGCGTAGGCAGAGGGATTCTTTAACCTTAAAATGTGTCTGTTGTTACATTTACTTACATCAGCAGTCAGCTTATGTTCCACAAGACAACAAGCATTACCCCTGGCTAGTGACAACACAGTTCAGGAGTATAAGGCTGAAATGTCAAGAAGAATTTTCCTGTAGTCTTCCTGAACACATCAACTTTTAATACAGTATGAACAACTGAATATCCCTACCAAGAAATGCAGGCAGGCAATGGCTAACAGTTTATCTTCATTGTATTGATCACATTCTCTACCTGCTGTCTTTAGAATGCTGTGACAGTGGTGGATGGTTTGAGCCACTGGTTTTCATCTTGAAGAAACCCCCAACTTTATTGTTGACACTTTTCACAAATGGTTTAGATCCTACTTCAATTAATAAGGTGCTGTTTTCCTGCAAGAAAGTGGGAGTGTATTCAGTTGATATGCTGTTAATGAACAAATGATGATACTCGGTGACCTTCCTCTCATCATCACTACTTCAGAGTACCTTGGCTCTGATACTGCTTCAGCTTCTCCACTTATCCATCCAATATTTGTTACTGCAGCTTATCAGCAGTAACTTGACTTTAGAAAGGTTATTAGCCTGCTGTGAGGTAAGTTGGTTGATAGAACTACCATCTTACTGCCTCCAAAGCTGCAGTGTCCTGTTTGTCGTCAACCCTTTGACCTGTGTGGTGGCGCCAGTATTGCCTGCATAATCTGTGTCCTTAATGTGAACAGACCACTTTCTTATGGTACAATGGCGATATCATCTGTATCCCTTTCGCATGAGACTCCAGTACCTTAAACTTTTGGCGCCGGAATTATTTTTTTAAATTTTAGCACACCCTCTATATAAAATGTGAATAATACAGGAACCAAAGATGTTAGATTTATGAAACAAACTGCATTTTGAAGAGGAAAAAACGGAGAGTATATATCATGTTTAAAATATTCAGTACCTATATTTGTTGAATAAATATATAAAATGCAACATTCAGAGGTTAGCGGTGCGGTACAACCACTATAGCGGTCATTAGGCGTCAAAGGGTTAAACACCAGGACCCCTTAGGTTGAGTTGGAAGCTTAGTGTTTGTGGTCCTGCACAAATTTTAAATTTGTCCTTGTGGTCAGATTGGGATCATCCAAGGAAGAAAAGAATGGTCTGATGGGGTATAAGTAAAATGTAATTACATTAATTGTTACAATGATTTTATACTGAGCTGATGAGATTATTATTTGATTTAAAATAATTTAAAACCTAGCAATAACAAAATGTGGGGCAGGACCCCAAGGTGCATAAATGATATTTTGATTTCATCAAATTTAATGAAGTTTGGTATTTTAAATGGGTTTGTTGAAAATGTTCTGGTTTCATGTTTGGACTGCAGGAGTATTATTTTCAATCCTCTTAGTGACTTAAAAAAAAAAGCACACTACAGCTTGTTTTTACACTGCATACATTTTGTTCAGACGAGTATGTAAAACCATTTTCAGTGTAAATGTTGTAAATATTAAATGAGGAATTAAATTCATTGTAAAACTGGGGCAGTGGTAGCTTTACATATCTCAACCCTTAACTCCCCACAAATCTCATCTAAACTGAAATATTTCTGCAAGGCTGCACATTTAACAGTTTGATTCTATGATTCTACAACTACTTGTGTATTATAAGCTTCCTATATGAGATGCAAACCAATGAGTGCTGGTAAGGCACAAAGATGCCTCAAACCAACTGAGAAATTTCTTTTCAGTTCATGCAACAGTAACAACCATTCACTTTAGAAGGACCTGGAATCTAGTCCAGAGGGAAACATCCAAGAGAAAGAATGGCTGTAGAGGAAAATGTTGAAACCTGGACATCCAAATAAAATGTACATTTGAAAGGAGAATGAAGGACCAATTCACTGGACAATGACTGGAAGAAGTGGGACACTGGGCAAGGTTACTGCAAGTAATTTAAAAAGCATGACATTTGAGCTCTCACATCACCAAATACTGAGATTACCATTCCCCCAGATGTGACACCATTCACCTTGGTAAAATGGTACTGAGGTTTCCAAGGAATCTGCTGCCTCCATCTTCAGGGTGGAAGGGGCATCTTATAATGTGAAGATGGAGGCAGCATGTCCCAGCAGACAGTAATTTTCACATATTTGATCCATGCTTCAGAAATGGCAGGAGATATTGTTGTGTGTACAAATGGGCTTGTTGCTCCCAGTAATGCTGAAGTGAAGTTTTTTTTTTTTTTTTTTTTTTTTGGTGGTAATTTTTTTTTTTGGTTAAAAAACTCATTGTTTGTTGGTGTAAGAAACAAAATGGTTTTTTCTAAGAGGGGGAAAAAGAAAAAAAACACACCT
>Ga0123355_10015076_pt1 | contig 12129 bp, 5 predicted proteins | sample TergutEmb28metaG_3_FD_89872 | JGI IMG/M metagenome (GOLD analysis project Ga0123355, IMG submission 89872) | Embiratermes neotenicus P1 segment gut microbial communities from Petit-Saut dam, French Guiana - Emb289 P1 | ecosystem: Host-associated > Arthropoda: Insects > Digestive system > Gut ... | reverse complement strand
TATTTTGATCCCATCAGATAAGTAATTATATTTACAGCTGTGAATCAACAGCCCTGCTTGAGCTTCTAACCACACAGAATCAGACACACTCATTGTATTATTTTTGTATTAACACTTTCTTTCGCTATTTACACAAACAAATTATTTTTATTATTTTTATAACGACACGCAGTAAGTTTTACAAGCAGCTAACAACAGTCAATTAGACTTTCTTTAATTTCAGATTAACATAAACATGTTCTACCACATTAATTTCTAATATGTGATTTTTATTGGTCTGGTAATGTCATGTTTTTACAGATGCAAAGGGGCTGTGTACCAAAAGCACGATTACAACCTAACTAGTCCAGTGCTGACTGAGTACAAACACCAGTCTGCAACATATGTACTGCCCTGCTCCAAAAATCAGGTCTACTGAACATGGCCGAGTACAACAGCATCAATGGCACTGAACAGAAAAACTTCATAAGCAAAGTACTCAACAGAAGTCAGTAGCAGACTTCATAAAGGCTACCTTCCTGTTCCACACATTTATATGCCTATGTAACTAATATTATTGTTTTATTTATTTCTTTGAATATCTTATTACTTAAAAACTGATACAGACACTGAATTTGTCAGGCACTGCCTCAATGGTAATACAAGGACAGAACTACCTCACCCCACCATAGGAGATCCCAGATGACATTTCTGACTGATAATGGTTACGTGTACCTCGCAAGAACATGTTACACCCGTAACAACATTCAACTGCCCCAGGCATTTTATTTTCCACTGTTATTCATACAAGACAGAGAGGTAGCCTTTCTGTATTTAGCTAGCTTGTGGCAGCATGAACACCATTCAGCAGGCCATTTACATGCCCACACAGAGACTGCAGAATGTAAAATAAATATGCTGGTTACTATCGTATTATACCTAGCATAATGAACAGAACCACATGTCAGTACTCACTCTTCTAGAGGCTAGTAGTGAAACAACAATGCACAACTGTGGAGTGAAGAACAGTTTAAGCCTCATTACTAAGCCGGCCATAACTGTGAAAGCCCCAAGTTGGAGGATGTTATAGAGAATTTCTGGCTCAATGTAATTGGCTAGATAACTTTCTGATCTGAAGGAGAAAGAGGAAACAACTTATTACTCCTATGACACTTCTGAATGATACAAAAATTATAATGTTTTAGTACATTCCTACAAATGAGAACCTGGTGCTCTGAAGAGTACATTGGACTCGCATTAACTTCTGATTTCCAAGTTCAGATCTGGGTGCAGCCTTTTCTGCTTCACTTCATGATCAAAAGACTTTGAGAACATGAAGAATACCAGGCCCTACACAAACTCCATGGTCTGGGGCTTACAATAAGTTGCAGATCCCCCATACCAACCATTGTTTTCATGATTATTCTATCACTGGAGTTAAGAGAATCCCCCCTGTGGATGCCACAATCTACCTATGTAGGCAGAAGCCAGGAAGGTCAAACACACCACACAAGGAGGTACCATAAACCAGCCAACTACAATTGACTAATGAAAACTCAACTGATCAGAGTACTCTTGAGAAGCAAACAGCAGCTCAGCTAGCCAAGAAATTTGCCAAATTTTACAGAATCCAAAGGTTAATTACTGTGCATTTCAGTAAGTTGCTTAAGCATGACACAGCATGATTGAAAACATAAGCAATATTTATTACCTCTCATCACTCTTTTGTCTGGGACTGAACAACAAATTTGCCAGCCAGTATCGAGTAACTGCTACTAATGCCAAAGCTACAGCTGGTAGTAGGAGAGTTTCTGTCAGCTTCCATACTGTTTCTGTAGGAAGGAAATCAAACTCAGGGTAGCATGTATAAAGTAATGTATGGAAGTCCCGATAGCCAGTTAATTTTGATTTCAGAATGTTGATAATGTGACCCTGCAACAAAATTTAATGCAACTCATCAACAATGCTCCCCTCCTCTCCTATAAATACATAAACAATGACAAGTATACAAAAAACAGGTTAACGAAACACAATATTCCACAGTGAAACACTATGAAAGCATTCCAATTATCAGCTTGGAAGACAATAAGGCCAAACTTCTATATACCTCACAAAGAAACTCTACTTTACATTGTAATATTATTACTTACATAAGATTCAAGTGGTGCTATTCAGATTGTGGTCTTCTTCGATGTAATGCCATGTAGTTCAGTAAAAAGATATCAGTGTTTTGGAGGAACCTCTTGCACTGCCAAATGGATGCAGCAGGTTTCTCTGAAATGCTGGTACCCATCCCTATCACACTAGACCATGTCATATCCCAGAAGACCACAGTCACAGAAATTCATTTTGTCTAGGTGTGTAAAGCCTGACAGTAGAAATTCTGTCACTATTATGCCCCCACGTAGCAAGTCATTCGTAATGTTACGTATGCAAATGTCAAGTGGCAGTGCACGCTGAAAAATAATGTCATTATGAAGCAGTCCACAGGTACCTATACTTCAACCAGTGTTACAACCCCAAAGTCTGGACAGAAAGCTGCCTCTCCATCGTAGCACAGCTCCTTCTATAAAGCTGTCTCTCAGAAGGTTTCACATGCATTACACACATACTATGGGAAACACAGTGACTTCAGTGTTCCTCAGCATATAGGAGTGGACCAATGGAATGGTAATCTGTCACAATCATCAATAGAGATGGAAACTGTAAACTTTTCCTATTGAAATTTTAGTGCATTTTATGAAATAACAATAATATCAGACTACTTACATCATCCTTGTTGCCCAGAATATGGGACAAGCGTGCTTTGAATGTAACTGTTCCCAGCAGCGTAAGACAAACGAACATCAGTCCCCGTGGTAAACAGTTAAACTGTGACAAAGTAGGCTCCAGTGTAAGTATCACAATCAATACAGATGCAATCAGACAGGTCAAAATTGACGTTATGAGCAGTTCATTTCCAAACAGGGAGACTGCTGCCTGAAGCACTCCAAGCTAGGAAGAACAAAAAAGTAACCAATAAGACTCCCAAATTAAAAACATGCAACCATCTGTAAAATTGGGTTTAATCTTTACACTGCTTAGCTTATACCATTTCAGCCATCTGCAGTATGACATCATCAGTGCACCCATATAATTACAAATGCCATTATCACTAACCGCAAAACAAATTTCCCATCACTGTTATTTTCTTTTCATTGTTTTCCATATATTTGGCCAATAACAATTAGCATGTATCTCATTAGTTTCCTCTTTAGGCACTTTCACATAATCATGAGAAGCACCTAGTAGCGCCATCACGTCTGTCCACATGTATCAGCTCAGCTCCTACTGGACATATTTTTGTCAAATTTGATACTGGTGACTTTTGTTAAAACCTGTCAAGAAAATCGAAATTTGCTCAAAATTGGGCAAAAATGTCAGGTTACAAGAAGACCTAAGTACATTTATTTTGTTGGCAGCAGTACAAAATTATTTGCAGCTTGACAACAATGCACAGGTAACCCATTGCTGCATGTCAATAGCAACAGTCAACAGCTTTACATTGTTGACAGCAACACGTTGTTTGATAATACAATGCATTTTCATGGCAATGCAATACTCTTTATTGTTGTCATGGAAATGTATAGTACCACAGTACAAAAGGAGCACACTGTTGTATTTCCATGGCAACACTTTCAGTATCTGTATATTGTTGATAATGACATGTAACAACAGTACAAAAAAGAAAGCATTGTTGTTTCCATGGTTACAGTGGCTATGCAAACATGCTACATTACATTACATGTACATTCTTCCTCATCTTCCAAATGTACATTTTGTCAGATACTTTGTTACAAAACTTCTGTATGCTCTACATGTCTGACCATCCCATTCATGTGCAGCATCCATTGCAGCTTCCTCAAGTTTACTATTCAGCAATATAGGTAAATTACACAGGGATATTTTTGAAGAGCATTACACAAGTTGCTAAGCCATCCAGGTAACCTATTCGCACTGATTCATATAACAATCCCTGTACAAATCACAAATTTCTCGCACATCATGAACATCTGCACACAAGATGGTATTACTGAAAGCACACATACTTACACCCTGTCCAAACAGAACAACAAGAAGAGTGTGTTTATCAATTGCACCAATAATAAACATAGCAGTCAATGCTATAGTCTGAGTTGCAATGACAAACTGGGAGAACTGCCACAGAATCAGGCACAACCAAGTCGAACCAGAGATAGTGAGTAGCTAAAAAAAAAAAGAAAATACTCTTGCAAAGAATGTAAAATTAGAGATTACGTTTCATATACAGTATAACTACATAGCACTTCTTTCACAACAAACACCTGAATTCATATGTGATTTAATGATACGAAGCTCATAGCATGGCTATTTCTGATTTCAGAGACAAAACCACAATACCGTGCAATGATGTTTAATAATAATGTTTATTTCTTCAATCTCTATGCCCTCCAAAGTCATCAAGTCAACAAATGTTGACTAAGATGATCCATAAGACATCCTACTAGACAGAAACTTCTTTTAGACGTACCGGTGAAATTGCCCTGCACCAACTTATTAACCATTACAAAATATAAAAACAAACATGGCGCAACTTACATAAGTTGTGTATGTGATATAGTCACTCTTTCACATATAGGTAAGTAACAAAAAGAAAGGGGAAATTAATTTTAAGAGATAAACTCCACAATATTTTCACTTGTTGGCCTTATTATTTCACTTGTACCTGACAGACAAGGTGATTTGTTCAACCCTAATAATGTGCAAAAGATGTAAAAACAAGAAATGAGTAGCAGTGTAAACAGACAAACTTAGTTTATCACAAAATCACTCAAAGTTAACTATGTCATGTCTGCAGGTCTGTATTTTCAGTGTTGCAAATTCTGCAGATTTCCTGATTAAATGATTAAATATGACTGGCAAACAATAAAAGTTCTATGGATGTAAGAACATAGCTAATTCTAACTCAGCATAGTTAGAATTAGCTATGTTCTATGCTGTGTGACATGTTCTGGCCATCACATATCCAATATCCACATTCTGTGTGGTGACACTTTTCATGCACTCACATTCATTTTCTTATGTAAACCAACTTGAAGCCACATTCTTTACTTATAACAATCTATTTATAAACTACTGTCAGTTTCAGAACATTATAAAGTTACTTTGTAACAGATATTCTTTCGACAGAATCCTATAAAATTCATATGCTTTAATATTTAACCCTTGTTACTATATTGGGACCAACTTCTGTGACAATGCTTCAAGCTTCCAACATTCTATCTGCTGTTGTATTCCCTCAGAGTCCCCTCTCACGTTCACAACCCCAAAGTGTTCACAGGGAGCAAAACTCATCACTACCAATATTCATGTGACCAGAATGGCTAGATAACTGAAGGATATATAGGACAGTACACTTGAGGGAAAGCAGCTGGCATGACAGACATCCATGTGGTTTCTGTCCATGGCCTCAGACCATGTAATCTAGTACCCAAACATCAGTCTCTGATAAATGACTGCTAAGTCACCGGACTGACAAGTTGCGTACTGTACCTGAATTAGAGGAGATGGTTTCACTGATAAATTGCTTTCACGTTGACGCAAACAAACGCTAACACACATCATTTGAAGCAGGCAGAATGGATATGCGAAGCTCTCACGTAACGGTGGTGTCCACTGTACACGTGTACACTGGAACAAAATTTGATAGAACTGTAAAAATTCAGCAAAGCCTTACCTGGTGAACACCCAAATGAATATGGACCTTTTATCCAACATTTCAGGCTGTCTCCATCTTCATGGGTTGATGTGTTATGTAACAAGACCACACACTGTAGTTACACCCACTGTACGCAATCAATGCTTTAAGTGTGAACTCCATCAGAGATAAAGACCGATGACACCTAATAACCCAGCGTGCACACACTAACCTTTAACATACGGCCTTTTAAATCCCAGGTTTCCTCTGTAGCCAAAACACTGTTCAATATCAATGCCCACTGCAGGAAAATGTTTTCTATCAGACAAAAAGGATAGCATTTCATAGAACAGTGTTCTCCAGGTCATCCATTAAAGTTTACGCAACACAGACTGTCATGACTGGCCACCTGATTCCAGCCACTATTCCCAAACAGTCCATGCCAAGAATAGAACTCAGAACTCCCACAGCATATACAATGTAAAGCCATGCCACTCATCATATGAACCCCTGATGATGGACTTGAAGGCAGTCTCTGAAACGGTAGACACGAACTGCCTACTGACACAGCTGACTTTCAAGGAAGCCTTCACTGCATACAGTCACTACAAAAGCTTAAATAATGCAATGTGTAATTGTAAAGATCAAGTAAACTAAAACTCAAGAACACAGAAAATGCCATAACCAATTTCTCTGCAACTTCTTTCCAAATTCAATGACTGTTTATATGAAAACTTGCAGACATAACTTTGGGGTGGATCAGAATTTATAATGATTTCTATCTTCCTCCCTCATCAGTACTTTCATCTTTATTGTAGGGTTCCCAGGACCTGGTCAATGACACCATACGCTCTGAATTAAAGACAGCAAAGTATCTTCCAAGGATGTTTATGATCAATCTTCATAAAGCCGTTAAGTGATAAATCGAGAGATCACAAGCACAGCCAAAAATCCATAATTGGATAAAGTAAGTGTGTACTGTAGTAATGAAAACATAATGATTACTAATAGACTTGGTGTACTCAGAAGTTACAAAATCACATTTGACTTTCTTGGTGTATTTCCCCCCTTAAAAAAAACAACATTTCTTATTTTTGACTGAAAATAAAACTGAATGTTTTGCTTACAAATAGGTAAATGAAACTAAATCAATGAAAGCATTGGTGGGTTTACATCAGCCACAATGACCACTGAATAGGCCATTTCTTTCAGGAAAACAAGGGGTTGCTTGGCAAGATGTAAATACAGTGATCACCGGCCAGTTTGATCCTCGTCCACACCATACTGCCACACGAAGAAGTAAAAACATAAGACAAAGTGTAAAAAGTGCGACATGACACTTTGTATTGGTGAGTGATGTGAAGATTATCACACCAAATCCAAGGTATAATGTAGGATTGACAGGTGATGCAAAGTTTCAGAACCAGGCACCATCTCTCCCAACAGTTATGCAAGGAAAACTATTTATGTTGCTCTTTTTCCTGCAGGGCACTGCTACTACACACACACACAAACAAGCATATCCATCACTAAGCTGACCTCAAGCACTTTAAAGACCAAGGTATGGCTACGCAGCATGCAAAAGCTAAAATTCAAAATACACATGATCTGAAAAACAAAGTCGAACGTCTCTATTCAAGGAACAGAAATTTCACATGTAATGAAAGATCAATAATATGGATGACTTCTTAAATTTTACACAGAATTTAGAGTTTCTGCAAAGAACAACTACTTACCTCACTGTGATTATAGAAGAAACACACAACTGCTAGTAGACCTCCTGCCACAGAACCACTGCAAGAGAGCATTTAACAGTATCTGTACCAACATGATACACAACTGGTGCCAATTTAACATCAGAACACACATTACTTCAAGCCACTCATCTGTTTTCCCTCAGATTCTGCAACTGTTTGCTATGTTTGGTACTACAAAAGTTGAACACTGTCTGTGACAGAAGTACCAAAGCCTATAGGTCTATCACAATGCTTATAACTTACTGTGCAGCACAGACAGCAATATTTATCCTTAGGTCACCAACTGCAACAGTCTGGTACCCTGATACAAATTTACTATCATGCTGACAATATCATTAAGCAGGCTGACATTATGCTACTGCTCCAGACTTCTATTCAGTAAGTGCTCAGTTTAAATCCCGGCCAGGACATCAACTATCCCAACTGTGGCCTTATGTCATTTTTCTTGGTCACCCAGGCAATTACCAGGATAGAATCTAATTTGGTCACTCTTCTTTCCTTTTGAATTCCTTGTATTTCAGTCAGTCATCCTACCATTTGATGCTATATAGTATGAGACACTGACAGCAATATCAAATATAAACCATTAAGAAAAATGACATCAAATGTTCTGGTCTACTTGTTCCAACTCCATTTACATATTCAGAAGGTCATCCATCAGTTCAAATGGCCACACAATCACCTATTCTAGCTAACAGATCCTTTATGGTTTTCCTTGGACCCTTCAGGCAAACACCGAGAAAATACATTATAAAGTGGGCTTCATCCAGTGCCTTTAAAATCCTCTTCTGTTCATCACATATAGCTACCCTGAAATTTTTATTGTATAATTATTATACTATAATTAATGTATAATCTTTGCAGTTGTCATGACCTCACTAAATAAACCAAGAAACAATACAAATCATCATTAAAACTCTATATAAACACACCTTAGGAATACTCCATACAGAAAGATCAGAGTCATTGTGAAGCCAGCACAGAGCCACACCATTTCTAGGTAGAAATACGCTGGCTCACCTAGGCCCTCACAACTAGTAATTGGGGGTAGTCCGTGGCCCCTTTCCACCTGCCAACACTCCTTGGTGGCCCATCCAAGCCAGTTCATCACTCGGTACAAAAAACCAGTAACTACCTATAAAAGAAATTCACTTAACTGAAGACACTAAATAAAGTCCATATGCAAACACAAACGAAACAGAACCAAATTACATTAGTTTGCAGAATTTGATTCCCCACAGCACCAGAAACACTCATATCACACAGTATTAATGCAACTATTCAGCATGCCAGGTAAATGCAGAGGCATATTCTGAAGTGCAAATTAATACCCTGTAACACAATGATGTGGTTGAAAGAACTAGCATATATAAATGTTCATAACTGAAAATTGAACATTACCATGATCTGAGATATGACACTGCATAATCCGCCAGAAACTGACCAATTTAACAAATAAAACCAGCAAACGCACAAGTATTAAGATATTCACTTTCACATACAATCCACTGATACTCCAACATGTTTTGATCTTCTCAGATCATCCTCAGCAAGTCTTGCATCACACAAGCATATATAAAACACACATGAACTATCATATAGATTAACATTTTTTTAGTCCTTAAAAATTGTGGATATCACAAAATTTGTGCAGAATTGGTCCATCCTGCAAAATGCAAATTTCACAGATTTTCATGTAATGTGTAATTTTTAAAATGAATCATACTCATTTTCAAATTCAACTCTTCAACAACATCTTAACCATAAAATATGATGCATAATGGTCTCTCAGTGTTACACAGTCAAGTCACTGACAGTGTCACAAAATAATGCGCAAAACAAATCATACATAACAGTCCCAATTAGCACTTGCCATCAAGTGCACATTTAGCTTACTTACATTCCTTAACCTTTTGGCACCGGAATTGTTTTTTTTTTATTTTAGCACACCCTGTATATAAAATGTGAATAATACAGGAACCAAATATGTTAGATTTATGAAACATACTGCACTCTGAAGAGGAAAAAATGGAGAGTATATACCGTGTTTAAAATATTCAGTACCTATATTTGTTGAATAAATATATAAAATGCAACATTTAGAAGTTAGTGGTGTGGTACGACCACTACAGTTGTCGTTAGGCGTCAAAAGGTTAAACACAAATAAGTAGTTTGTTTTTTGACACAGGCCATCCCATTGTGTAGTAACAAATTTGTATAATATATTATATACTGTCAGTACACAACAATATATCAGTACAGTGATACAATATATACAATTAGGTCACATTACAGCTACATGTTTCGACCATTTACAGTTGAAACATGTAGCCATAATGTGACCCAACTGTATATATTGTATCATTGTACTGATATACTGTTGTGTACTGACGGTATATAATACATTATACAAATAAATAAGTAGGCTTATGAATCAAGTTCACTATGTCCCCCATCCCTTCAGCTTGTGAACCAACAAAGCTACTTCCAGTAGTTCATGTCACTGACACTGTAATATTCATATAATTCCTACAAACAACAACAACAACGACAACTTGGCAGGTGTGTGAATTTCTGATGTTGTTGTAGTAATTTCACAATTTAATGCAAAGTCCTAAAGTTATGTTCTCATATGACAGATCTTCAAAAAAAATACAAAACTCTCTTATGATACACATCATTAAAAGGCAGCACCCAACACAATATTCCACTGAATAAAAATATAGTAAAATCTAGTTTATCCACCACATGCAGGACCAGCCAGTTCCAGAAAATCACAGTTTTGCAGCTACTATAACACTACACATAATGTGCATCTCAGCACACATAACAACCTCACGGACAGACCTAACCATTTAATTTGTCTCTTAACATCCAGTCACATTTTCCACCCTACACTTCCTCTTTCAATCACTACTTACATAACATGGTGTACATATAACCTAAAATACCAACAAGACACCAATATATTACGCTTTTAATCGTCGTACCCACAGCACTGAATCACATACACATTTTGCTGTCACTATGTACATGTCCACATATATAAATTTACTCTGTAAATATTCTTACTTGATCAGCTTAAAGAATACAATATAAACTTAAACTTTACTGGTTATTGGAAAATAGTCCTATCTCTTCTACAATTCATGCACCATGATACCACTAGTTCCACCACGGATGCCATAAAATCTACCAATTCCACTCCCCACCCATAGCTTTCACTCTATGGCTCCTTTGGACACAGCCAAATTACATGTATGTGTTTCACAAGCTTTCTTGAACATCGAGGCCTGCTTGCTTGGTACATTCCTTTCATTTGTGCAGAAAATGAAATACAAAATACATAACTGCAGCCAAGTAACAAGTTGGTGGGCTGTGAAATAGCAAAACTATCATTAGCTACACCCACTCAGAAACAGGATATTTGGGGATGGCTGCTGTTGGTATGTGGAATCATAAAATGTCATGAGCCTCTACACTTCCAGTTAACAGAGCTTTCCACATCATTTAGCAATAGATAAACTGGCTTTTACTGTAATAACATTCTGATTAAACCCCTGCCATTAACTCTTCTTTTACCAGAAATATAGTAAAACGAGGTGCAGACACTAGTTGACAGTTAACCCCCAGAAGTGAGTAGAACTGCTCTTGCAGGTGCCTCAGTAGACACAGCTATTTTCTTGTTACTTATAGAAGATATGATTCTGACTAATACTAAGAGCATTAGATTAGGAATTTTTTTTGTTCTGATAGGTGAAACAGATATTAAGAGCCAGTGCAATGTAATTTACTGGTGTTTGTTGCCAAGTCAGTTTCTTATGATATTACTCATATAGTTAGCAGCCATAAAACAGAAGAGGGTAAGTTAACAGATAAGCATGTAAGAACAAATTACAGTTCACACAAACTTACTTCTGGATACAAATTAAACCTCTGCAATGTGTTGATAACAGAAGGATATTCTGTTAAATTATCATGTGTGATTTGATGAAAACCATCTGAAAATGTTGGAGCTTCTATCAATGTTTTGTAGTATGAATAATACAAACCCTGGAACATAAATATTATGTCAGATGCAAATATACATAACTCACACCACTGAATTTTAACAATAACGCTTCAGTTTCAGTTCTCCCCATAAAATGTAAAAAGGCAAAATTCTGATGACATTACATTCTACAAAGATTACTGTCTTACTGTGCATGATTTCAGGCTTCCACTGCAATGTACACGAGTTCTGTGCTCTTGAAGAGCACACAACTCTGGGTGTGGCACTGTGAAGTATGGTTGATGATACCAAACCACATGGTATCACATTCATAAAGACAGTAATTTTTATCATCATTTGCAGGAAAGCACCATATCTCACAGGTAAATTAAGTGGTCATTCCTTGCAGGATGAAAACATATGCAGATAAGAAGGTAAATATATGCCTACTGCCAGCCATACAATCCAGTTTTTCAGACTTAATTTTGTATTCAGCATATGCCTTTATCCAGAACACTGCTTCAAATTCTTCACATAACTCATCTTCACCATCACAATATGTTGCAAGTCAGTAATTCAGAAATAATGCATAGCTGCATGACAAAAAAAAAAAAAAAAAAAAATAGGTAAAAATAATCACTTCACCATCTTTTCTGATTGTTTTTTTAATCCCCCCCCACCCTGAC
>Ga0123355_10015075_pt1 | contig 12129 bp, 7 predicted proteins | sample TergutEmb28metaG_3_FD_89872 | JGI IMG/M metagenome (GOLD analysis project Ga0123355, IMG submission 89872) | Embiratermes neotenicus P1 segment gut microbial communities from Petit-Saut dam, French Guiana - Emb289 P1 | ecosystem: Host-associated > Arthropoda: Insects > Digestive system > Gut ... | reverse complement strand
GTAAAGACCATTCAGAAACATGCTTGCATGGGTCATTAACCCCTGCATACAATCACTCCCCCTGGCCTTGTTATTTCATCAAGTCTGAAAGACATATCAGTTTGATAATGACAGTGGTGATGTTAGTTATGTTTGTGAGCTGCAGCTTTGCAGTTGAGTGTCAATCTTTAGAAATACAGTTTAGTGTGGTATAGCTTATAACAAAGACTATCACACAACCCCACACTGCATTCTGGCAACTATAACTTTGTTCAATTCTTTGTTTTTGTCAGAACATATGGCATCAAATTGTTATTCCTTCCAAGGGCCAATATTTGCCCTGCTTTGTGTCAAGTGTTTTGGTTGGTTGTTGAAAGAGGTTTGTCTTCCACATCCTATGACCTGAGATCAAGGCACTCCTCAATCCTCTTGCATTAGGTCCCTGAAAAGTCCAAGCCTGAATTGTTGGTGTGTTAATTTTATCCCAAAATTTTTGTGTTTCATTGGTATGAATATGACTCTACCTCTGAACAGCACAGTAATTTTATTGTCTGCCAAACATTTAGCAAAGCTGTAATATGTAACATATGTGTCATTGAACTTTTCAAATATAATTTTCATTTTATTGCTCATAAAGGACAGACACTGAATTGCTGAATAGATGGACATAAACTGGAAATTATGGAGCACAAAATATCTCATATAGTATCTGGAATTAAGAAATAATGGGAGGTAATATTCAGTACAATCATTTGTTACTGATGGGTGGTTGTGAATATTGAAAACAAAGGTGAAGAGCAGATAAAGTTCTTGTGATGTATCGGAATGAAATAAATTTGACATTTATCGCACTTGGCACTAACTGGTTTGAGAAGTGGGAGTCTGTGTTACTTTCTTCTTTTCCTTTGTATTCTGAGGTGGAGTATGAGGCATGTTATTCATCACCTCTCTTTATGGCAGCCTGTGACCACCAACAGATGTGTCATTCAGAAAGCTGCTGGATCACAGCTAAAACTGTGTAGTATTGTAATGTAATACAGTACTGTAATGTAATGTAATGTAGTAATGTAATGTACTAGCACATTTCTGTACTGATTATTTTCACCAGTGAAATATAAATTGTTAAAGATAATGTTGTCCCTTTGCACACCTTGCAGGTGTACAGTGAGAGTAGATGTATACTGCACTTCTTTGTAACCTCAGAACTACATGCAGGTGAAAGGCCAGCTTCATATCCCAGCCATCCACTTTTACTCTGGGGGAAATAATTACCGATACCCATTGAACAGGAGACTGGTTGGGCCCCAAGGGTGGTGTGGATATTTTGGAAAAGAAAAGAATCTTGCACCTGACAGAAATCAAGTCTCAGATTATCCAGCCCATAGACTGGCCACAACACCAACTCATTATTAAGTGGAAATAAATTTGAAAGGTGTGTCATTATAGATGGAGTTTTTCAAAACTTTGGCCATGGGTAGATGGATTCATTCCTGACAGCGTACTTTTTTTTTTAACTTTTAGGTTTAAAAAATGTATTAAGGACAGTGTCTAATGTGAACAGCTGCAGAAATGGGCACAGTTATTTCTTTATAAGGAAAACTTGTACCTCGTGAGATTAAGTACATTTATCATTTTTCACTGTGGTTTCTCTTCCAGAACTTTGTCTCAAATAAGATGGTCATTGCTAATGAGAGATCTATAAAAGAACTGATATGAACGAGCCAGTCACCTTTATGTCTGGTTTGTTGGTGACATTCTGACAAACTTCTTGCAGTGTCTCAAGTCCCTACACTGTTAACTGCATTTTGTCCATGGGTTTAAGTTATTGCAGATGAAAGTGTAACAGACAAATTATATTCACTGTTTGATATTGGTAACCATTTTAATAAAAAATAGTATGTCTTGAAATATAAGTTTTGAACCTAGTGACTCAGCACATGTAACTTGCACCTGTGTCAGTATTTTTCCTTACTATGAAGCAGATGCTTGTCTGTTTGCTGGCCAGAAGCAGCTGAAACAGACCAGTATCCATATTCTGTACCTTCAAGCTCTGTTTGCTGGCCAGAAGTAGTTGAAATAGACCAATATCCATTTATTGTACCTTCAAACCTGTTTTTTACTGACCCATATTCAATTCATAATGGAATGATATGTTTTTAACAACAGAAGGAAGTCAGCTGCAAGTTACATCACAGTCGTGATACTTAGAAATTCAATCTTTGAAGTGCATTTTTGTGTGCTTTTTCTTTTTAATTAGATCTTCAATAGCTCAGATTGGTGAATTTCTGCGCATGAAGAATGTAAATATTATTGATGGCACTTCGGGCCCTACAGCAACACTTGTGGAAGTGGCTGCAGCGCCAAATACTCCTCGGCCTTGTGAACGCTGTGGCAAAATATTTGCCACGCTTGAAGAACTTCATTCACATTCACCATGCACTTGCTCGACAAATCATGAATCAGAAAACAGTGGTGCAGACAGGAACACTGGTAATGCAGCAGGCACTGGTGGTAACTTTGGTTGCGAAATCTGTGGTAAGCCATTCAAAAGAAAAGAACATCTGTTTCAACATAGGAAACTCCACACTGGTGAAAGGCCATATGTCTGTGTGTCTTGTGGGAAGGCGTTTAGTCGTAAGGAGCATCTGGTCCGACATGCTGTATCACACACGGGACAGAAGATGCATGGTTGCGACCTGTGTGGAAAAAGTTTTAGTCGAAAGGACAACTTGCACAAACATCGCAAAACACATGGTATAGCTGGGCCATATATTTGTGAAACATGTGGTAAATCTTTTGTTGTGAAACACTATTACCTGATGCATCGAGGAAGCCATGCCACTCCAGGTTCATCAGTGACAAACAGTGATGGAACTGGGGAAGGTAATGGCACAAGTGCAACAGCAGAAAATCCCCTCCCATACAAGTGTGACATCTGCAGTAAGGGATTTGCAATGAAACAGTACCTTATTACACATAAACAGAGGCATCGTAGTAGGAACCAGCAACAGTTACAGAGTGGGCAGGAAGCAACAAATTCATCTAATTTGGGTCAATCACAAAATAACCAGATCAAAGTAGAGAGTGTTGGTACTAGTGAGACTCATGTGGCTGGAGCCCTTAGTCACAATAATGTTCCACTGACAACAATTAATAACACTGCTCTTCTCACACCAAACATCTTGCACCATGTGACAACGCAGCCAAGTGCTGGAAGTACTGCTGGAAATAACTCTGCTACTGCAGCCATGATTCAGGTGTCATCAGCTGCTGCCACTGCCTACCTCTGTACTCCAGCATCAGTAGCTGCTAATGAATTGCTTGAAACTTACAGGAGATTGCACTCTGCATGATAGTGGTTGGGAAGGATGAGTTTAACAGTGACTTTTTGCTCCATTTTGGTAGATTCAGTTTCAGAGTTTTTAGTTCACATTAAGAGTCTCTTCTTACACTGCTAATACTGCTAGACATGGTAATAAAACAGGTATTGTAACTTGCTGGTAAGTAGCATTTAGCAGAACACGGAAGTTACTGTCATTTCTTTAGAGTTTATTATTATTTTAGTTGAAGAAGACAATAAATACATTTTATGATATTACTGTTTATATAAACCTATATTGATTCATTGTACAGAGCAGCTCATCTGTAGCTGGATTGTCATTTATGGAAATAATTAAATCACAACAGATATATGTGTGATTTAATTGTTTTACCCCTTGTAACATGATGTGAAAGAGGTAATTTGGTTTTATTAAATTTAGTTGAAACCACACTTTATTTGCATTTCCCTAGAAAGCAGTTGATACTTATATGTAAGTAAAAAGTGACCAGGTTAAAAATTACAAAAACTGCATTGCTGGAGACAGAACAGTGAGCAAATATGTACAGTTACTGAATGTACCTAAAGGATGTGCAGATGGTTTTAAAGGTTGTAAAAATGTTGGGAGTCGGCTTATGTTGATGAGCTGGTGAGTCATGGGTAGGGGATAACTTAGTCCCTGTGCATGTCATGAAGGCATATAGGGAGAGGAGAGGTATAGCTCTACTCATTCATCACCTTGTGTCCTATATGGAGATGAGTGATCAGCTTCATGCACCAGCCACTTCACTCGAGGTGTCAGAACCCACAGTACCCATTGAATAGGAGTTTGGGTGGGTCATGGAGCTGGTCTGGACATCTTCAGAGAAGAGACAGTTACTTTTCCACTGTCAGAAGTCAGACTCTGGACAGCTGCTGTGAAGTCCTAAGCATAGATGAAAGAACAGTGGTTAGTGTCCAGCATAGTAATTAATCAGGCATTGCTCCTTGACTTTTAGACCAGTGCTTTTCAACCTTGTACATTGCAACCATTTGTAAGAAATAGATCTTTCCTTGCATTTAAAAGCAGAAAATAATATATTTTGAGATAATAGCAATAGAATAATATAAGTGCTGTATGGGTTGAACAAATTAGTATGTCCCAGTTGAGTTTATTTGTTGTGTGGCAAGACCAGAATGGCCTGAGCATTGTGTATATAAGGCTGAAACTTCAGCACTCTTGCAGCAGCCTAGGTAACGATTGGCCTGGGTGGCATATACCATGACTACAAGAGTGTTACTTTGAAGGTGTTTATTTTCCTGGTGCAATGGATGTGCGTATGTGCGTGTTTGTCTTTTATAATTTGTCTCCAGTTCAGAATACTTGTTGACTGTGGTGTGTGTATATGAGATCAATTATTAACCATGTGGTGGTGGAGGATTTTATTTCTTAAATTCTTACTAAGCCGCCACTTATTCCCATGTATCATTGACATAAGTTATGAAACTCAGCATATAATCAGCCGTACATTGAAACAGATATACACTGCTTGTCAAAAGGGTTCACTTTGCAGATGTGTCCTTATGTCAATCAAAAGTATGTAAGTTTGTTCCTTTCCTTTGTTTTTAATCTTGTCTATGTCATAAATCCTGATTCACATGTGTTATTGTGAATGACATAAGTAACAGCACATTTTTCTTACCGGTAGAAATTCTCGTTTAAATCATAACCAAAAACATTGACATTCAGTATATTCATTTGTTAGGTTGAAGAACTAAGTTGCAGCAATTCATTTTCTCACCCATGTATCAACTTCTGTTTGATTGCTAATGTAGGATTTTGAAAAGCAAAAGGATCTTTTATTGTACAGGTTTCCTTCAAAAATTTTAATCTGCTTTCTGGAAAGTAATGACTGACACTTGTCACGCAGCAACAACTTGTAACTGTATGGCAGATATTTAAATCAGTTTGTCTTCTTAATTGATAACATTTCCTGAAAGTTTTGAAACTGTGTTGTGGAGTATGTAGTAGCCTATAAGTGATGCTTAACTGCACTGATGATTTTTGGAACTGGATATATTCACATGCTCTTGTAGTTTCAATTAAAGTAGTTAAGGGTTGGGAAAGTTCAGCTGAGTTTGCCGTCTATTATCCAGCTATCATCCCAAAAAACATTTGCTGAATTATGCTGTTTTTCGGCTAGAAAAGATGAAACTTACTTCTGATACTGTGCATTCTGATTGGTACTTTGCCTATGACAACTAGTGAACTAAAAAGTAAACATGTTTCATTAACACCAGTCTCTTAAAAAAAAGTATCTTAAAACGTTGATTACAAAGTTGGCTTTCTGTAATTTGATTAACAACTTGTGTTCCTTCTTTCATTGCTTTTGTAAGGTAAGAAGCACTGTTGTTTGATGCCAGGTTCACTGTATATAGAACAGTGATTTAAAACTGGCATCACTAATCTTTCAGTAACTCCACCTTAGCTTACTATTATACTTGCAGCACCACTTAGCTTTTACCCCTGTTTATGTCTTCCAGCTATACTCGTACTTTCTAGCCTTTATGATTTGTGCTTCTTGTCAGATATTAGAATGATTAAGTCAAGGGGGATGAGCTGGTTAGGGATGTGGCATGTCTGGGACACGATAGCTAGACATACAGGTTTTCAGTGAGAAAAAACCTGATGGAAGGAGACCACTTGGAAGACCTGGGAATAGATGGGAGGGTATATTAAATAGGATTTTAAAGAAGTAAGATTTGAGAGTGTGTACTAGAATATTCTGGTTCAGGACAGGGATCACTGATGGGCTGTTGTAAGCACAGTAAATAAAAATGTGGGGAATTTCTTCACAAGCTGAGGAGCTGTGAAGGCTGTTCCAATAGTTCTTGGACTGTGAGCACAGTGTTGCTTTAAAATTATGTCATGGTCACTTGATGATTGGGCATGTTTTAAATGATTAACACGACCATGTTGTTTTGCATTTAGTCCTAACATGTTTTGTTGTTTAATAAAGACATGATTTAAAGGATGTATGCATAGGTGATTTTCTAAAACCATCATTAATAGAGACAGTGCATCAAGAATCATATCTGACAATTTAACGTTGCGTATGGGAAGCAGTGTGCAAGAAACGACTTGTAACATTGGCTGGTACATAGCTGGTTTCTTGCACTTGGCGCTCTCCATCCAGAACTTCCTCATGAGAAATTCAGTGGTTCCACAGCTCCTCTACAGCCCCAACCTTTCTCTAGCAGACTTTTTCCTGTTTCTGAAGTGGAAATGTAAAAGGTCATTGATCGAATCAGTAGAGGAAACACAAGAAAAGATGCCAGAGCAACTGTTCTTGATTTCTTAAATATCTGGTACAGAATGCTGGTGAATGTAGAAACAGCTGGAATCATATTAATGCAGGAGGGGACCATTTTGAAGGGGCAGGCTGATGGTCAGTAACATTTCTGTGGGATATATTGTTTTATTTAATCTGAGAACCTTGCTGTATGGAGTTAGCTTTGCATTTGCCAATGCTGTGAATGTGTGAATGTAGTTGCACTTAAATTTAAAATTAATATTATTATTATTATTTATAAATAGGTACAATAAATTTGCCATCCGTATCACACATAAACTAAAAGTATTGCGCAATCTGCAAGTATCAGGACTGCCTTTGAGTTGGACTGCAAAACTGATGCAGCTGGTGACCAATGTAGGAGTTCCATAATAGTACCAAGATATAGTGTGGTCATTAAGAGTATAGTGTTGAGTCTTCAGTAGATTTCTCATTAAAATAATATGCACCATATCCATAAACCTGGAAGAACTAGTTTTTAACAGTTGCTTTGCCTTTTATTCTTTATCTTTCGTTGCCACACAGAGTGCGACTAGATTCAAAGACAGGAAAGCCTGTATAACTTAAGCATAATGACTAAGAAATTGAGCTAGAACATTAAATTTTGTTGCTGTGAATTTATTTGAGAGATTTAGTGGAAATTTTTGCATGCTTTTAATGTCTTTTTTAATTTTTATGGTATTAAACTTTTGTTTGCAGGAATTTTATTAAGCCTTTTCATTCTGTTTGTATTTTCAGAGCTTATTGAAACAGTATTTCTTATAACTATTAGATAACCATAGACTTCCCCCCCCCCCTTGGAGTGTTATTGAGATGGAGTTTAACTCAGACCTATAATGTTCTTTGTTGTATGTTTGGAATCTAACACTTCTCTGTCTTTTTTTCTTTCAATGACTATATTTGTTGGAGGGATGTTTCAAACTGGTACAGACATACATATATACATGCAGTGACTGTTGAACACAGAGAACTGACTGTCTGTACTACCATGGCTACAAAGGCGTACACTATGCAGAGTATCGTATATCATGCAAAAAAGATGAAATTAAAATTTTGTATATATAAATAATTAATTTACTTCATGTCCAGTAAGTCTGTTACAAAGCAAACTTTTTCATTCATTTAGTAATATAAATGTGTATAATATATTTGTATCAAAAAGTGTTAAAACAATAAAATTCTACCGTCCATAACATTATGCATTGTGTGTAGATGACTAGTTTGTCTTGATTTGTTTGGTGGCTAGCCACTCTTGTACTGTGCACGTCTGACACATCCACTAATGGCGACACCACTGACAAGACAGTTGCATTATATTCCACATATCAGATTGTAACATCTCATTCCATGCAGTGATAAATGATCAATAGAAATGTTTTTTGAACAGAGCTAGAACTAAAAGCAAATCACATTGAATGTGCAGAGTTTAACTTGTCAGTTAAGGTATACTTCCATCATACACACACACACACACAAATGGTATTAATTAACAACAGCAGTATAAATTTATATTTCAGTGTTGTGGGCAGTGTCTTACATGTGCTATACATGAAACTGCATGTTTGGACTGTGATAGTGAGGTTCATACTTGAAACATGTAGTTTATGTTGTTTATATTTGGCGTATTATAATAGACAATATTAAATATGTGTTTGTGATTGTTATTTTCCAATAATATCACTTTGTGTGTGTGACGGAAATGTATCCTTCACTGCTAAGTAGAACATGCCAAAATAGGTAATTCATTAAAGAAATGCATAGATTTATATATATAATTTCTGTCATGAAATATAAAATTTAAGCATCAAAGATAACTGGTAAAAAGATAAATTCCTAATAATTATTTAAAGCAATTGATTGTATGTTACATTCACCCATTAGGTGTGATCCATTGACTTACTTCCCACACCACAATCCATAATTTGTAAGACATTGCTTTAGGGAATTAACTGCTGCTGCTGGGATGTGGTAGTATCTTTAAACTCATTATTTTGTGATGTGTGGTGATAGTACAGTTTTAGAAAATGAAAATAACTGAAAGTTTCGAGACTGAGGCAACAGTTCAGCCAAAGTTTGAATTTGACTTAGCAGTTAAGCATTTATACACCGATACCTGTTGCACATTACATTATCTATAATTAAGTCTATTCTAAACCTTTGAGCCGTAGCTTTTCCTATTGGCCCCAACTGAGTAAACCCCCCCTCCCCCTGCCCATTTCTTTCTCTGAGGATGGGGGCCAGTCCTGTCCCAGAAGTGTGCTCCAACTTTTACATGGACAGAATGCAAAGATTGATTTCAAATGTGATGTACCGTAATCAGGATTCTGTAGAATTGCGTTACCTGTATCAGCCCATTGTACTGATGTTGCATCTGGCCTTATGGCTAGTAAAACAGTGGTTCCTGCAATTGCTGTGACATTAAAAAGAAATATATGTTCCAGTGCCAGCAGCACAAAGTTAAGAACATACAGATGCAGCATACTGGCATTAAGTAGCACTTTACTAATTATCAAAATTGATATTGTGTCTGTATAATCACTACTTCTGTGTTGGCCACTCCAAAGTTTTATTACCAGAGAAATGGGAGGATTGGGGCTGTTAATTTCTGCTCGCTCCCTTCCAACAGAACGAAAGTAAAAACAGTGTGAATTTTGTGAGTTGTATCCATATCAGGTAACTTTGACTCATGAAAATGTAATAAGTAAAATTTATTCAAAACACGAGAAGATAGGACATATTTGTGATTTGATTTTTCCGTAACATCTGTGTGGTTACAATTGCCCACCCGACTGCAGCAGTGGTTACTGGCACTATGGTCTACATATAGTTAGAAGAGCTTTCAATTTGAATTGCATAAAATCTTTAAAAATTCCCTCATGATTGCTGGCTGTTTTTCAGCAGGACACAGTTATGGTACATGGCTTTTTTTAATACATTGACACAGCTCACATTACCTGAAGTTTCAACAGTGCTAACATTTGACCTGCCTTTGGATGTGGTCTTCTACCAGTTTCACCCACTTCCATTCCCACAAAATATTTCCCTGTAATCAGGTTTCTGAACCGAAAGGTGATGAGGAATACCTTTATTACTACTTTATATTTATTGTGAACACTTTTTCTTTGTTACAGTTGTTCCCTGATATATAAACTTCGAAACATTTTCTTTTAACTTATTATCTGCATAACAATTTTTTTTGCAGGTTTGGTTTTGTCACATTACTTCTATGAATTTTAACTATATTTATTTTTAGACTTATTCATTTTTTAACTTGTAAAAGAATTTCTATGCTAATGCTTATAGTATCATGTTCTCAATTAACAAGTTAGTATCATCATTAAAAATGTTGACTGTAATTTGTAATAAATATTTTATCATTGATACAGGTGTCCTTTGTAGAAGTAAATAAATTACTTGTTCTGTAATCAAAGGCTGTACCAACCAAGTTTCTTTTAAATGATATGTACTTTAGTGTGCAAGGTGTGGCTGTAAACTTCCTGGAATGGTTTTATTATGAGTCATATCAAGTTACATTAGACTTCTATTATGTCAGAATAATGCGTGTGCATGTTTCAACCTGTATAGGCTGCAATTTCAAAAGTGGTGTCAGTTTTGTCAAAGCCGTAGTAAGTATAAGAGGTGTGTGTTCATATATCTTCTTGAAAAATGGGTAATAGGAATTTAGAGCAAAGAAGTAACATTAAAGCTCTTTGTGAAATTGTGAGAGAGGGCAATTGAAACATGTGCAGTGCTGTCCGAAGTATGTGACTCAGAAACTATGAAGAAAACCAGTGTTTTTGAGTGGCATGAATGGTTCAGAGTGGGTCAAAAGAAACAGTCATCCAAGTTTATTGCATAGAAATATTGATAAGGTTACATTAACCTGTGTATTCAAAAGGTCTGACCTTACAGTCATCACTTTCTTCCTTCATCATGACAACAGTACAGCTCACTGAAGGTACACTGGCACACAGTTTGTGGCAAAAGAAATCTATTGTTTGACTAGAACATCCACCTTATTTGCAAGATTTTGCTATTTCCAAAAAAGAAATCCAACTTGAAGGGACAAATTTGCAGGACAGTATAGATGTTCAGAGAAAGGTGATGACATTGCTGAAGGGAATCAAGAAAAGGAGTTCTGTAACTTTTTCCAACAGTGGCAGCGTCACTGGGTAGTTGTATAGCAACTCAACGGGACTGCTTTGAAGGGGTGCCCACCATTAAGCTGTAAGTGTATAGGAATGTTTACAGTAAAATAATTCCTGGAACTTGATAGTCACTCCTCTTATTTCATAAATGAAATGTGCATGAGTTGTTTTGTTAATGAAGCTATGAAGTAAGGGGAGCATACCATCACCAGTCCAGATGGCTTTATGAAGATCATTTTTGAGTAGAATGATCTCTATTGTGCTCATGGCTGAGAAGCAAATGAACAACTAAACTTTGCCTTGAAAGTAATGCACACTGACAATTACATATGCCAAGCGTGTTTGCTCAAGTGGTGCCATTTCTTTCTTGCATTCAAAAGGTGCCGAGTTCAAATCTCAGTCAGGACATTGTCCTTTCAAGGTATTAGAGGACTTCAACAGCCCCTGCTGATGTATAGTGTGATAATACCTGACTTAAGCCATGACTGGTTCCTTCCAAGTTCTCTCCTATCCATCATTTATCAGTCATCCTTCCATTTCACACTATAGTCGGAGAAACTAACAGGGTTGTAAAATAAACTAGAAAAATGAATACAGTTATGCTGAATGTAAAGATATTTTCATTGTGAGTTATTCTTCATGCAAACTCTGTTTGTTGCATGTTTTTATATAATTGAAACATTAAACTTACTTTTGTTTTGTTTTTATTCATGACTTCACATTTCACATTTTCCAGTGTTATTGTTTCCCTTTATTTTTAGGAATATTTCTATTCCTTTTTACCTCCAGTAAGCACTGTTGCTTGCAGTCTTGTTACAAATGCTGAATTTTTAATATGACTGCTCTAAATGCTGTTGGCCCTTTAAGTGATGGTGCTGAGCTTTGTCTTTCCAGTTTCAGATGTCTGTTGGTCTCAGTAACAATCTGGAAATTAATCAGGCTGATCAGTGTGTAAAACATTGAATATTTTCTGGTAATCATATTAAATGGGTCTGACCTCCTAACAGGAAAACTTCTGATTCAAGAGGATCTTGCAGTTCTGAATGAGCCACTTTGTTCAAAACTATAGGGTAATTATACACATATCTTTTTTGAATATACCACATATATAGTAATTATTACTTACAAACATAACTTACAGATACATTTAGTCAAGAGATAAAAGTAAACTGCCAAGTAACTTGAGAACAAATCCATGTCTTTATCTCAGTAAATAACTAACTTGATACACAAAATTTTTGTTTTACAATAAGTTTATTTCATGCCTCTACATGTTTCAAGCACATGTGCTCATCATCAGGAGGTCAAAATTGCATTACACAGCCTCTGGTATCATCACACCTATAGGTGG
>Ga0123355_10015074_pt1 | contig 12129 bp, 5 predicted proteins | sample TergutEmb28metaG_3_FD_89872 | JGI IMG/M metagenome (GOLD analysis project Ga0123355, IMG submission 89872) | Embiratermes neotenicus P1 segment gut microbial communities from Petit-Saut dam, French Guiana - Emb289 P1 | ecosystem: Host-associated > Arthropoda: Insects > Digestive system > Gut ... | reverse complement strand
TGTCGACGGCAGCGTCGTGGGCGGGCAATTTCCGTGATCTGAATGCGGCCGTCGCCCGCATGGCAACGCTCGCCCCCGGCGGGCGGATTTCCACTCAAGTGGTGGATGAGGAAGCTAGCAGGCTTTCTATGGTTTGGCATCAGCCCGAGACACCTCAACACAATGACGAGCTCCTACGATTCCTCAAGTCGAGACAACTGGAAGAGATCGACCTTTTTGATCGGGCACAGTTGGCGTTTGTCGTCGACGTGTGCAAGCGGAGTCGCTCCCTTTCAGAGGCAGGACGTACTCTCTTCGGTGCCTCTCGCGCTCGCAAGTCGATTTCAAACGATGCGGATCGGCTCCGCAAATACCTCGGTCGCTTTGGTTTGGAATTTTCGGAGATCCAAAATCTGACGGCCAGATCTTAGATGCTCGGACGAGCGGTCCAAAACGAGGGTGGTCAGTCAGACAAAAAAACCCGGACAGAGCGCATCCTCGCGAGTTGCTTCCTCGCGAAATGACCCCGCCGGCCTCAGCTTGGCTTCGCTATCGTTCTTCAAAATACCTTCCACTACCTCCCGTGCGCTGGGCCAGGGCGGTCCCGGCAGCTGTTATAGGCAATGCGTTGGAAGTGGCGCTGATCGCATTGTTTGCAGAGCGAGGTTCGGAAATTCGCAGAGGCCGGCGGCATAGCAACAAGTGAGGATGGTGCATGATTGTTCAGCCTTACGGAGGCCAGAAACTCGAGCACCTCCTCCGGGCTGAGGATGATTGTGCTTATGGTCCGCGTTCCAGGTCCAAGAATTGGAAGGCACCGAGAAACAGTGCCAGCGCGCCGGGAATGCCATGCGCAATTCCTTAGCGTCGGAATGGCTTGGTAGTGCCTTTCAGACGCAGTCGAGTGGAAAAAGCCGTGGCTCCAGAATGCAATCAGGTTGAACAAACTGCTGAGTACGTTCGCCGATCCTCTTGTAAGTGAAACAGTGAAATGCAGCTGGAACGATGAATCGTCCTACTGCAGCTTGGCGTATTCCGCATTGGCTTGCTTCAGGATCGGGATGTCGCGATCAGCGCCTTTCCAGAGTTTGAGGAAATCCTGATAAGCTGCTTTGGCCTTGGCCTTGTCGGCGGAGAGCGCATACGCACGGCCGAGACCGAGATGCGCGAGCGCGCCGATCTCCTCGTTCAGAACGACACCACGATGATCGAGAATCTTCTGGAACTCGGTTGCGGCGGCATTGCCGTTGTGAGCCATCAGGAACGCCATACCGCGAAAGTAAGGCGGGTAAAGGTCGAAATCCCCATTGGCAAAGGCGGAGCCCAACTCACAAGAAGCAGAGGGAGCGAGCGCAGCAACGGCTTTGTTCGCGGCACCCGTGTGAAGTTGCGCAACGGCATTGGTGAGCGGCAGATAAATGCTCCGCACGATCGTATCCTTTGGATAGCGAGTGCTCAGATCGGCGGCCAGCCTCTTCGCCCGGACGAAATCTCCACTCGTGGCCAAGGCGACGGCAGACATGCCTTGAACGTCTCTTCCTTTCGATTGGGCTAACGCAGCCTGCGCCTGCTGTTGAGCAAGCGCCGAGTTGCCGGCTAGAGCTTCGCGCACAGCAGCCTGCGCCAGGTAGCCGGCAGCCACTTCTTTTTCATCGGCATGTGCGGCAGACTCGACATCGCGGTGTGTCAGCTCTCGAGCTTTGGCAAATTTCCCGGAGTACGCCGCGGTGTCCGACTCGGCGAAGAGCATCGTGTCCTCGGCTTGCGCGTGCCCCATCTGACTGCTCACTTCTCGCTGCATGGCTACGGCATCATTCTCTAAGAAGTCGATGTCGTACATGGCTTGACGCAAGAGCGGTGAGTCGAAACCACGGGCCGTGGCTTCCTGCGCCAGCTTTTTTGCCTCGGCCAAGCGATTCACGTTTGTGTACGCGATAACCAGGTTGGCATACGACATACCGTCCGGGGCGAACTCTGTTGCGTCCCTTAATGCGGGCAGCGCTCGTTCGTAATCTCCGAGGTTGGTGGAGAGGATTCCCATTCCGTTGGCGGCGCTCCAGTCGCGTGGGTAGGTTGCCGACCATATTGCAACCGTTTTGCGCGCGCTCTCCAGATCTCCATCCGCATCCCACTCGTAGTAGGCTTCGATGGACAGCCGTTCGCGCTCGCTCACTCTTTCTCGAAGTGTGTAGGCTTTGGTCATGCTCTCGGCGGCGCGGCTGATTTCACCCTCACTAAAGTAGGCGTTCCCCAACAGTTCGTGGGCCGCAGCAAAGTCAGGATCGAGCTGGATTGCCCGCTGCAGGTGGATGATCGTCATTGGGTAGTCATTGTTCAGGGTCAGGGCGCGCAGCCCTGCGCTGTAGGCTTGCAATGCCTCAAGAGAAGGAGTGGTTACACTCTGTGCTGGCATATCGTAGTTCTGCACAGAGGCAAGCGACTCGCCCAGTCGAGTACGAAGCTTCGTCGCCGCTCCGCCGAGCGCAACCAGCACCTTTTCCTTACTGTCGGCCGTGACCTGTTCTTCAGCAAGCACGTCTCCGGTGTTGCAGTTGATGGCTCTTAGCCCAATCACGTAGTTGCGTCCCAGTCTCGCGATCGAGCCTTCGATGGTCGCTGCGCTGGTCGTTCGTTGACAGATTTCGCGTGCCACGTCCGGCGACAGCCGCGTGTCTTCCGGCTTCGTCATCAACGAAAGGGTCTGGGCGATGCGGCGGTCGGAGAGCATGCTCAGAAACGGAGACTGTTCCAACTGCGCAGCCAATCCCTGACGAAGAGTTCCATCAAAAACCGCGTCGCCGGTTGTGTTGGCGAATTCGGCCAGCACCACCGTGTCTTTATTGGTCAGTCCGCTTGCACGAACCGGGCGTTTATAAGACCCCAAAACCACCAAGACCACCAAGACGACAGCGATCAGGAGAGCACCGATCCTCCAGATCTTGCCTGATCGAGTCCACGTCCTCGCAAGATCGGCTGCTGGTGGTTCTAGTTGGCTCTCGTCAAGCACAAACGGTTGCACCTCAGCTTTCGTGATCGAGTTGGGACTCGCTTCCGCGGGTTGGGAGGTTGCTAGTGGGCTTTCATCCCCAACTGGCGCGATAAATCGGTAGCCTCGTTTCGGAACCGTTTCCACGAACCGGGGATCACCGGGTTTGTCGCCGAGTGCCTTACGAATCTCGAGGACGTACTTTCTCAGGACCTCCGGATTCACATATGTGTCGGTCCATATCGCCTCCAGGATTTCATCTGGTGTTACCAAACGTCCCGAATTCTCAACGAGGTATCGCAGGACATTGAAGGCCTTCGGAGTGATCGGGACACGCTCCTGTTCCCGCCAAAGACAGTGGTCTGCTGTATCAAGCCGAAAAGAATTAAAAGATTTCACCTTCAGTTCACTCTTTCGTCAGGGCGGGGGCAGCCGTGGTGTAATCCCAGGGGTATCGAAAAGATAGATGCTGACAGCAGCCATTCGGACTCGCCGGTCCTACCAACCGCGTCATAGGAACCCAAAAAACTTACCGCTTCTTCGGATCGAAATCTCTAAATGTGAAATGGCGTAACCCGTTGGCGGCGGGAAAATATGGGCAATATGAGTCACCAACAGGCGTTACAAGAGAGGAAGAAAGGCTTTAAGTTCAAGGAAAACAGTAACATACGACCTAATCGATCAGAACAACTGAGATTTACGAGTGGCGTCGAGACGCGATTCGTTGAGGGGTCAACAATGGCATGCTCATGTTTTCTCAATCGTGAGGACTAACAGGAGACGTTTGGTGTAGGTCTTGGTCGCCCGGATGGATCCTAGCCTACTGAACGCAGCGAAGGGTATTCATACGAGTCGATTGATAAATTCCACAGCTCAAAGCAAGGGTGCAGACGAGCCGTATTGGATCCCGGCTCGTCCGCGACGGATCGAGATTCTTGAGGTTTCAGTGACCGAGTTGCTGAGTTGAATTGGCGTAGGCGGTGTATTCCTTAAACCCGTTCCCCTCGAAATCTATTGGAGGTCCGCCTTTGGTTGAAGTTACAGTGCCCGTAAATTGGCTCGTTTGTTCATAAATGATCAGGCCGGGGAATGCGGGCAAGGGATCTGATTGCGTGGTGTTCATTTTAATGAACATCTGAATCTCGCCGTTATCTGCCGTGAAAACGGACTCGACAGGATAAAAAATCCCGTTTTGAGTATCGTAGGCAAATTTCGTATGAACCAGCTTGTACTGATTCGCTGCAAAGACACTGCGATGTCCCGCGATGTCCACGGAGGCTCGCCCGTTGGGATTGCCGATAAAGTCGCCCAGGTCGAAAGAGAATCCGGGTTGAGAATACTGGGCCCAATTCCACCTCACTTGCGATAGGTTCCATTCGCCCCAATTGTGGTCGTGGTAGCCGGCGGATTGGACCTGGTAACTATTCCCGTCGACGGTTACAGTGCCCGAGACTTGAGCGCTAGGCATGTATAGAAGCCAGCTCATCTGTTCCCATGTGGCAGGCGCCACGTTCACATGATCCGCCGCGCACCAGGAATCCGAAGCACGCTCGTAGTGCAGATTCCATCGAATCCGCCCATTCGACGATGCGCCGGTGATTTGATAAGAGTCTGGCCCAACGACGGAAATCTTGTTTTCGCCAAAGCTTGCGTCCGCTGCGGCGTAGGAGGCGGAAAACGCGGACAGGGGAAAAAGGTCCACGGTGTTGATGATCTGGTTCCCTTGGTATGCTGCAGCCGCTACAAAAGCCGAACCCTTGCCATCGATGTTTCCGGGGTCGACGACCTGATAAGAAAAGATCGCCTTGAGGTCCTGTTTGTCGTCGTAGAGGTTGAAATACCACCATTCGGTGTAGGCCGCATCATAAGGCGTTCCTTGCCAATACTTGTAATGGTAGGCGTCGTCCTGCACGGTGGCTGGGCCGCCCTGGCAGAAACCGTCCGCGCTCTCAGAGGAGCTATTGTCGGCTGGAGTTGGTGCCTGGGTTTGAGCGAATGCCGGCATACAGGCGAACAGTAAGGTTAGGCTGAGGAATGTTCTCAAGCGGTGAGTCTGCATGAATCGAGATCCTTTCGATTGAGTATGTGTGCGTCGGGGGTCGAGGAGAATTTTCCGAAAAACTGTTTCCCATTCGGACATCGAAGCCTTGTGCACGACGGGAGCGTACAAAACTGCTGAGGTCTTACACGTGACGTCTTGGTGACGTTTTCGTGGAACTCTTGTAACTACAACAAATACGGCTGGCGGGGCGCGCACTAGGAAACCCTCAGCTCTTGCGCCAATGTGTTAAAGCAAAGAGGCAGCCTGACTGGGGGTTTGAGCGCGCCTCCCGCTAGGAAAAAATCTGGTCAGCTCGAATCACGGCTCTCGCTGGCCGGCACAGCAACATTCGTCCCAGCCTTTTCGAGCATTGAAGTGGTAAGACTCGCCGTGACAAGCGTTTGGAAGACTGCACACAAACCGCCCGCAACGGGCGTCTGTTTTCATCCTAGAAATGCTCCCAAATGAGGTGCCCTCGATCAGGAGATGTCATTACTGGGGAGCGAAATTGCGCCGGCCTCGGGAGCACACGTTTTCGCGGCCCCTCCGCCTATCGGCACTCAATCAGTTTTGCTGAGTGCCTAACGTAACCGGAAAACAGGATCCTCCCGGTACTGTTGACCTTCGCCGGCAGCGCGAGCACCCTCAGGCTGCAACGCCCAATGCAGCAAAACCCGAGACAAGCCAGTAACTTACGGGCATTCCTTCGCCGTAACAAGAACTAAACGAAAACGTTACGGTGAGCCCACACATAAGTTCTTGGAGTTTCTTAGTCTGAAGCTCGACACAAGAAAAGGAGGGCTCATGAAGACCCATTTATCCTTGTTGATCGTGCTAGCGATTGCCGCTTCGCTCGCCGGATGTGGAGTAAGCCCGAGCAATCAACCAGGGAGCCAGCACACCTCCACGAGCTATCTTTACGTCTGGGCAGGCGACCAGGCTCGCAAAGCACCGGATTTCATCGCCGTCATTGACTTCGACGAAGCGTCATCGACGTATGGCCAAATCCTCAACACCGTGCAAGTGCCGCCGCCCGGCAACGTGGATAACGAGGCGCACCATTGTGGCATTTCGGCAGACCAGAACATTCTTGCCTGCGGAGGGCTGCTAAGCCTGTTAAGGGGCCAGAACGGAATCTTTTTTTACGATATTTCCGATCCGGTCCATCCAAAGTTTCTCTTTTCCACGAAAGCAAACGAATCCTCGGTCACGGACGATTTCTTCCCGCTCTCGCAAGGCGGGTTCCTTATTTCGCAAATGGGTTCTGAAACCGGAGGCGTCCCCGGGAGAATTGCGGAGTATGGCGGAAATCTGCAACTCGTCGGATATCACTATGGCAATCTGACACTGGCTGGTGAGTGGCCTGCGGAGCCGCCTGTTGATGGCTTCAATCCACACGGAATCTCCGTGCGAGAAGATCAGAATCTCATGGTGAGCTCAGACTTTGTGGTGCCATCAACTACGTTGAATACCTACCCGGGCAACCCGGTGTTGCATGGCTCGGTTCGGGTTTGGGACCTGGCTCATCGGGTAATTACCAAGACGATCGAAATCCCTTCCGCGCAGGGCACCATGGAAGTGAAGCTGATCCCCCATGATCCTGGACTGCGCGGCTATAGCGGTGGAATGTACGATGGCTTCGTTTATTTGATCGATACCGTCGCCGGAACCGCGACTCCCGTGATCGACTGCGATTCGCTGATTCCGCCGGGCCTGGTACCTCCCCACGACGGCAGGCCGCAGCTGTTTACCATTACTCAGGACGACACTCGCCTCATCTTTGGACTCTTCGATGCCGGGTTAGTAGCGATGCTTGACATTTCCGATCCGCCGCATCCGAAGGTGCTGGACATTGAAAGTCTCGGCCTGAACGCCGGGCCACATAGTGTTCTGCTTGCCCACAACGACACCAAGCTCGTGGTCGTCGACTACTTCCTGAACGAGGACAATTTTGGCAAGATTCACATGGAAGGTGATCATAAGGTCCATGCGTTTGATGTCACTCGGAACAAATTAATTCCCGACAACAAATTCCTGATTGACTTCAACACCGCGTTTCCGACGGGCCCGGCGCGCCCACATGGTGTTGCCTTGAAAGACATCACTCCCTAAACCAAAGGGGAGTCAGGACGATTCTGCCCGGTCAACGGGGGAAACAGTTCGGGAGTACGGCTCGCCCCCCATGTTCAATCTGGGTGGGTATGGCAATAGGTGATGAGAAAGGAGCTTCGGAATGCGTAAATCATGGGTACTGCTGTTGGGAATCATTTCCATTGCCGGCAGTCTGATGGCCGCGCGTTACAGTCGGCCGGATGTCCCAGCCAAGGCTCAAAAACTGGAGCGGCGGATTTTGTTTTATCGCGATCCGATGCACCCTTGGTACACCTCGGACCACCCAGGCAAGGCGCCGGATTGCGGGATGCCTTTGGAGCCGGTATACGCGGATTCGCCGGCTTCATCCGCCTCCCCGCCGGGAAGCGTAACTCTGAGTCGATCACAGCAGCAGCTGATCGGTGTGGCATCCGTGATGGTCAAAGAAGAAGCCAGGGAGGAATCATTTCGAACTCTGGGACGGGTAGTGCCTGAGGAGAACCGGGTTTATTCGATCAGCACGGCGGTCGATGGTTGGGTGCGCGAAGTGTACCCGCCTTCGACGGGAGCCCTGGTGAATAAGAATGCTCCCCTGGCGCGCCTATTCAGCCGCGATCTTTTGACTCCGGAACAGTCGTATCTGTACGCTCTCGAATCCACAGATTCACAAAGCTCTGACCGCTTACAAACGCCGCCTCGATCGCAGGTGGCTGAGTTTCAGTTAAAGCAAGCCGTGGATGAGCTTGGAAACCTGGGTCTGCCACCAGAACAAATGGAACTTGTCAAGAAGAGCAAGAAGCTCACCAGCGAATTCGTGGTGCATTCGCCAGTGACTGGTTTTGTCTTATCTCGAAATGCTTCTCGAGGACAGAGGATTGAGAAAGGCCGCGAACTATACCGCATTGCCGACTTGCGCCAGGTATGGATACTGGCCGACATCAGCAGCGAGCAGGCCCGTCTTATTCACCCGGGCGGGAACGCTTTCATAACCGTGGATGGCAAGCAAGCCGGAGTTGCACGGGTGACCGAAATCTTGCCTCAATTTGACGTAAGTGCGCGAACCCTCCGGGTCCGCCTCGAAGCAGAAAATCCAATCTACGCACTACGCCCCGACATGTTCGTCGATGTCTCTTTCAAGTTCAGTCTTCCCCCTTCTATCTCACTGCCGTCCGACGCCGTGATCGATTCAGGGCAGCGCACGATTGTTTATGTGATGAATGACAGCGGCTCGTTCACCAGGAGAGTCGTTCAGACGGGATGGCGATTCAATGATCGGGTGCAGATTACTGAAGGGCTCGAAGCCGGAGAACGAGTGGTGACCTCGGGTAACTTTCTGATCGATTCCGAGAGCCGCATGAAGGGAAGCGGTGATGATTAACCGCGTGATCGATTATTGCGATCGCAATCGCGTCTTCGTGCTCGTCCTGATTTTGGCCGCGACGATTGCGGGCTGGGCTTCACTGCGCAGGATCCCGGTCGACGCGTTGCCGGACCTGGGAAACACTGAAGTCATCGTCTACTCCCGGTGGGATCAACCCGCGGATCTCATCGAGGACCAGGTCACATATCCAATCGTCCGAGCGCTGGCCGGTGCGCCCCACGTGAAGACGGTTCGAGGAGCCTCTGATTTCGGCTCTTCATACGTCTATGTGGTCTTCGAAGATGGCACAGACCTGTATTGGGCCCGCTCGCGCACACAGGAATATCTATCCACAGTTTTGTCGCAACTTCCTGCCGGAGTCAAAACTGAGCTGGGACCGGATGCAACTGCGCTCGGGTGGGCATTTCAATACGCCTTGATCGATGAATCCGGTGCTCACAGCCTTGGCGAACTGAGAAAGATCCAGGACTGGTTTCTGCGGTACCAGCTGAAGTCCGTACCCGGGGTAGCGGAAGTGGCGTCCGTGGGAGGCTTTGAACAGCAATATCAGGTACAGGTGAACCGCGATAAATTGCGGGCTTTTGGCCTCAGCGTCCAGCAGGTGACACAAGCCATTCGGGCGGGGAACAACGAAGTCGGAGGGCGAGTCATGGATCTGGCAGGATCCGAGTACATGATCCGCGGTAGAGGGTACGCACGAACCGCCAGCGACCTCGAAAACATCATGCTGTCTGCCACCGCCAGCAGTTCGCCAGTTCGCGTAAGGGATGTTGGCCAGGTTGTGCTTGGCCCGGAGCTGCGCCGGGGATCCACGGACCTGGATGGCCGGGGTGAACGCGTGTCCGGAATCGTGATTTTGCGACAAGGGGTCAACACTGAGGAAGTGGTTCGCAACGTCAAGCAGAAGTTAGGTGAGCTCAGCGCCGGGCTGCCGCCCGGAGTCAAGGTCATTCCCGTCTATGACCGCTCTGCTTTCATAGAACGGGCAACCGGCAAATTAAAGGAGACCTTGATCGAAGTAATACTCACAGTGGTCCTTGTGATTTTCCTGTTTCTTAGGCATCCCACCAGCAGCTTGATTCCTATCATTACCATTCCGGTTACTCTACTGATTGCCTGTCTTGCTTTTCATATGCTCGGATTAACGGCAAATATCATGTCGTTGGGAGGAATCACAATTGCAGTCGGTGCGCTTGTGGATGCTGCTATTGTGGTCGTCGAGCAAACTCACAAGCGGCTGGAGGAGTCTCAGAACAACGGCTCGCTGTGTGCCCGGAAGGAGATCATCCTTGACGCCGTGAAAGAAGTCGCCGGCCCAAGTTTTTTTGCTCTACTTGTGATTGGGGTCTCATTCCTGCCCATATTAATTCTCGATGGCCCGGAAGGGAGACTATTCCGGCCCTTCGTATACACAAAAACGCTATGCATGGTCATCGGCGCGTTGTTGGCAGTTACGCTCGATCCAATATTACGGGTCCTGCTCATCCGCGTGAAGTGGGTCTCCTTTGGTGGCACGATCAGAAAAGAAAACGCGAATCCAGTTATTCGCTTGCTGAAGTGGGTCTATCTCCCGGTCGCCTCTTGGGCTCTTCGGCATAAGTGGCTGATTCTGACCGGCGTGATTGCAGCCATGATCGCTACTATTCCGGTGTATAGAACTCTCGGCTCGGAATTGATGCCCTCACTCGATGAGGGCACGCTGCTGTACATGCCTACCACCGAACCATCCATTTCCATCGCGGAAGCCAAACATCTATTGAGCATGACGGACAGTACCATCCGTTCCTTTCCGGAAGTGGAGCATGTGTTCGGCAAGGCCGGTCGAGCAGAAACCGCGACGGATCCGGCTCCGCTCTCCATGCTTGAGACCGTGATCACACTCAAACCGCGCTCCCAATGGCGCGCCCGGCATACCTGGTATTCGGCTTGGGCACCGAAATGGTCTCTACCCATTTTCCGACAAATCACTTCGGACCGCATTTCGCGTGAACAACTCGTCGCTGATCTTGACGCTGCACTTCAGATACCCGGGGTGTCCAACGCCTGGACAATGCCCGTCCGCGGCCGTATCGACATGCTGAACACGGGCATTCGCACGGCGGTTGGAGTGAAGATTACCGGCCCGGATTTCGCAACCATTGACCGGGTGAGCTCAAATGTCGCATCTCTACTTCGTTCTTTGCCGGCCACCCGCAGCGTATTTCCGGAACGGTTGGGAGGAGGTCGCTACGTTGATATCAACTGGAATCGCGAAGCATTGGCGAACTATGGCCTGAGCGTAGCGGATGCGCAAGCGGCGGTGCAGAATGCAATCGGGGGCGAAGATGTAAGCGTCGTCGTCGACGAGCGGGCCCGTTATCCGGTAAGCGTTCGCTATCTCCGCGATTTTCGCTCGGATATTGACTCCCTCAAGAATGCGCTAGTTTCTGCCCCAGATGGCCAGCGAAATATTCCAGTCTCTGAAATTGCCGAAGTGAAGGCGGAACCGGGTCCATCGATGCTGCGCGATGAGGACGGCCTGCTCACCGGTTATGTATATATCGACGTCGATACAACTGATGTTGGCCAGTACGTTGGTGTTGCGCGCGAAATGATCAGGCGTAACCTGTCCCTACCCATCGGCTGTTCCATCTCGTGGAGCGGTCAGTACGAGGCCATGCGCAGGCTTCGTGATCAGTTCACCATGGTTGTGCCGTTGACGTTGTTGCTTGTATTTGTCTTGCTCTATCTCAATACCGGGTCGCTGGCAAAAACAGCGATCATCCTTACAGCAGTTCCGTTCTCTGCCATTGGAGCGTTCGGGCTGCTTTACCTATTGCACTACAACCTGAGTGCCGCCACCTGGGTGGGCATCATCGCGTTACTGGGCATCGACGCCGAAACCGGGGTATTCATGCTGCTCTATCTTGATCAGGCGTACGGGCGAGCGCAAAGGGAAGGCCGGATGCGAAATCTGGCCGATCTTCGCCAGGCCATTCTCGGGGGCGCGGTTCAGAGAATACGGCCAAAGTTCATGACCGCCGCCACGCTGATTATCGGGTTGGTTCCGATTCTCTGGGCTGACGGGCCGGGGGTCGATGTCTTGAAGCGAATTGCGGCTCCAATCATCGGGGGAATCATAACCTCGTTCGTACTTGAGCTGATTCTCTATCCGGTGCTCTTCGAACTCTGGATGCGGCGGCGCTGTTCCGTCGGCGTCGAGCTTAAAGAATATGAACTGGATGATGTCCACTGCCAGCTTGAACCGATCTCATAAATGCTCATCAAGATCAAACCGCAAGAAAGTTTTCAGCGCAGCGTTCGTAACGAACCGGGCCCTGGCCACGGATCAGAAATACAGCGCGACCAATGTGAGGCGCAGTACCTTCGACGATCAACATTACCGCTGAACAAAATCTCGAACCAGCGTTCCTAGACGTTAGCGACCATGTGACCGTAGCGGGCATGACCGGCCAATATTTCATCGTGGTTTGACCGTTCATCCGACGATATTGCTATCAACTGGTTAGATGGTAATGTAATCCCGTGGGGTGCAGATCTTTTAGATTTTCCTATTTTCATGAAAATTGTGGCTCGTCGGCGCGAGGGTGTTAGGACTCTCCTTATTTCTTGACGATTTTCAGAGCAGGGCGACGACCGGGTTGGGACAAG
>Ga0123355_10015073_pt1 | contig 12130 bp, 4 predicted proteins | sample TergutEmb28metaG_3_FD_89872 | JGI IMG/M metagenome (GOLD analysis project Ga0123355, IMG submission 89872) | Embiratermes neotenicus P1 segment gut microbial communities from Petit-Saut dam, French Guiana - Emb289 P1 | ecosystem: Host-associated > Arthropoda: Insects > Digestive system > Gut ... | reverse complement strand
GTAAGAACGATATAATATTAACAAAAGTGATCATACACTTGTAGAAGATAAGGACATGCACCACAATGGAGTGAAACTGTAATATGAACAACCAAACCTATATATGTCACATTAACTGTTTATATCAACTTCAAATTCCTATGGAAATGACCAAGCCAAGCGTGTAGTATTACCGATGCATGGTATGGAGCAGCTGTTAATAAATAAATTAAAAAAAACATACAGACAGTATTGTTCTGCGTAATGCAACTGCCTGACAGCGAAAAGTGACGACAGCCCTCTCAAGTCCGCTGTATACACGACACCGTGAAAACATACAGTCCCATTATCACCAAGTTGCACTGCGTGTCAAAAACACAAAGAAGTGTGATAATTAACCCAAAATAAGCCTTCAGACACGGAATAAAAATTATGCCTGTACATAAAACCACTTACTTTGTTAAAATAATTTTGTATACGAATACAAACTGTCACAAATTTGTACAATCAAACTAACACATCAACAACCTTTTCAAAGTGCATTTAGTCCCTGTCATTACTGATATCAGACTGTATCACAACCATATCAGACCAGTTAGAATTCAGTTATATGTTACATACCAACACGTCTAATAAACATGTATTGTCAACTGTGGTAAATGTAAATTCTTAAATATTTTATAGCTTTGTTGTGTCACGCGTTGAAGAACTCTGTCTAGTCGTGTGCTTCTCTGAAATAAGTTTACCACTGTGTGGCACTAGGCGAGCGGGTTTAACAACTTCGCACAGAATTTTTGGTGAAGAAGCACCTATCTGGACGTTCGAGGATATGAAAGGTGAGTGGAACTTCCGACTTCACAATGAACATACTCAGCCCCCATTACCAAGACCAACGACCAACCGATTAATGTCCTTTAGGGTAATAACCAGTATTTATTGTGAGAACGGAACATTAATGAGTGGGTAAAACACAAACAGGTTGAATGTTAAGGCAGGTGGAACATATAGTTACCACTGTGATGTAAAGGTTAACCTTAGAACTAGATGGGTATTTCTGATCAATTCCATGCTCTGCAGACTGCGGGTATCCGCTGGACCGGAAACGCAAGGGCCACTCTGGTAATAAGCAGAAGATAAGGATCGAGGTCTTGACGGCATTTACCGTGAACAGTACTAGTTTTCTGGAACATTACGCAGTGTAGTCTGCAGAAATTAAGAAACGTTTCGGAAAAAGGTCGTAACATCTGAAGATGGAGGTAGTTATGTTCTTCCGAAACATCGGTAAACTTCGACCAGATTACATGACGTCGCATTTGAGATATCAGTTCCCCTGCGGGGAGTAGAAGTTGTGCAATTTACTGAACTTTCACAGCTGTATTTCACTGAACAGTACGTGAAAGTGTACGAGAGGCAGTAAGTCAAACACTGTTAAAGTACCCACTAAAAGACCGAATTAGCGAAGTTAATATAAAAAAGTTCTTTCGGAACCCCTACTGGTACAGTGAAGCAAGTGTCGTTGGATTAATGGCTGAATTTGCCTCATTAAATAGGGAGACGAGATTTTTTATCATTCTTCATTGCCATCGTAACTGAACTTGCGCAGTTCAGTGGCGAGGCAGAGCCGAATAAATCACACTGGAGGTACAAGAGATATTCCAACCCGATCCCAAAACCTACTTCACCGTGTCTCCACTTTACCAATGCACTATTATTTTCAATAAGCCCCATCTGCCGCTACAAACTTTTAACATTAATTCTTTAAACGCCTATCGTAACGCAAGCCCGCAATATATCATGTTCGCTTCACGTATTCTCGATGCCTATAATCCAACCTTGTTTACATTATTGATACACCACGCAAAACAAACACAAAACCATCAAATGTCTGCAGGAAAATAGATGCCACTTATTGATTCTGCTCCACAAATAGTCACGCTTAACTCTAACACACAGAAATAACATGTCCATCTGTAAACATCAAGCCTTTAACGTGCATGGTCGAGTGACGCTGTTATTCTAAAGCACGCGTTTGTACTTACTGTGACTCCAAGGTTGTAATATCACATAAAACAATTTACACGCAAACTGGAGGGTTGAAAGGCAAATGAGTTGGTGTCACAATCGTGGGATTCTTGGTTGAAGTATAGACTTATCATGTCCTGGTTTATTTCCCAAAACAATAAATGAATTATTGAAAAGAGGCAAGGAAATTTAGGCGGGCCAGTGAAGAGATGTCGTGATACCATAAAAGGCGACATGGTATAATATACGCCCATGACTAGATGACAACGACGCAATTATTATTATTATTATTATTATTATTATTAGCATGAGATATGACGTGAAGAAAGAACAGGTTTGTGGAATGTGCATAATGAAGATATTCTTAATTCGTATTCTTCACCAAATACTATGGAGAACAAATTAAAGATAAGATTGGTGGGGCAAATACTGGGGAAATAAATAAAAAAAAGATAAGGGCGGGCAAGTAGCACACACGAGGAAGCCCAAAAATTTCTCACAAAATGTTGGCCAAAAAACTGAAAAACCTAAAGTACATGGAAAGAAAGCACTGCGAGTGATTGTACAATAATAGGGTGTCACCACGTCAACTTGATTCAGCTGGCTGGGAATAATCACCGCTGGTGTGCGGTAATGAACCTTACAAGGGTTTCACAGACGTTCGTGACCAGCTACTTGTTCGCATTGGTGTTTAACACCAGAAGTCGTCCGCATTTAATGTGCCACTCCTATGTGTTCACTGCGATCCCCATACAGCTGCTTGTTGTGTGACGATCTCTATTCTCCACCCGCCGTCACAGCTAAAAATATTCTTCGTAGCACTTCGTGTTCAAACACAGACACAACGAGAAAACTAGCGAAAAAGTTCACTACCCGCAACACTTAGCTAAATCTACTTAATCTCTTTCTCGTTACTCAGAAAACATGAAAGAGGCCGGCTCGTCTTACGACTTTGAACCAATTACACACTGCAGTGGCTGCAATGTTCCTTTTGTCTGTGTCCACGTTCTAAGCCGAAGACAAACTTGTCGAGCAACAGCCACTTCTCCGAGTCAACACGACGTTACTGCGACAGAATTAGGAAACTGCAATGTAAATTGGAGCCCTGAGCTCTACGAAGGTTTTGAATTACCCTTCATTCATATCTATGAGAAACCGGGAATAAATGTATGCGTTGATTGAGATGTTTAATGAAGTTACAAAGCGTTAAGGACCAAAGCGTGTAAGACCACCGAACTTGCCTGATTTAAATCTCTGGTTCTTGTTCAATGCCCAACAGTTTTATGTGCGGTAAAAGGTAGAGCAATCCCTGTATAGGCCTGGACAAGCCCTGAGTGTTCCAGAAGGTTGAAGCTTCCAGATTTCATGACAATCGGCAATTGAAGGTGGTAAGTTTGTCAGCCCTACGCCAAGGCCTTCTTTACCCCCCTTCTCCCCAGGAAATATTCCTGGTACTCATTTCTGTTAGATGCTGTGTCGACCCCAGGGCCATAGTGCGGCCGGAAGGATTACGTCAATGAAAAATTCCAATCACACCATCGGGAATCGTACAAACTGCGCCACGGCGTGCCCCTTTATGTGTGGCAGTACCTCAAAATATCATTATGGGTTAACTCTGCGCTAACATCTTGAAGTACCACCAGGTTTAGTACTAAAAGCTCTGCATTTTGCCTACAAGGTACACTTCCAAGCCTCCCATAATCATCAGAATAAATATCATGCTCTTAAACAGAATTACCCGGTTAGTACATAAGCCGCAGTAAACATTCTGTGCGGAATGAATCTAATATTTTGAAAATTAAGTACGTACTTTAACGTCAGGCATAAAATGGTTAAAACTGACTTCAAAGACAAACATCTACGTTCAGTATTTGATTTACAATGGAAGGAACACAAAATTAAATTTCACACAGCGTAAAATGTAAAGTATCCTACATTTATGCGAAAATGTTGTATTGAAATTGCAATAGTTCGGCAACACAAAATTATGAAATCGAGAACAATCGAGACAGTGTATAATACGTTTTGACATAGAAGAAATATGCCAATAATAAGAAATTAAAATCACCATTACACCGTAAATTTAAGTTTCCTTGTGTATATTTAGCTCGTTCTCCCTTCATGCCATTTCCCTTCTTAGCATTTGGTTCTTTGCGCTTATTTTCTCCTCTTCCTACCGTAAATCAATTTAAAATTAATCCATAATTGAACTGTGAGTTGCAGCCTGCTGACCCGCCATTGTACGTGGAGTGTGCGATTTTAGGTCTTCGAAATTCGCAATTACGGACGAATTACTTTTTACTGATTTTAACTTACATGCTTGTAGTTTGTAGGGTTTGCTTTAGTACTATCGGCTTAAGGCTCTGGCCCAACAAGTCAGTTGGTGTGCGCTACTTTAAACGGCTTTACACCTTTGACTGTTACTGTAGGATTACACACAAATCGAGTGGCATCTGTAAGCATCAACAGAAACTGTAAGCAAGTATTTATTTATACAATAATGGCTAACTCCCGACACGGTCAGTAGATTAGTCTGTACTGCGTCCAGTCAAATCTTACATCGTATATACCGAAATATTAAAGAATTCTTAACTATGGATACAGCACGGCACTATATTTATAATGGTACGTCTATAGCTACTAATACTTCTATTTAAGCAATGCATGTAACTTATTACCTTTGAACTTTATGTAACAATAACTTCATCTGCGTCGTCTCCCGGAAGATAGAGAAACCCGGCCGAAATATGCTCAAGGGAATGCCTGTACAAATACTTTGTAATATTTTACATACTGCGTATACATTTGCTGGCATATATAATCAGTTTCAGACAAGACGTATTTATGGGTAAATTCTTCTTCTTTGTTATACAGACGCAGGATATTTTATAAGAGAAAAGAAACTGGAAATTTTAATTTGTTTGGATGAACTGCAGCGTGTAAAGTGTCAAGAAAGGGTAGTTAAAAGAAAGGAATAAACCAAGACGATTAACACGCATTTAACCCTAAGATAAATAAAACCAAACGCTACTGCTTGCAGTATTTACCATTACGTTCATTTACATAACGGAATCATTAGCCGCAGGCGTAAGAGAAGTCCGTTTAACAATAGCGAATAATACTGAACACTGGACTTGCTCTCGTCACGCCAACACTCTAAAGGTAACTGTTCATTAATTTACATTCCAGTGGCAAATTTGTCTATGCATATACGAAATTCTATATAATGTCTGCACACACACACAAGCGCGCGCGCGTACTTTGGAGGTAGACTTGCAGTACAAGTCATCCATCATCCTTGTCAAACCAGGACGCCCGAGTTCCAAGATTTCCACACCCAAAGTACAACACATCAATACAGACCTAACGTCTGACATGATTACTCTTCGGCAGAGAAATATGCCATGCAGAGATAATAAAGAGAAGCAACTAATTATAAAGCTAATTTATCTCAGTGGCCACCGGCTACTGACAACAAAGCTGCACTTTTGCCAAAAGAGTACACCCTTTGCTTCATTCCTGTAATTTGTAAATCCTAACGGCTGGTAAAGCCGCGGCGCTACCTTTGAAAACATAAACCACAACACAATGCCCAGAAGCCTTAATTTCATCTCAACAGTGTTTAAAAATGTTGTAAATAGTGCATTACTGGTTGACTTTACCACAAAGTTGTTAACTTTCAAAATACGGCTTCAGGTTACACGGAAAAATATGACTTCAACGGGGGTAATTATCGGATACTATTTTGTTTTTTTAAGTTTTCTCGTACGTCACAATAATTTGACAAACTTTGATAGGGCGGAATATTATCTCACGTTTCCTACTTATTGGTCTGAAAAGTCTCAAAATGTTAAGATAAACATAATCGGACATGCAATGATTTGAGAGAGAGAAAAAAAAAGTGCACAATAAGCTTCTGAAACAAGTGGTTGACAATGTCGGACCCGGATCCTATCCCACATTACCAACCAAGATTGACGAACACTTATAATCAGGTAATTTTGAGATTATTTTCTTAGTACGCTGAATTTCATATAATGCCTTTGACTTGCCCGACGAAAGAAAAAGTGAAATGTGGCAGGTAAGGTCCGATAATGTCCGATATTTACTATCACCTCAAGTATGCAATCTGATTCGACATGGGAAACCTACAGGCGCTAGCAATGTAATTCGCAGTGTATCTTGTAGTTAAAATACAGCTCATTGAAACGTAGTATACTGAACAGCGACAAATGTCACAATAACTGCGTACTTGACGATTTTCGATTTCCGGAACCACATAAAGAGGGCCGTAAAACCACAGCAACTCACTTTACCAATATGGCGACAGGGCACATTAGGTTTCTTATGGGAGCAGAAATTAATCTGTTCCCTGAACGACCGCGGCACCATTATTATCTTGAGGAGTGTATCCGAAATTATACAACTTATCCAATAACCTCAACCCCCTTACTACAGTGCAACTCGGAGACGATTTTCACCTAACCCACGAATGATCAACAGCATTATAGTATATGCAGATGTCGTGTGTCCAGTTTCATTCAAATGCGACAACAAATGTGGAAAATATGGGTGGATATGCATTTGCGCATGAAGAAATTACGTCCTTTACAGCGCCGCTTTTCACGAACCTCTGCACTGTTAAACGGTATCGCATCTAGATCCCTGTACTGAATTTATCCCACGTTGGTCGAGAAATATGGAGATTAAGGGTCGAAATTAATTAATGTCCAAAAGTAAGGAATGACACTCACTGCGCCGATTTCCACAAAAGTCATGTTTACTCGACAGATTTTCACGAAAATATGACAAACTGACACTACGTCACGGTTGAACGTGGCTTCCACATAAGGTGATCCATCTTCCGTAACAACGAACGCCTAAAATTTATTTCCTAACATAACAGAAGACATCACGTTTCCATTAGAGATAAAAATGTTTATCGCTGCTTTGAAGTAAAACCCCTGTCTATTCCAAGAACGGTTGAAACAAACTCTCACTGTCAGCAAATCGCATGTTTCCTACGCCGAAGCAGCTGGCATTCATATAGTTACTACTGTGCTTTACTGCATCGACTGACGAGACATTCTTCGTGTGCAGAGCTTTGTTTCAGAGCAGGGACCTGTCGAGATGTACGTGAAGCCTACATGAAGTATTGATTTCCCTCCAGCAAGTAGCAGAGATCTGTATTTAGTATTCATTGTACCGACTTCACTCTCACACTATTATCAGAAGGACAAGCGGAGCCTCTCAACAAAAGAACACTTTTTCTCATTTCTCCCATAAATGTCCCACCTCATAAACTCTTCTAATCCTCTTTCTTTTCCTCGTACCATTGTTTTTCCTTTAAAGGAATCACAAACTGATATAAGTTGTCATACTCTATCCGTGGGGTTCTTAATTCCTGTTATTTGTAGACTCCCACAAATTACTGTCCAGAGCAAGGTAGTTGCATGGATTTTGGCGATATTCGCCTCAGAGCGATCAGAGGATGCACAACGATGGATAAAAAAGGAAATGAGGGTACTTAAGAGCTAGTGAGACCACAATAATGAATTACCATAAGAAACGCTGGAACAGTTTTGTAGGAATAACTGTAAACTGAAATCCGCAGTTTCGTTATCAATACAACGCAAAGGGCACAATCTGTCACGAACTTAAAAATAAAGTCGATTAGTTTTTATTTCTGAAACCAGAAGAAGCCAACGAACTTAATCCTAAACAAGACAGACAACGTACGTACAACGCTGCACTGTGGCGGGCTTGCGTAACCATTTTTGCCGTGGAAAAGCAATAAGTATTAACTAAGATAAAGTGTGTGTCTATATTCTTCCTTAGTTATACGCCATGCACATCGCATCGTTGCTGCGCAGCATTACATTTCCATCTCGGGCCTGTTTGGCTCTTCCACATTTTTGCATATTACCTCATAAACGGCGTGACATTCGGAAAAGAAAATTATATGGGTGTAGATATTCTCTACACTTTTGTCCGAAACATGTCATTCTAAGACGAATTCAGCGATATGTCAAAAATGTATACACGTCTCCATGTAAATTGCCCGCCATTCTTGTCAGATTTTAATCAAACTTGACCTTTCTCGAAAGATTTTAGAAAAATATTCAAATATCAAATTTCGTGAAAATCCGTCTAGTGGGAGGCAACTTGTTCCAAGAGGACGAACAGACATACAAGACTAAGCTAACAGTCGTTACGAACGCGCCTATAGAGCTGTTAATTATGAAAATAATATGCCTGCGCATGCTTCGACTATTTGAAAAGGGGAATTACGAACAAAACACTTCCATGCTGTTGAACAGGCCACAACTAGACATCCTAAGAACAATATAAGCCCAGCCTCCATATCATTATCACTAAATCCTACTCTCCCTGCCATCAAGAACAATTCGGACTACAGATAATTATCCGCTACTGAGTAGACCATTATGCCCCCCCCCAGTCCCAACGGGCCACAACTGTCAGCCAGAGGAATGGAAGCAGCGTGGTGAAGCATCAGCGCTGCAAGTATTAAATAACCGGTACAAGTTGTCATATTCGAAAGTATGAGACCGCATTCATAACGTACGGCCGAAACACGAAGTGCAGCGGGACAGCACATCTGTCACTACAGAGCACAGCTTTGTCTTTCGCAGCGTGTGAGAGTTCCCTTTTAGCTCTAGAGCTAATTTTATGGAGAAAACATATAGGTCCTACCTAAAGGTCTGTATAACTCCAGCGCATACTTTACAACATGACTGCACATTATCCGAATATATTTTAAACTGGCAGGCATCCGTTACTGTCCGAAACATCTTACGATACGACTTCCCCTTGAGCCGTCAATACCTAGGGCACAAATTTCCTTGTGAATAAAGGTCTATACTTGTCCTGAAGAACTCAGAAAAGTTAACAATGCACTTAATACAGAAATACTGCCCAATATTTTCATCAAATTGTGTACACCTATAAAACTTCATAAGCTGTAATGTGTTGAAACAAAACTGTACCAGTCAGAACATGCAGCCAACCCATCTGTCTGTTCAAGACAGGTTACTGATGCTATATCGCCAGTACTTTTTAGACTCACTTCAGAGCACAGCACCAGGTGAAAGGTCCTAGAAAAACAAGGCGGCTTGTAATTGGATGGAACACGCCAGCTTATGGCCTATGATGTAGTCGGTTTATGGACGGCAAACATAAATACGACAGTTACAAACGCCGGAGAGCTGTGGACGAACCAGTAACGAGATTCGTATCCAAGTCAATATGCAGAAAACTTGGTAGGCCTATATGAAAATTTGTCGTCAAAAGTAAATAAGAACAAGGCAAATAATAACCACCTGGATGCAACACATTTCTTCTTGAGAAGCCAACACTTCTTCAGCTAGTCAAGAAATTCTCCGTATTTTATGAAGCCAAAATTTCATTACCGTGTCTACCAGAGCCTTCATGAGCGAGGGTAACCAGTTCATACCTACTTCAGTAAGATTCAATACAATATCTGCCCCATCTTAGCCAAGGTCTTTCAACAGACCTCATTCCTTCATATTTCTCACCACAGCATACATGCGTTTCTCTCCTCTCATGTGTGTCCCATTCCCCACCCGTACCATCGTCCTGGGGTGAATGAAAGAGATAAGTAACAAATCCTTTAAAAACTGGCAATGTTCGAATATTTTGGAGCGAAAACTACCTAAAATTAGGTGCATGCAGACATCCCAAGCGTAGACAGCTGACCGTCTGTGACAAAAAGGAACTGCTCGCACAATTATTATGTGACGCGTTTTTTTTCGTATGAATATGAAACCGTCCCTCACTCTACGGGAATAACATAGCTGAAGGGTGCTTGAGAACACGACGCTGAGAGAGACAGAGAGAAAGAGGGAGGGAAAAAGAGAAAGTGCTGCCTACGCGCTGGACAACCGTCACGTTCGGACCGACCCTGGGCCCACTCAGCTTCCCAATCAACGGATACCCAGACCTCTTACCCCGAGCGCCAAGCAATCGAGGCGTGTAGCTGACCACTCACGCCTCACCTACACATGAGGTTAAAAATTCCCGAAGCCTTGCCTCCACTCCCCCACACCTCTGAATGGCGTCGTGCTAAAAAAATCAGAGACCTTCTGTTTGTCAAATTAATTCCACATCTTCTTCAACAAGACCCCTCACTACTGTATTGACTTACTGTATGACAGGCCTACTAAAGTATCTGTCCGTAAAAGTAGTGACAGCTAATCATCTGAAGATGGATGAACAGCCAACTCCAGAAACGTCGTGCGGACCAAATATAACTAAGAAAATGGACAATATCCAACATAATATTAGTACGGATCTATCACAATGAATAACTGTCATAAACCATAGTAGAACTGAATGTAATGCCACAATATTCAGCAGAAAACCACTGCATAACCACAGTCTCGTTATTGTGGTAGCGGTACATGGATGGGTGTTCCAGTAGCTGCAGCCCAACTGTCTAACGTGAAATACACGACCACGCAAATCGGGCGGAGATTTACTTATACGTATTAACAGGAGATGTGCTGCACACTAAGGAAGTAAGTCATAAGGTTGACGAACCACATTATAAACAATTTACAATGCACACGGCTTACTGCAAGGCAACAAAACCTAACCCGAAAATGCAAAAAAACGAGGAAGGGATAAACAAAAAGCATTTAAGGAGGAAAGCCTACGAAATGTTTACGGAAGTGTTTCAAAGTGGGAACAGGGCGTTCTACCGTGAGTTGTACTGCTATGGCATTCTGGGTCCTGAGAAAAGCAGTCAGCTAGCTGCATGTAGTCGATTCACTTACGTGAACGCTCCATTAACGTTTTGAAAACGAGCGCTGATAAACGCGAAGCTGGGAAGGAGCCACATACTGCCAACAATAAAAGAAACAGAATAAAACTCACTTGGTTGTTAACCAGAAAAAAAGAAAGGGACCCTCGTGCCTGTCTCAAAATACAAGTACGAAAGAACCACTCAAAACACTCCCGACGCACTTGCGAAGCGCACAAACCTACAGCTGCAAAAATCTTACAGCAAGCATTTCGAAAACAAGCAACTCAAGACAAATGGTAAAGAATGAATAAGACCGTCGAACATAAAAAAATTATAATATCAATATAGCTACATGTTTCGACCTTGCGAAATTTTCATCAGGCCAGCGTTAGAACATTTTCAAAAAGAACATACCAATTACATTTGCTCGAAACAAGATCTCACTTCTGACACAGTATTGTCACAACTTCTGCAGTTCTTTTTTATACACTCAATAAACTTTTAAATGGATGACAGAATAAAAAAGACAAGATAAAAGGTAAAATGTATAAGACTGCACAAATCAGATGCAGAAGGTGTCAGCGTGGTCTATGGGGAAAAGTTGTACGGTGTCTTATTCTATGGAGTGCTGGGTGCCGGGAATGGAACAGGACTGAACAACCCGCAGCCAGCCATTACTGTAAACAAACACGATGTCTTCGTCCGATTCGAACCAAATCTGCAGTTTCTCGAAAGGCATTATTATTAAGAAATCCTAACATGAAATTGGGGGGGAAAAACCGTCCAGTGGGAGCCGAAAGGATAAATAAGGACGGACGGACGGACAGACACAATGAAGCCAATAGAAGCTTTTCGTGACTATGCGAACGCGCCTAAAAAATCCACACTTTTGCAAAAAAACTGAATTCGAACGGTCCAGAAGAATCACTGACATGAGCAGTTTCACAGCAATGTGGACATGCACAGCAGCTTGGCAATCGACTCGTCAACCGTATCACGGACATGTTCCTGCTCTATGAGGTATGCCCAGCTGGGTAACAATGGGTTGTCTTAAATGAACCGCGACCACCACTTCCACCAAATTCCTTCCTAGTCCCTTATACACACCTTACTTGATATTATATGACTTGGTGCTTGAAGCAAGGTTGAAATCAAAGTGAAAATATTTGACGAGATTGAAGGTTTAGAGAGAAGGTTGTATCGAGAGTTCAGGACCCAACCAATAATTGAAGGCGTAGGTGGGCCTTCACAGCACCATGGGGGGGGGGGGAGATAAAAAAAACAAAAGAAAAAAGGGGAATTTTTAGGGGGCAAACAGGGAGAATTTGGGTGGCGGGGGGGGTG